>JAAUYD010167473.1_pt1 | contig 76060 bp, 66 predicted proteins | sample 7278101 | NCBI WGS metagenome assembly JAAUYD01 (sample SAMN14350128, study PRJNA611818) | marine sediment metagenome | isolation source: surface marine sediment (0.6m) | place: French Polynesia: Moorea | collected 2018-08
TGGGTATCGGCATCCGCCGACCCCTGGGTATCGGCATCCGCCGATCCCTTAGCGGCGGCTACGCCGCCGCTTGGCGAGGTACCGCCCGGGGGCTGCCAGGGGGGCATCACCAGGCCGAACGCGGGGCCGGTGAAATCCAGCTCGGCGGCGAGGCGTTCGGCGTTGGCCATGGCTTGGGGGCAGGCGGCGAAGCGCTGTCGATAGGTGCTCGCGCCGGCCAGCCAGGCGTCCGCCGGGGCCGTCTGGCGGCGGTCCAGGCGAGAGAGGGCCGTGTTGCTGGCGATGGCCCGCAGCAGGCGGTGAAAGGCGTGGTCATCGGGATGGAGGAAGAAACTCCCCGGGGTGGCCACCAGGGGCAGGCCCAGCCGCCGGGCGGTCCGGCAAAGCGGGTGGTCCCCGGGGCGGGGGCGGCGGGGTAGGGCGGCGGCCACTGCCACGCCCGCCCGGTGCCATTTTTCCAGGGCGGCGGGATCCTGGGTGAGCACCCGCAGGCCGTCGGCCCGGCGGGGCAGGGCGGTCAAGAGGTCGAAAGAGGGGCGACGCTTGCGGCGGGTGATGAGCTGGCAGAGGTGGCGGTAGCCGGCATCCGTCGCCACCAGGCACACGGCCCGCAAGGCGCGCCTGGGGTCGCTCAGTTCGGCCCCCACGATGGGGCGGATCCCGCTCCGTTTGCACGCCGCCAAAAAGGGCCACAGCCCATAGAGATTGTCCGTGTCGGTGAGGGCCAGGCGGTCGTAGCCCAGCTCGGCCGCACGCTTTACGAGTGCTTTAACGGAAGCCGTGCCCCACATGAGGCTGAAGTGTGAGCGGGTGGTCAGGGGTACCATTTCGTTTTCGTTACATCGGGGAGGGTGCGTACCTCCTCACGGTAGGTCAGGTTGTGGCGCCGAGCGTGGTGACGCCTGAGCCCCCTACCTGATGTCTGCTTTCCAGACCCGTCAGGCAACTCGCTCCGCTCGCAGCCCGACCTGCACACCATCAACATCGCTCGAGGACTCAGGCCGCCAGGCCGCGGCCGAACCTTACCGCTTCGCGGCCAAATCGTCCTCGGATCGTGTCCAGGCTGCCGATGAGGGCCTCGCGCCGGTCGAGGGCCTCGCGGTCGGCGGTGAAGAGGGGGCGCTGGGCCGGGGGGTGGACCAGGCCGGCGCAGGTCAGCTGCAGGTGACGCAGGCGGACCCGACGGCTGAGGGCCAGATGGAGGGCCCTTCTGGCGGTTTCGAACAAGGTGATGTCGTTGGCCGTGGCCGGACGGGCCGCCGCTTGGCGGCTGCGCCGGCGGCTGTCGGCATAGGTTACCCGCACCGCCAGCCGTCCGGCGGCGCGCCGGGCGCGGCGCAGACGCCGTCCGGCCGCCTCCACCAGATTGAAAAGGGCCCCCTCGATGACGGCGGTGTCGTTGGTATCGGTGCCGAACTCGTGGCCCAGAGCGATCCGGGGCGGCCGATGACCGGCGGGCAGTACCGGTGTTTCGTCGGTGCCTTTCAAGGTGTCGCGCACGAAACTGGCCCGGGCGCCCAGGATCACCGTCAATTGGTCGTTTGTCAGGGCGGTGACCTCGGCGGCGGCGGTGAAATTGAAGTCGCGCAGCGAGAGCAGATCGGCCCGTTCGATGCCGGGGAAAAGCCAGATGGGCAGGGGAGCCAGGAAGGCGGCCTCCTCCCCGGCCGCCACCTGGAGTTCCCCCAGGGGTTTGACCAGGCGCGAGGCCACCTTGGCGGTGAGCTTGTTGGCCGCCAGAGACCAGATGGGCGAAAGATCCAGGCGGCGGCGCATCTCGCGGCGCAGGCGCCAGGCCACGTCCACCGGCGGCCCGAAGAGGCGGCTGGTTCCGGTGACATCCACGAAGAGGTGGCCGTCGTCCTCCCCCGGCTCGATGAGGGGCGAGTAGGGCAGGGCCTGCTTGAAGACATCGGCCATGGCGCGCTCGTAGCGGTCGGGGTGGGGCGCCAGGATGCACGCCCCGGGGGCCAGCCGCCGGGCCCGGCGCAGGGGCATGCCTTTGCGTACCCCGGCCTGGTAGGCCTCTTCGCTCATGTCGTAGACTGCCGCCCGGGCGGCACCCTCCGGGGCGATGATCACCGGCCGGTCCGTCAGGCTGCGGTCGACCACCCGCTCGACGGCAACGGCGAAGTCGGCGATGTTGATGTGGATGATGCTTCTCATTCGTCAAATCGTTGATTCGTTGATTCGTTGAATCGGGGGGGGATGCCGGAGCGTTGAGCGGTGTTGGTGCTTAAGGGGCCGGTTGAGCACTGCCGAACCGGCGAACTTGCCCTCGTCTTTGGCCGATGGCAACACCATACCGACGAATTGGCGAATTACCGACTTAACGAATCGACGAACTCCGTCTGGAGTTCAGATATTTGATGTCGCCATTGAGGATCCAGATCGCTTTTTTTACCCTGGCGATTGAGGCCTGGGTGGCATCGGGGCCAAGGTGGCCGCACTCTGCGGCGACTTCGATGTGATCGATCAACTCGTAGAGCGATCCTCTGGCCTGGCGGCAGAACTGGATACTTCCTTTGAAATGGAAGCGCCCGTAGCCCTCGGCGATGCAGGCGGTGGCGGAGCGGCTGGCGCGGATCATCTGGTCTGACAAGCGATATTTTTCCTCCTTTGGAAATTGTTGGCACATCCACCAGACGTTTCTCCGAATCGTTCGACAGTGCTGCCAGACCTCCAGCTCTCTAAAGTCGTTGTGTCCCACGGCATTTCTCCCCGAATTGACGATTCGACGATTTGACGAGCTAACCACCGCCCAGCCCCAGCTGGGCGGTCAACTGCTCGGCGTTTTTGGGCGCCTGGGCGCGGACATGGTTGTTAAAGAAGAGGAGGCCGCTTTGGGCCGCCGACGCCATGGTCTCGATGGCCGGCAGCCACTCGGCCAACTCCGCGTCGGTGTAGTCGTAGTCGAATTGCTGCTGCATGTTGCCGGAGCGCCAGCCGCGGGCGTTGCGGCCGTGGAAGCGCAGGTAGAAGAGGTCGGGATTGGTGACCACGTCCAGCCGCGGGAAGAGGCCCGGCAAAGCGGGCGTATCCACGGCCACCAGGGTCACCCGGCGGCGCTCCAACTCGGCGAAGACCCGGTCGGTGGCCCAGGAGCTGTGGCGGAACTCCACCGCCACGGGCAGATCGGCCAGCTCGTCCAGCAGCTCGGCCAGGTAGCGCCGCTGGGGGGCCCGGCGCCGGAAACTGGGGGGCAGCTGCACCAGCACCGCCAGGAGCTGGGCCGACTGCACCAGGGGGGCGATGCCATCCCGGTAGCGGGTCATCTGGCCGCGCCAGCCGTGGGGATCGATTTCGTGGGTGAGGGTGCGGGTCAGCTTGACGGCGAAGCCGAACGCCTCCGGCACCCGCTCGCGCATGCGCACCATGGCGGGGGCCTTGGGCATCTGGTACCAGGTGAAGTTGAGCTCGGTGACCCCGAAGCGCCGGGCGTAGAGCGGCAGCATCTTCTCCGAAGGGGTGCTGGTGGGGTAAAAGCCGGCGGTCACCCACTCGGGGTAGGCGTAGCCGCTGGTGCCCACCCGCAGGTTCGGTATTCGACGGGTGATGCCTGGCCTGTCGGCAGCCATCCCGCGGGCGGCTGGGGTCATCGTATCTGCACTGGCTGACATGGCGTCCCCCGGCTTATGGTCTGTCCCACGAGGGGGCTTCGGCGAGGCGGCGCTGGAGGCCGACGACCTTTCCCTGGACAAGAACCTGTTCGAAGCCGTAGCGCATGGGGGAGAAGTCGGGATTCTCGGGGCGCAGTTCGATGTGGTCTTCGTAATGGAAGAAGCGCTTCACGGTGGCCTCCTCGCCCTCGATGAGGGCCACCACGATCTCGCCGTTGCGGGCGTACTGGCGCGGTTCGCAGATCACCAGGTCCTGGTCGAGGATGCCGGCATCCCGCATGGAGGCCCCCCGGATCTTCAGGGCGAACAGATCCCGCCCGGGAAACAGATCGCGGTCCACCACCAGGCTGCCGTCCCACTCCTGCTGGGCGTACATGGGCAGGCCGGCGGTGACCCGGCCGATGATGGGCACCTCCCGCCAGCGCTGCACGGCCGCCGCCTCCCGGGCCCGGTTGAGGAGGTGGAGGGTACGGCTGTAGCGCCCTTCCCGGCGGACATAGCCCTTCTCCTCCAGCACCTTTAAGGTCTGGGCCACGGCGGCGTGGCTGACCCCCAGGTCAACTGCCGCCTGGCGCAGGCTGGGGGCCTTCCCGCGGCGACCGATCTGCGCCTGCAGATAGTCCAGAAACCGCTGCTGTTTGACGGTGAGTTCGGCCTGCATGGGTCCTCCCGATCTTTGCGTAAGGGGTCCTCCCGTAGGGGCTTCCGAGAAAAAGCATCTACGCCGTGTATGTCAACGCGTGGGCCGGTGCGTCAGTGGGCCGCTTTGCGGGGCAAAATAGATCTTACACCCCACCGGCTGACGGGCAGACTTCAAAATGGAGTCGATCCACCCGCCGACCGTCGGCAGGGGGGATGCCGGAGGAGCGGCGGGGTGGATCGTGGGCAAACCTCTAGGTTGATTATAGGGTGACGCGGAAAAATGTCAATGTAAATGTAAAGTAAAACGTATAGTCTCTCCGTGCGTGGATGGGGTCGCGCCAACGCATTGTGGCCGTTCTCGACCTTGCATAGCCCCTCTCTTTGACAGATCCGGTCACGGGCAGAAAAAGGATCGCCGGTGGTTCTTGAATCTCGACCGGGGAGGGGGTACACTACCGGCTCGACGCGCCCATCGGTGTCTGTCCGCTCTTTGCCGCTCACGGCGCGCTGCCCATCATCGCAACCCGCAACCCGCCAGCCGGAAATATCCATGTCCGCTGATTTCGATATCGATCTTTTTGTGGCCACCATCGCGCGTCACTACGAGGCCTGGAACCCGCCCATCATCACCTTCATCGCCACCCGCGGGGCGAGCCCTTTCGAGGTGCTGGTGTCGACGATTTTGTCCCTGCGCACCAAGGACGAGGTTACCAGCGAGGCGGCCAAGCGGCTCTTCGCAGTGGCACGTACGCCGGAGGAGCTCCTGGCCTTGGGAGAGAAACGGATCGCCCAACTGATCTACCCGGTGGGGTTCTATCCCACCAAGGCCAAACGTCTCGTAGAGATCAGCGGGATCCTCATGCGGCGGTACGGGGGGGCGGTGCCCGCCGATCTGGACGAGATGCTCACACTGCCCGGGGTGGGACGCAAGACGGCCAATTTGGTCATGGTGGAGGGATTCAAGCAGCCGGCCATCTGCGTGGACACCCACGTCCACCGCATCAGCAACCGCATCGGCTATGTGGCCACCAAAACGCCCGAGGCCACCGAATTCGCCCTGCGGGAGCGGCTCCCCAAGAAGTACTGGCGGGTCTACAACGAATTGCTGGTGGCGTTCGGCCAGGTGCTCTGCCGGCCGATATCGCCGTTCTGCAGCAAGTGCCCGGTGCGGGAGATGTGCGCCCGGATCGGCGTCGACAAGTCGCGTTGAACAAGAATGTCAGCGTAGCCGAATACCGGCACACTGGTTGGGCGGCCGCACCGGCACACTGAATCAAAGGAGCGATTATGGTCATCGTCTTCGGCGAAATACTCCTCGATATCTTCCCCGACTACACCCGCATCGGGGGGGCGCCCTTCAACTTCGCCTTTCACCTGCACCGTCTGGGGATACCGGTGCGGTTTGTCTCCCGCATCGGCCGAGACGAAAATGGAGAGAAGATCCAGGCCTTTCTCGAGGAGCAGCGTTTCCCCGCGGACGACCTGCAGGTCGACGATAATTGCCCCACCGGCACGGTGCAGGTGACCTTGGACGCCCAGGGATCCCCCCGGTTTGACATTCGCACGGGCGTTGCCTACGATGAGATCGAGCTGGCCCCGTTGGCCGCACCTCTGTCCGCCCGGCCGCCGGCGCTCTTTTACTTTGGTACCCTGGCGCAGCGCACACCGGCCGCCCATGCACGCTTGCTGCGCCTTGTCGACCGTCTCCCCTCTCGGACCCGATGTTTCTATGACATCAATCTGCGCCCGGGAGCGACACCCCCCGACATTGTCGCCGCGTCACTGTCGCGAAGCCGAATACTCAAGCTCAGCGAAGCGGAACTGCACTGGCTGCAGCGGGAATTGGGCGCTCCCCGGGGAGAGGAAGCGTGCCTGGCCTGGCTGCACGAGCGGTATGCACTGGACACCATCGCTCTGACCTTCGGCGCGGCAGGCAGCCTGCTCTCCACGGGCGAGGGAACCTCCCGTATCGGTCCCGCACCGGTGGGCACCGTCGTGGATGCCGTGGGCGCGGGAGACGCCTACGCGGCACTGCTGGCATATGGGCATCTGCACCAATGGTCGGCGGACCGTATCCTGAAGCGGGCCGCGGCCTTCGCCGCCGAGATCTGCCGCCTGCCGGGAGCGGTCCCCATCGATCAGGACGCCGTGCTCTATGCGGCCTATCGCTGAGTCTGCCGGATGCCCAGCTTCACGCACACCGCATCACGATAGGATGAGATATGTCTCAGGAACCGCTTTACATCCAGATGTTCAGCCTGCATGGGCTGGTGCGCGCCGCGAATATGGAGCTTGGCCGCAATGCCGACACGGGCGGCCAGGTGAAGTATGTGATCGAACTCTGCGACCAGTTGAGCCGCCGCACAGACGTGGCCCGGGTGGATCTCTTCACCCGATTGATCCGCGATAAATCGGTCTCCGAAGACTATGCCCAACCGGTGGAAGTGGTCAGCGGAAAGTTTCGCATTGTGCGCATCCAGTGCGGGGGGCGCAAATATCTGCGCAAGGAGCGGCTCTGGCCGCACCTGGAGGAGTTCATCGACAAGACCATCAAGTTCATCAAGCGCCAGGAGCGGCTGCCGGACATCTTTCACGGCCACTACGCCGACGCCGGCTACGTGGCCATGCAACTGGCCCGGCTCCTGGGCTGTCCCTTTGTCTTCACCGGACACAGTCTGGGGATGGACAAGCGGCGCCGCCTTCAGCAGGACGGCATGTCGGATGCGGAGATGATCAAGCGCTTTAAAATCGACCTGCGCATCCGCGTGGAAGCGGAGATCCTGAAATGCGCCGATCTCATCGTGGCCAGTACCCGCCAGGAGGTCAACGACCAGTACGGTGCGTACAAGCACGGCCGTCTGCCAAAATTCAAAGTAATCCCGCCAGGCATCGACATCGAGCGCTTCTATCCCTTTTACCACGACACGCTCGCCGAGGGCGAGAACGATGAGCAGGCGCGCTACGCCCAAGCCTACCTGATCAAGGAGTTGGACCGGTTTTTCGCCCATCCCGATCGCCCCCTGGTGCTGTCCCTCTGCCGGCCGGACAAACGCAAGAACATCTCCGGCCTGGTGAAGGCCTTCGGAGAGGACCTGGAGCTCCAGGCCATGGCCAACCTGGCCATCTTCGCCGGCCTGCGCAAGGATATCGACCAGATGGCGGAGAACGAACGGGATGTCCTCACCCGTATGCTGCTGCTCCTGGACAAGTACGACTTGTATGGTAAGATGGCTATCCCCAAGCGGCACGATTTTGAATACGAGGTGCCGGCCCTCTATCGCATTACGGCCGAGAAGCGCGGCGTCTTCATCAATCCCGCCCTCACGGAACCTTTCGGCTTGACCCTTCTGGAAGCGGCCGCCACCGGTCTTCCCGTCGTGGCCACCGAAGACGGCGGCCCCATCGACATCATCCAGAACTGCGAAAACGGCATCCTGGTGGACCCCACCGACACCCGGGCCATCGGCAGCGCCTTGAAACGGATCATCAGCGACACCCATCTCTGGAACACCTATTCGCGTCAGGGACTGCTCAACGTCCGCGAGCACTACACCTGGCGAAGTCACGCCGCCAGCTACGCGGCCGTCGTGAAGAAGGTTCTCGCCGATACCAACGCCAAGCCGCTCAAGGCCGCCGTCCCCAAGGACGCCATCGGTCGGCGCCTCATGGCGCTCAGCTACTTCTTGATCACCGATATCGACAACACCCTGCTGGGCGATGATAACGAGAAGCTGGCCGAGCTGGTGGGGCTGCTGGATTCCCATCGCGGTCGCATCGGCTTTGCAGTGGCCACCGGGCGCACCAAAAAATCTGCCGTTGAGATCCTCGATGCGCATGGGATACGGTCGCCCGACGTGATCATCTCCTCGGTGGGTGCCGAGATTTACTACGGCCCGCAATGCCAGTATGGACAAGGTTGGCACACCCACATCGCCTACAGGTGGCAGCGCGAGAAGATCGTCGACCTGCTCAAAAGCTTCGATTTTCTCGTCCCACAGCCGGACGACACCCAGCGGGAATTCAAGATCAGCTACGATATGGCGCCGGACAAAGACCGCCTGGCGCGCATCCACGACCGTCTTTTGCGCAACGGATGCCGCTACCAGCTGATCTATTCACACGACCGCTACCTTGACATCCTCCCCTACCGGGCGTCGAAGGGCAAGGCGATACGCTATCTCAGCTACAAGTGGGAACTGCCGCTGCGCAATTTTCTGGTGTGCGGCGATTCGGGCAACGATGAGGAGATGCTCAAAGGCCCCGCCATGGCCGTGGTGGTGGGCAATCACAGCCCGGAACTGGCCCACCTGCAGAAGAAGCGCGGGATCTATTTCGCCACGTCGTTTTGCGCCGGCGGGATCCTCGAAGGGATGCGCCATTATCGTTTCCTGGAGAATGCGTTGAGGGAGTAACCCATGCGGCTACAGAACAAAGTCCAATTGATCACCTACCCGGATAGCCTGGGCGCCAATCTCATGGAACTGCACTTTGTCCTGCGACGCTATCTCAAGAAGGCCATCGGTGGTGTGCACATCCTGCCCTTCTATCCCTCTTCGGCCGATCGCGGCTTCGCCCCCCTGACCTACGACGAGGTGGATCCGACCTTTGGCGACTGGGAAGATGTGGACCGCATCGGCGCCGACTTCGACGTGACCCTCGATTTTATGGTCAACCACATTTCGCGTCAGTCGGTCTATTTTCAGGACTATCTGCAGAAGGGGCCCGATTCCCCCTACGCGGATATGTTTCTCACCTTCAACAAGCTGAGCGAAAGCGGCGAGATCGACGAGAGCGAGCTGGCCAAAGTGTATACCCGCAAGCCTAGACCGCCTTACACGGTGATCGAACGGGTGGATGGATCCAAGGAGAAAATCTGGTGCACCTTTGACTACGAGCAGATCGATCTGGACTGGCAGTCGCCGGTGACCCGCGAGGTGATGCGCCGCTTCATCATCCGCTTGGCCCGCTCCAAGGCCAAGCTGATTCGCATGGATGCCTTCGCCTACACCACCATGGAGATCGGCACCAACTGCTTTTTTCTGGAACCCCAGGTGTGGGAAATCCTGCGCTGGCTCAACCAATACGCCACCGCTTTCGATACCCATATTCTTCCCGAAGTGCATGAACACTACCGTTACCAGCAGAAGATCGCCGACAAAGGCTATTGGGCCTATGACTTCGCCCTGCCCATGCTCGTCCTGCACACGCTCTATCACCACACCAGTGAGCGCTTGCTTCACTGGCTGCGAATCTGCCCAAGACGGCAGTTCACCACGTTGGACACCCATGACGGCCTTGGGGTGGTGGATGTGGCCGACCTGCTTAGCGAGGAGGAGATCGAGCGCACCGTCAACGGACTTTTTGAGAAGGGATCCAACACCAAAAAGATCTACTCCGGACCGAGCTATCAAAACCTGGACATCTACCAGATGAATTGCACCTACTACTCTGCCCTCGAATGCAACGACGATTCCTACATCGCTGCCCGTGTGATCCAGTTTTTCACCCCCGGTATCCCCCAAGTGTACTATGTGGGCCTTCTGGCCGGCGAGAACGACATCGAGTTGGTGGAGTGGACCAAAAACGGTCGTGACATCAATCGTCACAACTACTCCCTGGAGGAGGTCGACGACCAGATCCGCAAACCGGTGGTGCGCCGTCTGCTGCGATTGATGCGGTTTTACAACAGCTACCCGGCATTTTCAGGCAAGCTCACTATAGCGGACGCACCCGATAGCGAGCTGAAGCTGATCTGGAAGAAGCCGCCCTATGAAACCCGGGCCCACATCGACCTGCACACCTACAGAACCACCATCGATTTCTACGACCCCCGCCATTCGAAAATGGTCACGTTCACGGCCTGACAACCCCAATGGAGATGCGCGACGCCTACTAAAAGGAACTGAATCCATGAATTCCACGCCTCTGAAACTGATCTCCTGGAATGTGAACGGCCTCCGGGCCGTGATGAAGAAGAACTTTCTTACCGTCCTGAACGACGCCGACGCCGATATTTTTGCCATCCAGGAGACCAAGCTCCAGGAACCCCAGCTGACCCCGGCCATGTGCGCGGTGGCGGGCTACACCAGTTATTTTTCTCACGCCAGCACCAAGAAGGGCTACAGCGGGGTGGGTGTCTACACCCGCCGGGCGCCCACGGCAGTGAAAACCGGTATCGGCATCCCCCGCTTCGACGATGAGGGACGCATTTTAGAGTTGATCTTCGATGATTTCAGCTTTTTCAACGTCTACTTTCCCAACGGGCAGATGAGTGACGAACGCCTGCACTACAAGCTCGATTTTTACGACGCCTTTTTCGACTACACCGACCGATTGATGGCGGACGGCCGCAGCGTCGTGATTGCCGGTGACTACAACACGGCTCACAATGAGATCGACCTCAAACATCCCGGACCCAACTCAAAACGCTCGGGCTTCCTGCCCATCGAGCGCCAGTGGCTCGACCGCATCGTGGCGCGCGGCTACGTGGACACTTTCCGAACGCTTTACCCCGATACGGTGAAGTACTCATGGTGGTCGTACCGCTTCAACGCCCGCAAGACCAACGCTGGTTGGCGGATCGACTATTTCTTCACCTCGAAGGATCTCTTCGACGACAACCGCGTGGTTGACGCCTGGATCGACAACGACATCTTCGGGTCTGACCATTGTCCGGTGGGGCTGGCGCTCACGGTGTGATGGTGCAGCCTCGCCCGGTGCTGCGGCCAGGTATTGGGGCGCGCTGCGACGGGTAAACGACGCGCATTGTCTTGCGTCAAGGAGCCTATGATGAAGTGGATCGGTGCCCATGTCAGCACCAGCGGCGGCGTGCAGAACGCGCCCCTGAACGCCGCGAAGATCGGCGCGACGGCCTTCGCCCTATTTACGAAGAATCAGCGCCGGTGGCAGGCCAAGCCCCTGACGGCGCCCGCCATTCAGGCTTTCAAGGAGAACTGCGCCACCTGTGGATTTCAACCCGCGCAGATTCTGGCCCACGACAGCTATCTGATCAACCTGGGGCACCCGCAACCCGAAGGGCTGGCGAAATCCCGGGCCGCCTTCCTGGACGAGATGCAGCGCTGCGAACAATTGGGGCTCACCCGTCTCAACTTCCATCCCGGCAGCCACCTCCGGCAGATCGCCGAAGAGGCGTGTCTGGGCCGCATCGCCGAATCGATCAATGTGACCCTGGCGGTCACCAGCGGCGTCACCGCCGTCATTGAAAACACGGCCGGGCAGGGGACCAACATAGGCCATCGCCTGGAGCATTTGGCCGAGATCATTGACCAAGTGACGGACAAGGAGCGGGTGGGTGTCTGTCTGGATACCTGCCACCTGTATGCCGCCGGTTACGATCTGACCAGCGATGCGGCCTATGCCGGCTTCATGTCGCATTTTGATCGCGTTATCGGATTCGACTATTTGAAGGGCCTGCACTTAAACGATGCCAAGAAGGGATTGGCCAGCCGTGTGGACCGCCACGCCAGCATCGGTGAGGGGTCTCTCGGCCTGGAAACGTTTCAGCGGTTTATGCGCGACCCCCGCCTCGACCACCTGCCAATGATATTGGAGACGCCCGATGACGGCCGTTGGGCAGCGGAGATCGAAGCCCTGAATGATCTCGCTGCCCTGGCGGGAGATTCCTGAAGCCACGCCGCTCGTCCGCGCCGGTGATCGAGGCCAACTCAGATCGACACCAAGTTCGGTCACCACCCCTGCCTGCCCCTCCCCGTGACCGCATTGTCGACGAACACGGGTGTTGCGATGCCAGATGCCCTGGGTGTTGTCAGCCTGCCTTGCAATGCGTATTTTTTCATTCAGATATTCGGTCTACGCCTATCCGGCTGGAAATCCCTGCAGCGTGTGCTGGTCGATGAAATCGTTGATACCCGCCTCTGAAACCTGATCCAGCCGAAACATCACACCTCGGAAAACAAGGAGGCGCGCTATGAAAATCGAACGTATCCTCTGGCCCACGGACCTTTCCGGAAGCGCCCGGCAGGCCATGCCCTATGTGCAGTCTCTCACCCAGCAGTATCAGGCCGAGATTCATGTGCTGTATGTCATTGAAGATATCGCCCATCACAAGGGATGGTACGGCAATTTTGAAAAGGACCACATTGAGCGCATTTTGGAGTGGGAGCACAAGACCGCCAAGGAGCGCTTGGACCGCATCTGCCAGGATCATCTCGAAGGCTGCCCGCTCTACGTCAAGCATGTGGCCATCGGCGACCCTGCCCAAGAGATCTTGAAGCTGGTTTTGAAAGAGAAGATCGATATGGTGGTCCTCGCCACCAAAGGCGTGATGGGCAATTTCGATTTCGGCTCGGTGGCGGAGAAGGTGGTCAAGCACTCTCCAGTGGCGGTGGTGACCATTCCGCCGGAAGAGGTGGCGGCCGAAACCACCTGATCCTCCACTGGATCTTAGCCAGAGGGCTGGTGGGCGCACACCGTGGCTGCCCCAGGATGCCTAGGTGGGTGTGGCAATCCCATGTCGACCACAGGAGGTGACTGATGACATTTTCGACCGGCAGTGTCCCCGCGACGCCTGCCAACCGATCGGAAGCGGGGCCGGCGGCAAGCATGCCGCTGCGATTCGACAATCGCTTTGTGGCGGAGCTGCCCGCAGACCCGGAGACGCGCAATTTCCGCCGCCAGGTAACAGGGGCCTGCTACTCGCACGTAGACCCCACCCCGGTCAAGGCGCCGCAGCTGGTCGCCTGCGCCCGCGAGGTGGCGGAGCTCCTCGACCTTTCACCAATGGTCTGCGAATCGGATGCCTTTCTTCAGATCTTCGCCGGCAACCAGGTACTGCCAGAGATGACACCGTACGCCACCACCTACGGTGGCCACCAGTTCGGGCATTGGGCCGGTCAGTTGGGCGATGGCCGCGCCATCAATTTGGGGGAGGTGGTCAACAGCGCCGGACACCGCTGGGCCCTGCAGCTCAAGGGCGCCGGTCCCACGCCCTACTCCCGTCAGGCGGATGGTCTGGCCGTGCTGCGCTCCTCCCTGCGCGAATTTCTCTGCAGCGAGGCGATGCATCATCTGGGGGTCCCCACTACCCGTGCCTTGAGCCTGATCCTCACGGGAGAGGCGGTGGAGCGGGACATGTTTTACGACGGGCACCCCAAGATGGAGCCGGGGGCCGTGGTTTGCCGAGTGGCGCCCTCCTTCACCCGCTTCGGCCACTTTCAGATTTTCACGGCCAGGGGAGAGATCGATCTCCTGCGCCGCTTCTTGGACTACACCCTGAAGACCGATTTCCCGGAGCTGCTGCCACCCTCCGGCAAGTTGTCCCGCGACCTCTACCTGGAGTGGTTCGATACGGTCTGCCGGCGGACCATGGAGATGATTGTCCACTGGATGCGGGTGGGGTTCGTCCATGGGGTTATGAACACCGACAACATGTCGGTGCTGGGGTTGACCATCGACTATGGACCTTACGGATGGCTGGAGGGCTACGACCCCCACTGGACACCCAACACCACCGACGCCACCGGCCGCCGCTACCGGTTCGGCCACCAGCCCCGCATCGCATTGTGGAATCTGGCCCAACTGGCCGGTGCCATCGCTCCCCTCATCGACGCCAGTGACCCCCTGGAGAAACGCCTCGGCGAAGCGGTGGATCACTATCAGCGTCGTTGGGAGGCGATGATGGCGGCCAAATTGGGACTGGCCACCTTTCGACCCGTCAGCGACATGCCCCTGGTGACGGAGATGCTCAACCTCCTGGCCGTCGTCGAGACCGACATGACCATCTTCTTTCGACGCCTGGCCAGGGTGGCCCTGCCATCACCGGAGACGGGTGGCGCTCAAACGAATGCCATCCCGGACCTCCTCCTGGACGCCTACTACCAACCCGATCAGGTGACGGGCGCCTATCGCAAACGTCTACACGATTGGTTGCGAGCCTACGCCCGGAGGGTTCAAGAGGAGGGGGTTGACGAGGAGGCGCGACGGCGGGGAATGCACCGGGTCAATCCCAAATATGTGCTGCGCAATTACCTCGCCCAGGAAGCCATCGATCTGGCGGAGGCGGGGGATTTCAGCCGTGTGGATACACTCCTGGAACTCCTGCGGCACCCCTATCACAGCCAGCCGGAGATGGAACGCTTCGCCGCCCGGCGACCCGAGTGGGCCCGTCACCGACCAGGCTGCTCGATGCTCTCGTGCAGCTCCTAGCGCCCCATCGCTGCGCGGATGCCATGGCGCCCGGGCAGGTGGTGAACACGGCGGGAACCCCTATTACGGTTTTTCAGGGGTACCCATCTTGCGTCCGGTTAATAGCCGTGAGACTGGCGGCTGTTTTTCAGGGATCGAGACAACAGGCGGATATTGCGCTTGCGGGTTTCGGTGTCGGCTTCAAAGGTGGCCACGGTGCGCATGGCATCCGAATCGATGCCGGGAATGACGACGATGGGCCTTACCCGCCGAATTCTGCGTTTGAATAGACCGGCGCCGTCGATCTCATCCACCTGCAATATGCCCAGTAGGGTGAAGGGCGCCGACGCGGCGGCGAGGAGATCCATCATGGCCGTATCGCATCGAAGCTTATTCAGGAACAGGTCCAGCAGATTGCGGGTCCAGCGTGAATTGAACACGATTTGGCTGAGTTTCTGCCGGTAACCCTCTAGGCGAAATTTTGGGGCCCGGCGGTTGTTGATGACCGCGACCGCTGAAAAGACCAGCACCCGCTCTTTCTCCTCGATGACCTGGTGGTTAAAGCTCAAATAGCGGAGATTTTCGGTTATTTCCGGCAAACCGCTGACAATAAGGACGTCCTTGATCCGTGCGGTGTCCAGTGGCCCTACCCGTTTCAGCCCATCGAGAAGATCGCGGATGAAGTCTTGGCCCATGAGCAATAACCTCCCATTTCAGGTCATTCCAAAGAGCGAACTAATCCCACCTTATACACGAAGTCGGAGGATATTTCTATGCTCATGCGCGCGACCGCATCGACGGCGAGTGGCGTTCATGCTGAAGTGCGGAATCGGCCCAGGGCCGCATCTCCAAGGAAGTAAAAGAGGAGGTGAACGGTTTAGCGGCGCTTCTTGACGGGGAGGAGGTGTAGCGGCTAAGACAATTTCCCAGGTAGGGTGAAGGGGGCGCGCTCCCAGCTCCCTCGCCAATGAAGCGGAGCTGTTTCGCTGCGTGCAGATCTGACAGGCGACAACTGCAGCACATCCCGACCCTGCAGCTGAATTCAATCCGCCTCAGTTCATGCCGCTATGACGGCATCGTTTCCGGCCGGATCTCCTTTATGCGCTGCTGCCGCGAGGACCTTTCGAATGGCGTCGTCGATATCCACGGTGCTCGGTATCTGATCGGCTGAATCGGAAAACGCCGCCTTGATGCTCGACCGAACCCTTGAGAGGATGCGATCGGGGTCATCCATTCTTTCAAGGCACCTGAGGTGATCCCGGGCCATGAGTGAGATGGCCTTGGATTCCTGCTGTTGGTGCGTCGGTTTAATGCCCAGAATGGCTTGTTCCAGCTCTTTGATGCCATGGTTGGCCAAATTCAAGACGACGTACACCTCGTCCAATCGGCCAGTTCCATTGCACTCCTCATCCGTGTATATGATACGCTTCAGGTTCAGATTAACGGTGTCCATGTTCTCAATGAGTTGTTGATGCAATTCCTTAATTCTGCGGACGACCGATCTCTCTGGGGTGCTGGTCTCCATCGTACTCTCCTCGGTAAAGCTAGGGTTGCGTTGACTGCATCACCGGGCTGTTGATGGTGTTCTGTTAAAAAGATCGGTCTTGCCCATAGGAATCTTTAGCAAGCGAACCGAAATCTAGATAATTTTGGCCGGTTGGCGTCAAATGCGCTTCTATTGATCCATCCCGCAACCGAACCGTCGCGAAGACCATTGCCGCTGGAACGCGTTGGCTGCGACATCAATTGGCGCATCCCCATATGGACAGCGAAGGTCAATCGGAACAACTGAACGCCCCCTACGCCGATCGATCTTCACAGCAGGCGGATTTCGTATGCATCCCATCAGAGAAGACCTTAAAGAGATCGTCCATCAGGATACGCGATACCTTCGCTCGGCGCTCACTAAAATACTGCAGGCGATCCTCACCGCCATTAGCAGCATGATGGAGAACTTGGACGACAAGTTGGTATTCTGGTCGAGTAAAGCGACTGGGTTACAGAGCAAGCGTCGGAAAAAGCCTGGCAAGGGAAAACGATGAGCCGAATGGCCGCTTCCGAGCCGTCCATATCTCTGCTAGACTCGCATCGATCGCAAAATTGCGGTGAAGCAGGGTTGAATAGCCCTTGCTTCGTGTGTGTTCCACGGTAAGGGGATAGATGACGATCCGGTAATTGCGGTGTCATTTTTCGGTAAGCATTGGATGGTATGGTCACACCATCAGCCGGAACCGCTGGCGGTCCGCTCATGGTACCCGCATCTGCGTTCCGCTGCCATATCACTTCATCTCTCTCTCCTCCTCGCCGGGCCGCCTTTTGGCGGCCCGGTGTCTGTTAGATTCCGATAGATTCCGAGAATAGAAAGCGGCGGGCGTCACTGTCCTGGGCAACATTGGCGTGTGCTTCATTGCTGCAGACATGACCCCGTCAGAATGGGGCCGACAATCCCGATAGGGAGAGCGCCGTGTAGACCAGGAGCAGCGCCAGGACGGCGTTCACCGATCTTCGGAATACCACCCGCTTGAGGTGGCTTCTGATGACGGCTCCGCACAGCGCCCAGGTGGAGGTGGCGGCAAAGGCGGTCATGGCGAAGAGAACGGCATGCAGCGTCAATAATCCGATCTGTCCGGCGATGGTGGCCAGAAAGCTCGCGTAGAGGGTCAATCCATAGACGGCCACCTTCGGATTGATCAACTGCAGGACAAAGCCTTTGGCGAAGGCTGTCGCGCTCGCCCCCTTCCCGCTGAAACCATAGTCGGCTTTCAGCGTGCCCATGGCCAACCAGAGAATGTACGCCGTCCCAATCCAGCGCAGATAGCGTTCGGCGAACGGCATGACACTCAACAAAGTGCTGGACAGGTAGGCGCAGGCAAGCATGACGAGGAAGAAACCAGATGCGATTCCAACCAGATAGCCAAGCGAGCGCCGGTAGCCATACGCCATCCCCATGGACGCGCTGGAGATATTGTTGGGGCCTGGAGTGAAGGTGGTCACCAGGACAAATGAAACGAGGGGGATCACGTCGATGGCCACAAGGCACCTCTTGCATTTATGGAATAGTTGCCGTACAATTTAACATCTCTCTGAGCGCTATATTAACCATAAATCAATATATTGTCAAATTGAGTGTTATATGAATCAGTCCGTCGATGCCATCTCCACCAATCTGAGAACGATTCGTGACGCCCGGAACCTCAGCCTGGATCAACTCTCCGATCTCACTGGCGTGAGCAAGAGCATGCTGCGGCAAATCGAAACCGGCAAGTCCAGCCCAACCATCGCCACCATCTGGAAGATCGCCAATGGGTTGCGGGTCTCCTTCACCGCCTTGCTGCGCAAACCCGAAGTGACGGCAGAAGTGCGCCCCTTTACGGCAGAGTCGCCGCTGACGGCCCAAGGCGAGCAGTATCGTCTCTACCCGCTGATTCCCTTCGACCCCCAGCAATCCTTCGAGACCTACTATGTGGAGATCGATCCAGGCACGGTTTTTCAGGGAGAACCGCACCAAGGCAATACCTTCGAGTATCTGTTTGTCATGACGGGAAAGCTGAAAATCACGGTAGGGGAGAAGGCTTTCGAGGTGCGTGCCGGCGAATTCCTCCAGTTTCAGGCCAATCTCCCCCACGAATACCGCTGCCTGGGGAAGAAAACGGCCTCGGGCATCATGCAGATCAGTTATCTCCAATAGCAGGGGAGGCGAACACGATGGCACCAGCAACCAATTGCGGTAAGAAATGGGTTCAGGAGTTGATTCAGGATTTCATTGCGGATTCTCCGGAGAACAGGCTGCACACCGAAGATGACGAGGTGACCTGGGAAGGCGCCTTGGTGGGCTTTGCGGCCGGTCACGATCCCATCTGGCAGCAATATAAAGAGTATGTCGGGGCCTTCCATTGGACGCCCTGGGAGCTCTTCAATCAACACCGACCGGAAACGAATGTGGGCGCCGCTCAATTGACCGTCATCTCCTGGATCCTGCCCCAACGGCGGTTCGTTCGTACCTCCAATCGACAGGCAACGCAGTACCCCTCCGAGGCCTGGGCCCGCACCCGTATCTATGGCGAGGCCTTCAACACCGCCCTGCGCCGTCACCTGGTCGACTGCCTGGAGCGCGCGGGGCATCCGGCTGTCGCCCCCATGCTGGTGCCCAATTGGACCGTCGTTCAATCCCAGCGCTTCTCCTATGCTTCCTCATGGTCCGAACGCCATGCGGCCCATGCGGCCGGTCTCGGGACTTTCGGCCTCTGCGACGGGTTGATCACCGCCAGCGGCAAGGCGATGCGCGCCGGATCGGTGGTGGCGAATCTGACGCTCGAAGCGACCCCGAGACCCTACGCTACGCATCGGGCCTATTGTCTATTCTTTGCGGAGGGAACCTGCGGCAAGTGCATTGAACGCTGTCCGGTTGGGGCCATCTCCAAGGCCGGCCATGACAAGGAGCGCTGCCGGCAGCACCTGGCCCGTACACGCAGATATGTGGCGGAGACCTATCATTTTGAAGGGTATGGCTGCGGCCTCTGCCAGGTGGGAATTCCCTGTGAGGCACGGATCCCCGTCAAGGCGGCAAGAGACGCCCTGGCGCGCGGAGAGCTGCCGCCCCCGCCACCGCCTCTGGCGTGAGAAGTACTTCACGCGCTTCACTGGTATGGCGCGGGAAGCACTCCGCAACGGCCCATCACCGGTTGGGTGAGGATACATTTCGCGATGCGTCGCTGTTGCAAGCGTCCCCAACGCTGACCCCCCTTTCCGATGCTTGAGATAACCGACGTTGATCCAACATGGCCCGATCTGCGTCCGAAATGCCATCCGGTCTATTTGCAGCTTTGGACGGATTCGCATGGGGCGGGAGAGACACTGCTACAAGATCCGCAGCGGGTTTCTGGCGGCTAGCGTCTGCTGGCGTCGCTCATCTGCCGCAATTGACGGGAGGTTCGGGCCAGTTCAATCAACAGCTGCTCCATCTCCTGTTGATAGGCCTGCGCGGGAAGGTCTGCCTTGCGGTGTCGCAATAGGAGTACGGATCGCTCCAGTTCTCGGATCTTCGCATTGAGCGTCAGTGCCGATCCTGCGTCACCGGGCGGCAAGGCTGCCGGTGCGGTGACGAGAGGATCGATATAGGCGACCTGGGCGAGGCGCCCATCCGCCTGGCCGGGACCCGGGTCGAGGCTGAAGATACCGTCTCCGTTGTCTTCCAGCGCGGCATGTTCGGTAGGGATGCGATTCTGGTCGGCATACCATCCCTTGACCTTGGTGGCGGCAAAGTGAAACGCTTCCCATATGGAGACCCGCCGGTTCTTATCCCTATCTCCGGCATGGTCATCCAGCGCGGCGATGAAGTATTGGGCAAATATGGTATTGTATTTTTCGGCCCTGGACCGAGTGGCGGAAACCAGCACCCGCCCAGGTCCGATCAGGGCCTTGCAGAAGGGCAGACTTGAACTGGCAGCGTTTACGACGACGATATCCTGCGCGGAAAAGTGCCGGAGCATCACGGCGAATTCGCGACCGCTGATGTCCGGTCCGCTTAAAACGAATTTGGCGTCTGCCGCATCGCTGGTTCCATGACCGATGAGAAAGAAGAACAGCTGATCACCGGGGTGCAGCGCATCTCTGAGGGCCTCCATCTTTTCATAAAGGATGTCCCGCCGGCTGGCGCCGGAGATTCTTCCATCCTCCGAATCGGTTGATCGATTCATCAAGAGGATAATATGGTCACGGCGGTAGCCGTAATCCTCGGTTAGAATTGTGTACAGCTGAAAACACCAGCGGCGGATTTGATCCCCATAGGCTTTTTCGGGGGACGCACCGGCCAGAATTACCATATAGGTCCGCGTGGCGGGAGTGGGAAGAAAATAGTCCCGCGATTGCGCTGATGCCGCGACGGCAAAGAAAAGACAGATGCCCAGTACAATCGCTCGATGAGGTCTCATGCAAGCCCCCCGCGCCTTCGCAGCAGCCATTCAAGACCGAAACAGGTGAGCAAGAGCAAAAAGACCAGGGGAATGTCCCACACCTCCACCTGGACGTTCAGCGTGTCCATTTTCCGCGTGGATTTCAGCCGTTCGAAGAGGTTTTCAGCAGTCGCGGGACGGTAGTAGTGACCGCCGCCGGCAGCGGCGATTTGGGCCAGCAACGCCTGGTTCAGCCGCGTGTCCCGCATCTCCACTACGGCGTCTGACACCAGAAAACTCCGCGTCGCCAGAGGGGCCGGCGTCGCCGTCTGCGATGGCGCTATCTCCAGGTGGTAAATCCCTGGTGTTGGGGCGGTGAATTCGGCGATAAATTCACCGGGCCGGGCGATATCCGCAGACATCGGGAGGTCTGCTATGGCCTCGTCGGGATCGGTGACTTTCAGCCAGGCAACTGTTTGGGGTACCGGCCGATGGGCCTCATCGTAGATCCGGGCCCGGATGGTCACCCTGTCGCCGCTACTGATGTGACGGGGCTTGACAAAGATAGCCACCGGCGCCGGTGTATCCGCCGTCAGCCAACGCAGCATCTGCCGCCAGAATCTTTCGTGAGAGGTGTCTTCGTGTGGTTTGAGCATCTGCCAACGCCAGGTCGTGGCGGTCATGACCGCCATGGTTCTGCCACGGCCATAGCGCTGGTGGGCCAAAACCGGTAATACATGCCCCTGGTTTGTGAGTGCCGGGTGAACCATCAGCACGGTAGCACCCGGCTTGGCGCGGCCGGTGACATTGATACCCTGAAGCACCGGCATCTCTTTCCAGAGCTGTCGATTGACCGTGTCCTCAACATCCAGACGCAGCATCGTGGACCGCCAGCCTTCATCCGTCAGGCGCGGCGCAAACAATCGGCGGGTAGGATGATCTCCCGTTCGGGTCTCGCTGCGCAGGGCCGGTGGCAGATCATTGGTGTGCACCAACGCCACTGGAAGAAGATCTTCGACGGGGGTCCCGATATACCCGGTATCAAACGCCGTAGACCCGCCCAGCATGAGGAAGCCGCCGCCACGGTGGGAGACGAACGCATGGGTCAACGCCAACTGATCCTCCGTAAAAAAATCTGGCGAAACGTCACCAAAGATGACGGCGTCGAAGGCGAAAAGCGCTGCTTCAGTATCCGGATAGCCGTCGGCTAGCTCCAGGGGCGACTCGATATTCTGGCGCAGGAATTTTTGGGGCCCGGTCATTAGATAGGTTTTCAGTCGGATGGCCCTATCGTTTTCCACGGCACGGCGAAGAAATTTATATTCGTTGCGCGGGTGCCCTTCGATATAGAGGATGTTCGCCCTTTTGGTCGCTTTTTCAATGAGAAATGGCAGCCGGTTGTTGGCCGTGTTTATCTCATCCTGCTGCGCTGCAATGCGGGCGGTGTAGACCCGAGGACCCTCGAGGTCGGGTATCAGGTGGATGCGGTGTTGTTGCGGGTGGCCGTCCGGCCCCAACACGATCTTTTTGGCCGCCACAACGCTATCCCCGCTTTCGATCAGAAGCTCTGTGTCAAGACCGGCATAGCCATGGCTCATCACCGTGATTTGCAGTTCGAACAGCGCCCCCTCCACCGCCTTGCCATTGGTGGAGACCCGGCTGATGAGGATCTCTTTTTCCGCCTGATCGGAACCCACCCCAATGACGTGAACCGGAATATTGCGGGTGCTTAAGAGGCCGGCTGACAGCAGCGGATCCTCATCGGCATTGTCGGCACCGTCGGTCACCAGCACCAGGGCCGCCTGGGGCAGGCCCTGCAGGGTCTCGGAAACCTCTTGCAACGCTTGGGACAATTGGGTTCTGGCACCTTGAAAGGTCACATCCGCCGGCCCTGTAATGGGGCGAACGCCGCTGTCGAAGGCGAATACACGTACGGTGAACTCCTTGCGCAATCGATCGACCAGCCCCGCCTCGCCGTATAGCAGCTCCATCGCGACGTCGCCGCGCGACTGTGATTGGGCCATATCGGGGAGCGACATACTGCGCGAAGTATCGACCAGGATGTTCAGGTGGTTGTCCCGGGGGCTGGTTGACGAGGTGGTCAAAACCGGCTTCAAGAGGCAAAACAGCAGGAGCGCCACCACGGCGGTTCTCAGCAAGATCAAGATGGATTTGCGCCGGAAGGTGGTCTGTGCGGTGGTTCGCCGATAGAGAATCACGACGGCCATGACCAGCAGCGTCCCCCCACCCAGGACAGCCATCCATCCGAAGGGTGTTTGAAACGAAAGGGTCCCCCGAGCCCACGCATCAAGGGGGTGGCCAAGCAAAAAAGGCAGGATATCCGTGGGATGAATGTTCACGCGTCACACCTTCGTAGACGGGCGCGGTTCGATCGGAGTGTGAAACCGGAGAAGGCAACCGTTTTCTAACGGTTTTCCATTTCGATATCGGAGAGGGATCGGAAATAGGTTTCAACCATCGACTCATAGTGGGGCGGCGGTGCCTGTCCCGATGGAGAAAAGGGCGTGTCCCCGAGCCCTTTGTCTGCCAGTTGTTCCCGAAGCGCGGCGGCAAGCTCGCGCACCGGCTCCACGAGTTTTTGCCAGAGGGCGGGCTGTTTCAGGAAATCCTCGATTTGCGCATTGGTCAGTTCCCGATGGATGGATCTGGCATCGGCCGACCAATCTTCCCCTGCGGCCCATGGCTGCACAAGCCCCCTGGCCAGCTGCCGGCTGCGTTCAAGTCCGTCCGCAACCCGGTTTGCTTCTCCCCCTTGATCCGCGTCGCCCCTTCCAGGTGCCGAAGAGGAGCCTTTGGGTGGGGTGTCGCGTGTCGCCAACGTCTGGCGCAAGTTCTCCAACTCCTTCTCCAGTGCTTCCGCTGCACGGGCCGCCGCCTGCAATCGTTCCTCTCCCGAGGTTGGTGCAAGGGCTTCAATCGCCTGCAATCGACCGCCCAGTCGGGCGATGGCGCGCTCGATGTCGATCTCCTTTTCCATCGCCATCTTGAGGCGGCCGGACCGCAGATCCGCTTTGCTCTCATCGATCCGCTTCTGGAGGGACTCGGATGTCAGGACACGCCGCACATCTCGGGTCCGACGGGCAACCTCCGGATGGGTGGTATTGCTTTTTGACCCCAGCGCCCGGATGAGGTCTTCGGTGTCGGTGATTGTGTCCGCTAAAGCCTCTTTCTTGGCGATGATATCCAACAGATGCGCTTGGGTGTCGGCGGAGACCTGGCGGGAGGCCGAACCCGTCTCCTGGTCGGCGGCAGATCCTGCCCTTGCCAGATCCCTCACGATCTCGGATTCCTGGGCCTGCAGCTGCTTTGCCCTTTCGCCGAGAGATTTGATGAGATCGTTCACGGTGGCCCTGCGGCGCTGCATCCGTTTTTCCTGATCCTTGAGCCTCCGCAAGGCGAGTTGTCCGCTGGCGGCGGCTTCTCCGGGATCGCCCTGAGCGAGGTTGCGAGCGGTTTCCCGCATCTGGTTGACGGCCTGATCCAAGGCATTCAACGAGGAGCGGAGCGGCGTGCCCGCGGCCTGACGCGACCATCTTTGGGAGAGCGCCTGCGCCTCGCGGCGCAAGGCGTCCTGTTCACGCCGGAGTTCTTCCAGCCGGCGTTGCTGCTGTGCTGCCGTCATGCGATGCTTGCGCCGTTCGGCATCCAGCTGGGCGCGGTTCAGGCGTTCCTGGCGCTGGGCCAATTCGCGCAGCCGCCTGAGGGCCTCATCCGCTTCCCCACGCCCCGCTCCTGCGCCGGTCCTGGGCATCTCGTAGCGGTTTTCCAAGCGACCCATCTCCATATCAAACAATTCCCGCAGATCCTCTCGCTCACGCTGGGAACTGTCGTATCCTGCCCCTCCACCGGTATTGGACGCCATCTGAAGCGCTGTCTGTCGGCTCTGGGCTTCCGCTTTTAAAATGGCTTGCAGGGCGGCCTGTTCCGGACCGAGCGCTTCCGCCAAGCTTCGGGAAGAGAGCTTTTCGACGGCGGCCTGCATTTGGTCGACCGCCTCGCTCAGATGGAGCACCGAGCGGTCATACGTTTCGTCCGCAAAGGAAAAGCGTTCGGTCAGCCGGGCGAGAGACATCTGCGTCCGTTGGGCAAGGCTTCGCTGGGACTCTGCGACCACACCGACGTCGTTGTCGAATCCTTCGCCCGGTGTGCCTCTCTGCCGCATCAGCAGCTTCCATGTGGCGGCGATGATGTTTTTCTGGTTTTCCACGAGGGCGCTGGGCGGGCGCCCGCGCCCGCCTTGGCCCATCCCGCCAGCCGGACCGGATGCCCGACGAAACGCTTCATCGGTATTGATCACTTCCAGGAAGTAGATGTCGGACGTGGCCTCGGCCGGTCCCGTGACGCCATTGTTGTCCCTGGCCGTTAAAAAATAGGAGATGACATCGCCCGGCGCCACGTTGAGATCTTCCAGATAGATGAGGGTTTCTGTTTCGACGAGCGGTTCGATCTTCTCTTTCCCAGTAGTGTGGAGAAGATCGACAATATACTCACGGGTGCCGCCGACGTTGTACTGCAACGCCAGCCTTGTAAGACCGTAATCATCCGTCGCCGAAACGGCGATGCGGACCTCTTCCAGGGCCATCACCCGCATATCCCTGCCGGGCTGGATGATGCTGATTGTGGGTGGAATATCCGGTGCGGCGCGGACCAGGTAGCGGGCCGAATGTTCTACATGCCGCCCCGCCGTATCCAAGGCATCCACGACGTAGGCATCGTCTTGCGTCACGGTAAAGGTGCCGGTGGCGGTGGTATCCGCCACGGTCAACTGGACGGCCGGCCCCTGTTCGAATCGCAACAAAGCGCTCTGCACCGGGCTATCGAAGGCCACCTGCACGTCTACCTGGGTGCCTTCCGGCGCCATGATGTCACCGGAATTTTGTTCGGTTTTGCTTTCGATCCCGGTATAGGCGGGATAGCGGTAGTCCACAGCGATGCTATCCACCCGGGTCAGATCGAAGACCTGGATGCGGAACTGCGGGGAGCGGCGGTATCCGCTGGTGACGTAGTAGTCCATGTCGCTGCTGACACGGTGTAGCAAGTGCTGAAACCGGTTCGTTGAATCGCTGGTCTGCATGGTCAACGGCTGCCATTCGTCAGCGCCTTCGCGGGTATGGAGAAGAACGGATTTCGACCTGGCCGTTTCTATCGTGACGGAAATGGTGACATCGCTGCCGCGCCGGATGAGGATATCGCCGGGGGACACCGCTAACGCTGCTGTATGGGTCACGCTCAGGCTGTGCATCGGCAAGGGCCAGATCACCCGGCGGGCAGCGTCGGCAAATCGATCCGAATACCAGATCGCGCTGGCCAACAGCAGGATCAGGCTGAAGGCGGCAGCGGCGGCAAACCAGGTCGGTCGGGCGTCTGCCGTCCGCTGGAGGTTCTCTCCGGCCACATGCGTCAGCGTGTCGCGCCAGAGGGAGGTAATGAGCTGGGAATGGGGCTGCGTGCCGTTTTTGTCCCAGACATCCATCGCGGTCAGCAGCCGCTGTTCGAGGTCGGGGGTCCGCTCATCGATGTAGTGGGCCAGCTGGCGATCCTCTGCGTTGAAGCGTCGCGCGGAACGGCCGTACTTCCATACCAGGGCCGCCGCGGCGATCACCAAGATTGAAAAGAGCAGGACGGAGACTGCGGTCACGGGCGGCAGCGCCATTGCCGACAGCGCACTGAGGATGAAAAGCGTCGAGAGAAACGCCAGGCTCCAGCCGATCTGTCTCAGATGCAGGATCAAGATACGGCGGCGGCGGACGCGCTCGATGACCGCGAGCAGTTCATTTATGGGGGATGAAGCCATAGACGCCTCAGTACTTTCACCGATACGGTGAGGGCCGCATCGCACCGCCGATCGGCCGTCCCTGTAGACCTTCAGCGATAGGTGCGATTGGCCAGATAAGTTTCAAAAAACGCCAGCCCGAGCACCAGCGACAGAAGCCACCACCAGTGCTGCTGGGATGTTTCCTGCTGGCCTTTACGCCGCGGGGACGGGGCGGTATCAGGAACCGCCTGGCCGTAAGGTGACACGCTCACCCGGTTACGGATCTCCGTTGCCGAAAGGGGCGTAAAGTCCGATTCACGGGCGGATACGTTCACGCTGAATCGACCCGTCCGGTTGCCGGCTTGGGTTTCATAGATTCCCGGTTCGTCGGTGGCATCAAAAAACGCCGTACCGTCAGGGGTTGCGGGCAAGAGGGTCTCGCGGCCCAAGGGGGATGTTATTCGGACCACACTGTCTGCCGGGATCTTCAGGGGGGCGATCTCTCCGATCACATAGCGCGCCGGCTCATCGCGGTCGCCAGTCAAATAGCGGACGGCCGCATGCAGCATGGGTAGGTACATCACCTGCCGGGGGAAATTGCTCCACACCGGATCCAATGAGGAGGTAAAGAGCAGCACCCTGCCGAGGCCAGCGCTCTTTTCCACCAGGGCCGCGTGGCCGTTGTCAAATCCCAGGATCACCGTGCTCTCCGCCGCAGGATCGGTCACCCAGTAGCCGTGAAAGCGGGCCGCGCCAAATGTGGCGGTTTCACCCATCTGCAGGGCACGAACGATGGCGTGCCGCTCTTCAAGCCGGGTGATTGCCAGCGCTCCGCCATCGATCAGCACCTCTTTGCGGCGCAGGAGGGCCGGCGAGATCGCCGCCCAAGTGCGGTTGAAGGCATCGCTGTCCACCCCATCTGCGGGCGCCAGCAGCACTCCCCCGCCGCCCTTGGCGTAAGCGACCAGGGTGCTGGTTTGTGCCGGTTCCAGCGCATCGATGTCCATCAGAACCACCGCGGCATAAGCTGCCAGCGCATCTGGCCGAAATTCGTCCACCGCTCTGACATCGACCTGAAACATTGCATCGGGATGCCCCTCGAGGGCGGAATGAAACCAAACGCTTGCATCCCCTGCATCGCTCCGCTGCGAGGAGTTGTCCGAAACCAACAATACCCGCCGCGGGGGTTCCACCACAAAGGTGAAAAAGTGCTGGTTGTCGCGTTCAAAACGGTCCCCTTGCACCATCAAAACACCGCTATGTAGGCCGGGACGGATCACCGTGATGGGGAATGTCACAACCTGTTCCGCTCCGGCCGCCAGATCGAGGCGGCGGTCTGCCACTTGCCTGCCATCGATCTCGAGCCACACGCGGGCCTCTTCTGCCTGCCGATTGCCGGCGTTTTTAATGCGGCCGACGATCTTATGGGATTCATCCCGATCGGTGGGAAGCGCCGTCACCGTGACATCCGCAACTGCCAGATTGGATGTCGCGGCGTCGCCAATCTGGACGCTCTCGAACCGAATCCCCGGACGCATTGTCCAGGGATCACCGTAGTCGGATACGGCACTGCGCTGGAAATCGGAAACCATGCAAATCGTTTGTTCGGGGGTATTCGCCGACCGCAGGATCTGGTCCGCCAAACGAAAGGCCGGCACAAAATGGGTGGGACGGTGATCCGGTGGGGGAAGCGTCTGCACAAAAGTCGTGAGGGCGGCATGATCCGTAGTTAAGGGATGGATGGGGCCCGTTCGGTCGGAAAAAGTGATAATCGCTGCTTCATCGACCGGCTGCAGCGACGTGAGTCGGTCGATGACCGCCGCTTTGGCCTCCTGGAAGCGGTCGCCATAGCCCATGCTCATGGAGGTGTCCAACGCAATCACCAGGGTCTGGGGCGTATACCCGAGCCGCTTCGGTGAGGCGCCGCTGAGAATCGGACGTGCAAAGGCAAAGGCCAGCAGCGCCACTATGGCCGCTCGCACCCCCAGCAGCAACCATTGCTGGATCATCTGGAAATGGACCTGTTTCTTCGGTGCACTTTTCAAAAAGCGAACGGTGGGCAGGAGGATCCGCTCGGCCCGCTGCCGGTGAATCAAATGGATCGCCAGCGGGATGCCGATACCCAAAAGTCCCAATAAAAACCATGGGGATAGGAAGGACATCGTCAAAAGCTCTTGGCGCGCTTGGACAGATAGGACGCCAGCGCGATGTTCATAGGTTTGGCGGTGTTCAGCAGACAATAATCCATGCCGCCGGACCGGCACTTTTCCTTGAAAAAATCACAGAATCGGCCGATCTCCTGCAAATAGGTCTCTCGCACCTGTTGGGGCACGGATTTTTGCACCTCGTGGGTTTCACTGTCTACAAAGTCCGCAATTCGTTCGAACGGAAAGGTCAGTTCGGCCTCGTCCAGGACGTGAAACACGATGACATCACTCCCTTGCGCCCGCAACTGCTGCAAGGCGCCCGCAGTGGCGTCGACGTCGTCGAGCAGATCGCTGATCAGGATCACCAACCCCTTGCGTTTGAGAGAATGGGCGAGGTCGGCAACCGGCCGCAGGATATTGGTGGCTTGGCCGCTAGTGGTTTTGCTGAGGGCCCCTAGAATGTTCATGAGGTGCCCCCGGCGGAAGCGGGATGGCAGGTAGTGCCGAATCTTTTGGTCGAAAGTGATCAGTCCCACTGCATCCCGCTGACCGGAAATGAAATAGGCCAGTGACGCTGCCAGCGTGCGGGCGAATTCCAGTTTAGTGACGCTGCCGGACCCGTAACCCATGGAGGCACTGCAATCCAGCAGGATGTGACAGCTGAGATTGGTTTCATCTTCAAATTGCTTGAGATACAATTTTCCCGAGCGGGCGTAGACCTTCCAATCCACATAGCGCATATCATCCCCCGGAAAATAGTGCCGGTAGTCGGAGAATTCCGTACTGAAACCGTGATGGGGACTTTTGTGCAAGCCCGCCAGGAAGCCCTCAACCGCCACTCGGGCACGCAGCTCCAAATTGGCAATGCTTGCCAGGAGTGACGGATCAAGTACATCCGGAAGGCGGACGCTGGGTTCGGTCGCGGTCATGGTCTCTTCGCCGAAGCCTCCTTAAATATCGGAAGCGGGCACCGGTATGGTTTCCAACAGCCGGTCGATCACGTGGGTGGTGTCGATACGCTCGGCCTGGGCGTGAAAGTTAACAATGATGCGGTGCCGCATGACGGGGTGGGCGAGTGCTCGGATATCGTCGTAGGCAACATTGTAGCGCCCGCTCAGCAGGGCCCGCACCTTTGCACCCAGAATCAGGAATTGGGATGCACGCAAGCCGGCACCCCAGCTCACCCATTTCTTTACCGCTTCCGGGGCGGTGCCGTTGCCCGGTCGGCTGGCCGCCGTCAGGCGGACGGCGTAGCGCGTCACCTCCTGGGCAACCGGAACCTGCCGCACAAGCCTCTGGAAATCGATGATATCGGATCCGTGCAGGATCGGCTCGGCCGATATAGCCGCTGTTCCCGTGGTGCTGTCCACCACGGCGATCTCCTCCGCCTCTGGTAGATAGTCGATTAAAATTTTGAACATGAACCGGTCGAGCTGTGCTTCGGGGAGGGGATAGGTGCCCTCCAGTTCGATGGGATTCTGGGTGGCCAGGACAAAAAATGGTGCGTCCATGTGATACGTGACTCCGCCGACCGTTACCTGCTGCTCCTCCATGGCTTCAAGCAGGGCGGACTGGGTCTTGGGGGGCGTTCGGTTAATCTCATCGGCAAGCAGGATGTTGGCGAATATGGGGCCCCTGACGAACTTGAGCTGCCGCCGACCCGTGACCGGGTCCTCCTCGAGCACTTCGGTCCCGATGACGTCCGCCGGCATCAGGTCGGGCGTAAACTGGATGCGACCGAACTTGAGCCGGGTGATGTCGGCCAGGGTTTTTATGAGCAGGGTTTTGGCCAGTCCCGGCACCCCGGTGATCAAGGCGTGTCCACCAGCAAAAAGGGCGATCAGAACCAGTTGGATGACATCATCCTGACCGACGATCACCTTGCGCAGTTCCCGGAGGATCATTTCACGGCTGTTTTTCAGGCGCTCGACCAACGCCAGGTCATCATCGGTCTCCACGACCGGTTTTGCATCTCTTACCATCGTGTCCGCCATGGGAGGGGTCTCCATTCTCGCACCGTTGCCGATACCTTCTCCTAGTGGGTCAGTGCATAGATCAAATAGTTGATGCCCAGCCGATAGGCCATGTTGGCATACTGGGTTGGGTATTCCGGATGGTAGGTGTGTTCCCAGCCGTCACCGATATCCGAATTCCAGTTGATCAGCACCATGACACGGCCGTCATCATCGAGAACCGCTCTGTTGATGGCGACATCCACGTCCCGTTCGGGTTGGTTATCGAAGTTGTAAATTCTGGGAATCATCTGTGGGCCGTCGATATCGTAATAGCTGCGGAAAATCGGGTGGTCCTTGGCAAGCTCCACGATCTCTCTGTCCGGGAAAACCGTTGCGAAGGTCGCGTAGAAATTGGCCCACTGCCACGTTCCCCAGAAGTCATCGATGAACAGGAAACCGCCTCGTAGAAGGTATTCACGCAGGTTTTCGACTTCCTTTGGGCGCAATTGCAGACCGCCTTGACGGCCGACTTCAAGCATATACAGGAAGGGATATTCAAAAATCCGATCGTCATCCAGCCGAAGGACAATGGGTTCCTGGTTGACTTGGATATTGGTCAGCCTGCGGACACCCCGCAGAAAATTGCGATCCGAAGCGGGAAAATCCACCGCCCAGGTGCGCCATGCCCCCCATCCCCAATCGTCGCCCACGTCCCGACTGCCGCCGGCGGAATCGTATTGGACCCGCACAAAGGTAAAGGCATCGCCGATCTCCTGCACCCCTGGCGAGGATTCGTTGACACCGCGCGTTTCAGCGGCGCCATTGGGTATGGTGATCAGTAGACCGATGCAGCTAAGATAGAGTAATACGTAAGGCTTCATGCTAATGGCTCAGGGCGTACACGATATAGTTGATGACCAGCTTATAGGCCTCGTTGCAGTAGCGGGTGGGGTAAAATTGGTCGTAGGTATGCTCCAGGCCGTCTCCCAGGTCCGAGTTGTGGGTCACCACCATCATCAGCCGGTCGTCATCGTCAAAAATGCCGTGCACCGTGGTCGGATACGCCGGGTTGTCGAGCGTAAACCCCCACCCGAAATTCCAGGTCACCCCGCGGCCGGGTACCTGCTTGATTTCATCGATATCAAAGAAGCAATGAAATAGCGGGTGATCGACGGAGAGCGGACGCAATCGCCGGTGCGGGAAAATCTTTGCCAGCTCCACCAGAAAATCCTGCCAGTGATCCGGACCCCAGAAATCGTCCAGCATGACAAAGCCGCCCCGCAGCATGTATTCTCTTAGGGCCGCCGCTTCGTCCACAGAGAAGTTGGGTCCATTGCCCGAGTAGAGCGGCACTCGCTTCATGTTGATATATAGAAAAGGGTATTCGAAAAGGATCGGATCGGTCAGCGACACCGCTTTGTAGCTGACGCTGGTGGTGTCGATGGAGGTGTAGCGCTGGATGCCGCGCAGCAGGTTGCGCTCTGCATCGTCATAATCGGTTTCCCACCAGGCGCGGTTGCCGCCGTGGCGGCGGTACTGGGGCGGTACCGACGAATGATAGTTGGTGTACTTTCCCCGCACAAAGACGAACTCATAGGCGCTTGCGGGGTGCGCTGGCGCGTCGGGCCCCAGGGATGGCGCCTCCCCGATGGCAACTGAGGGAATCAGCAGCACCAGGATAAAGGCCATCCCGCTGCGTCGATAGTGAATCCGCAAGCGCGATGCAAATTTACACGTCATCATGCCCTTATCTTTCCCGTGAGGCCCGCTGATGGCCGGCGGCGGCTCATGGTTCAATGGCGTCCAGTAGAATTTCCTGGGCCTTGTCGAACATGGGTGCTATCTCCAGCGCGGCCAGGGCGTGGTGTTTGGCCAAGGCCTTATCGCCGTTCCGATAGTGGGCATCTGCCAGGTTTGTGTTGGCCAGCGCCGGATCGGTTTCATCCAACGCCAGCAGAACCTCGAATTCGCGGACCGCCGTTTGATAATCCGATCGCTGCAGGGCGATCGTCGCCAACAAGCGATGCACCTCCGGGTCGTAAGGATTGACGGCAAGCGCCCTCTCCAAATAGTGGATAGCCCGGTCCTCTTCATTGCGGCTCCAGGCGATTTGGCCCAATTTGAAACAGGCGTCAAAGGCATTCTGCTGAATCTTTACCAGGGCTTCCATCTCGCGGATCATGGACGGCCTGTCCCCACGCTCCTCATGGATCGCCGCTAAAATCTGTCGTGGATTTGGCGAGGCGCTGTAACCCGGCAAGAGGGCCCGGGCAACGGTCAAGTGCTGAATGGCACCCTCATACGCTTTATTGGCGTACAGGATCAGACCGAGCTGCAGACGGGCCAGAAAATCACGCGGCTGGGCCGCTATTTGTGTTTCCAATTTGGCCACCTGCATCTTGCTGCGCTGCTCCAAAGAAGGCGGTGCGTCGTCGGAAAAGCGGCTTATCGTCGTAGCAGCCTCACGGCTGACGTGAATGTTGATGTCTTGAACCCGCGACTTCAGCCAGGAGAAGAAGCGCGCTTCGAGATCTTCCGCGGATATCTTTAACACCGACATGAAGATATCATTTTGTGACGCGTTGTGGGCGTACCGACGGATGAGAGCCTTCAAGGCGTCAAACCCATAGCGGTCTACGATGAAATCGACCAAAAGGGATGATTGGTAGTAGGCAAAATTCAAATCAGCCAGGTTGTCGGCCTCCGAAAACGCGGCGTCCAGTTGGTTGATCCCGATCAATCGGTTCTCCTGAACCGCCCGAATGAGTTCGATATCCTGGCGGCGTCCCCATTCAGGTCGGCCATTGTTCTCTTCAAAAACGGAGACGCCTTCGGACAGCCAGCGCGGTATCCGGTTGTTGGTCATATGAAGCGTGATCACGTGGACGAATTCATGCCAAACAACCTCCTGCCAGTTGATAGAAGCCATCGGGGTATGGGCTCTGGGGGAGATGAGGGTGATGACGTTGCCAAAGCATACGCCCAGCAGATGGCCGATGTTCGGCAATCCTGAAGTGCGCACGGCAAAGTCCTCCCGATCGGAAAAGATTTCGATGAGAATCTGCCCGCGGGGGGTGAAATCGTATTTGGCGGTGAGTGTTTGCCAGCTTTCATCCAGTAGTGCTTTGAGATAGGGCCAGAGAACAGATGCATCCAGGGGGTCCATTCGTACGACGAAATGTTTGGTGGTGTGGGTTACATAGCTGTCCAGCTTGTCGAGGACGCCGAGCATGTTCTTCGCCCAGACGTGAAAAGGGTCACCCCGAAACCCGGTTTCAAGGTGTGTCCGGCCCGCTTCTTCCCGGCCCAATCGCAGCAGATTCATGCCCAGCACGATATGGCCGTTCCAGTTATTGGCGTCCAAATTGACCGCTTTTTCGGCCATGGCCACGGCTTCTTCAAAGCGATAGCTGCGTCCGCAGACCTCGGCGATTCGGGCATAAAAGGCCCCATTGCCGGGGCTGAAGGCAGCGATTTTCCGCTCAAGCCCTTGAAATGTCTCATTGTCATCGTTCAGGAAGGCGATCGCCGCCAGCAGCGCCAGCGCATCCACCGACTCGGAATTGGTCGTCAGCGCCTGCTGCAACTGGTCCGCAGCCTTGTCGTAGATGCCGTCCTCCATCAACAACCCCGCCCGAACTATGCGCGCGGCTGCGGAGTGGGGGTTGATATCCAGAGCCGTATCCAGAAAGGCGTGGGCGGTCGAACCGCCGGTTGTGCGGGCCATGCCCACCAGGGCGGGTATGTGCCGATCGTTGCCGCCGAGTACCTGCTGATAAGACCGCTGGGCCTCAGCCAGGTTATATTTCTCGTAGAACAGGTCTCCCCATAACGCCTGGATCTCCCGGTTTTCCGGTTCGGTGCGCGCGGCTTCGCGGAGCAAGCCGTTTGCATCCTGATACCGATCCATTTGTCGGCAAGCCTCTGCCACGCAGGCAACCTCTGCGGCATCGTAAATTAAGCCCCGTTCATAGTCTGAAATCGCCCGCTGGAAATAGAGCGCTGCTGTATCCCTTCCGCCGCGCATGGCAAGCAGATCGCCGTACTGAACCAGGCTGCAGGCCGAGGCGGACTGACGGCCAACGATGGGTTCCAAAACGCGGATAGCGTCACTCGATCGACCCGTCAGGCGAAGCAGTTTCGCCAGCAGGCGATTGAACGTTTCATTCTCTGCGTCGGCAATGAGCAGTTGATCTAGGTCTCGCTCTGCTCTCTGGTATTCGCCGATCATAATTCGGACGTTGGTGGCGCCGACGACGGCCGCCATCCGATCCGGATCGGGAACCTGATCGTACAATTGAAGGGCTTTATCGTAGTCGCCGCGTTTGTGATGATCGATGGCTTGATTCAGAAGGGATGCCTGGGAAGCGGCGGCGGAGGCACAAAACAGGCAAATCAATCCGAGAAGGATTTGTGGCAAGCGACTTTTAACGAGAGGGGTTTGCATGTGTAACACCCGATCCATCTCATGGAAAGAAGGACCGACCGGGCCGCACTCTCACGGATTGTCCGTGTGGACTGGAAACCGGCGACGGGTCCGGAGGCTGATCCCAGCGTTTCGATGGTCATATCAGTGCGCGAAATCGCTACATTCCTGGTGTGCGAAGCTAGGAGAGTGTGAAATAACGCGTATCGCTGCTTCTAAAACATCGCTGCGTTGATCTGATTCGCCTAACCAACAAATCTAAACCTAGGTACTGCCGTTCGAAAAAGCAACAGGCGCCATTGGCCTTTGACACCGACCGTACCGCGGATCGCGTCACCGGGGCACCGTCCCATCAAAGCGTTGGAAGCGGATTGCGTTCGAGGCAATCCCCTCGAAAAGCTAACTGCTCGACGTCGTCCTCCCGAAAGGAAGAACCGGTCGGGAGGTGTCATCATGACACCGCCTATCAGATGCCGCTTCGGTCATATCCGAGGCCGCATACCATCTGCCGCACCACGAACAGGCCGACCTCGCGCCAAAACCCCGGCATCCGAGTTCATTCACTTGGCTGCAGAAAAAGCGGGCCGTCACGTCCAGACATCGATTCACCCCCGCTCACACTTGACGCCAAGGCCATAACCCCCCATGTTTTTGAATATCCATCCATTCAATGAAGGTTGTCCGCCAATGAACAAATTGTCCCAACCTCTCGACAGCGCACTGCAAGCAGAATTGGACGGCATCCGTCAGTCGGTTGATCGATTATCAACCGGCTCACCGACCGTGACAGGCGCCACCACACCTGCGCCTGAAGACCGGAGGGATCGAATATTCAATCGGTTGCGCGACTGGCTGTTTGATGATGAGCAAGAGCAAGCCTTGAGCAGTACGCCATGGGCGCTCTTTTTTCTGAGGGCCATCTGCCTTTTGGATTTGGAATCTGCCGATGGCGGCAAGCGTATTGCGGCGGGCAGCCCCACCGGGGGCACGGCTGAGTGGATTGCAGATAACTGGCAGAAATTGGGCTTGGGGGACACCACACGTGCCGACCTCGTCGGCAAGATCTGCCGCAAGGTTTCAAGTTCGCAGGATGCCGCTTCGCAGGACGCCGCTTCAACCGAGGTGAGTACGGGACATGACGCGTATGCCGGCGTCGAGATCCCGACGGACCTCATTGCCGCGGGCGTCCAACTGGCCAGGTCTTTGGAGCTCAAACGGCCAAATACCTTTCGCGAAATCTGCGCCTCTCTTCCCGATGACACGGTGGCGGCAGACCTCATATCCGCGTTCGACGTCGAACGGGTCGGACCGCATCCCTACTTTTCGGGCACCATTCAAGTCAAGATCCGCTGTCGCGACCCGGAACTCCATCGGGCACTGAAACATCATGAATGCGTTGTTCTGGGAAGACTCAACGAACTCAACCAGCGGGTGCGTCCGCGCTTTCTGTTCTCAGAATTAATCTACGAAATCGAACCAGACGGTTATCAGCCGGTCGATTTAAAATTCAGCGTAGACACCAGCGCGGCCCTGCAATTGTTCATGGGCAACCGGCTGTATACGGACAAGCGTGTGTTTCTGCGGGAGCTTATCCAGAATGCCGTCGACGCCTGTAATCTCCGCAAGCTGACCGACCGAGAGCATGCATCGGCCATATCGATTCGCTTCAATGAAGACATCAGCCGGATCACGGTGCGCGACAACGGCATCGGTATGGATCGTCAGTGGCTCGAAAAATACTTTCTATCGATCGGCATCTCCTTTTATCAATCCGACGAGATCAAATCTGTCAATCGTGACCCGCGCATCGATATCGGCTTTATCAGCCAGTTCGGTATCGGCTTTCTCTCCAGTTTTCTCGTTTCGGAAAAGATCGTCGTCAGGACCCGTAAGCGTGGTCAACGAGGGCTGGTGGTCACCATCACCAGTCTCAAGGAGTATTTTGATGTCCGCTTCTTGGATGAAGACCTGCCCATCGGAACCGAGGTCACCCTTTATCTGAAACCATCCCATTTCAACTATTCCCGCAGTCTTGAATTTGTGGGCTATTTGAAGACCAATATCCGATTTCTCCAAATTCCGGTCGATTTCATCGATGAACTGGGCAATCGTCGCATCATCGGCAACGAACCGTTGACATATGCCCATCAGCATTCCGATCTGGGAGACTTCGTTGCGCCGATTGCGTTCGACGACTCCGAAGGGTATCTCTATCTGCGCACCAAATTGCATGTTGACCGCATTTTCTCTCTGGAATCGGCGATGGGCGGTGTTTCTGTCTTTCAGGACGGGATATTCGTAAACCAGGACGAGACCCTCCTGCCCGAGGGTGCGCGCCAGAGTATCGTCGGTCGGATCAATCTCAAAGGTAGGGACAAATGCGAACTGAGCATGGATCGCAACCGCATCTTCTGGACCGGTGATCACAAGAAGCGGGTGCGGGATCACATCCTATTGGCCCTTGCCGATCTGGCCAACCAGGTGTTGGATCGCCTGAACCACCAGGAAACGCCCGATCACATCAAAACCGCTGTCACCAATCAACTGGCGATTTTCTTCGAATCCAGTGATGTCAACGATGCGATCCACGATCGGCTCTGCACATCTTTACAGCGGATCGTGGAGAAGCGTTTCAGGAACTTTGTCCGAATCCACTTCGCCCACACCCGATCCGCTGCTGGCGTACCGGATGCCGATGGCTATGGCGAAAGGTGGCAGCAGCGCGTTCTGGCGTCTTTCGCATCCAAGAACTAACACCTGACGTCGATATCTTTGCCAACACCGCGCTGGTAGGTTTACCATATCAGTTTGACCTGACTTTAACCGCATTTTACCATCACCGCTCGACGCTTTCCTTTATCCCAACGCGGCTTATCTTTACTTGGTATGCAGCAATTTAGGGCGCCAGCGGGCACTGCCCCTTGGCGCCGTCGGTAAATTCGCCCTATCTTCGCGCACCTGACCTGCAAAGCGGCGGCGTTGCAGAACCTCCGGGCGCAGCATCGAAATTTACATGCACATGTCGGCTGAACAGGAACCATTGCAAATGCGCTATCGGCTTTTCCCAGCATTGCTGCTCAATCTTTTTTGCTTTCTCTTCTTGACCGGATTTATCGGCCTGCCCGTGCATCCCGTCACGATCGAGCCAACGCCGCAAGAGCTCTATGAAAAGAAACGGGTCATCTATCGGATCGCACCGGAGCAAAGAGGTGGCGAGGCGTTCAAGCTGGTATACCTGGTCCCCGCCAGCATTGAGATCTTCTGGAGATTCAAGACCGATTTCGAGGGAGCGTTTTTTGAGAGCAATCGATTCATCAAGGCGCATCGCCTCATCCACACCGTCGGCAATGTCTCCATTACGGAAAACAGCTACACCAATGTGCCCAACGATACATTCCGGTGGCGAACCACCTCGGATCATCGGCACTATCGAATGGATTTCACCCTGGTCAATGCCGACGAATGCGGTCACCATTTTCATTATGGATCGATCCAATTAGAGCCCTTTCGACAATACACCAAGGTCACCCACACTGCTTATTTCGATTTTTTCGGTGCGTCTCTCTGGGTCAATATGCCTTTTGCCGGTGGAATGTCGAGCTTCCTCAACTATCTTGCCCGATGGGAGAAGGAAACGATCCTGCAGCTCATCGATCACTATTCGAAACACGCCGCAAATGGATAGCGGCATGCCGCCATCCATGCCCGGATCGGCGGCGAGGGTACACTAGCCGTTTAACGCTAGCCATGACAGAGATGATACTATGAGATTACTTCTCCTATCCAGTACGTCCGGATTTCTTTCCTACCTATCGATTTCGTTGCCGCATTGGCTGAGCCCGTGGTTCAAGGTTTCTGACGATTCGCTTTTCGTGCTTCCCGGCGTGCTGTTCGGCCTGTTCATCCTCGTGCCCCTGGTTGAATCCAAAGAACACCGGCTGCTGCGACGCATTGGACTGCTGCTGTTCAGCATCTTTGCCTGGTACGTGGCCGTTTCGATGGGTTTCCAGGCGTTACCGCTGATCCGGCAAACCCCCATCCTCTCCTGCGGCATATCGGGCGTGATCGGTGTGTTGTTGCTGGCCCTTACAAGCCGCTATCTCGTCCCGGTCAAATTGGCGCAATCTTCGATTCTGATCGCCGCCCTGCTGGGATTTCTCGGTGGCGCGATCATCGGCTCGGCATTCAAATTGCCCAGAGCCAGTCTGGCCAGCGAGGTGCTCTATCTACTTGGGTTTTTGTTCTGGCATTGCAGTGTCGCACATGCACTCTTCGCGGAAGGACGGCCATTTACCCGATTTGGCAAACCCGCCAGCGTTGGCCAAGCCCCCTCTGCTGGATAAAAAAATCGTCTCACCCAACACTCCGTCACTTCCCCCCCATCCTATCGGAATAGAAGGCGCCATTGATGGCGTTGCGCCCGCCTGAGATATCGACTGCGTTCAATCTCCTAAATCCCCCCCGACTCCGGAACCCAATGCCCTCTGCCCAATTTTGTCCGCAGGCGAAACGCACCGCATCGCCCAGCATCTGGTGGCGGCGCGATCGAAAATCGGCGTTTCTTCGGGAGATGTGGCTGACACGCGCCTTCAAGGCCCTCTTCGTCGCGGAGCGCCGCTTCCGGGATGAGGCCTCACGACAGATGCCCGATGAGGACTCTCGGCAGATGCCCTGATGAGGGCTCACGGTAGCTGCCCCGATGAGGGCTCACGGCAGATGCCCGACGAGGACTCTCGGCAGATGCCCCGGTGAGGACTCTCGGCAGATGCCCCGGTGAGGGCTCACGGCAGATGCACTGGTGAGGGCTCACGGCAGATGCGCTGGTGAGGGCTCACGGCAGATGCCCCGGTGAGGGCACACGGAAGATGTCCCAGACGGGTGGCGGGTTTCGGTTTCCAATCGTAATCGAACAAGGCGCTAACGAGTCGCTAACCTATCCGTGATCTCAAAAACATACGGCGGTTGATGCGGTCTCATTTTCAATTGAAGCGCCCCAGGTGATCGGCGTCATCGGTCCTTCTGGCGCCGGGTGAATCTTAGGGCCCGTAAGCCCAATGGATGACGTGGCGGTAATCTACCATCGCAGACCGCTGCCGCGGTCCTCTCCTGCATCCTATCGGCGAGAAGCGGGCGGCACTTGCGATAACTGCCCGCATGCAATTGCCGTTAGCGACGCCCATCGCAAGACACGGCATCACTCCAGCGTCGGTAGTTTTGGCGCCGCCTGGCCTTTCTGAACGAAGGACCCTATGAAGGCGCCCAAGGTGAGTTTTGCGAGTTCGAGAAACTCCTTCTCGAAGAAGGAAAGCGCCGCGAAGATGATGGTGAGCAATGCGGTTGCCAGCGGTAATCCAGCGAAACCGATTTTTTGAAAGGTCCCGGTGAATCCACTCAAGCTGCTGAGAACGACATAGGTTCCGATCGCCTTTTCGTCGCCTTTCTGAATTAGCGGGGCCAGTAGTTCATAATCTTGCGGTGGAATGATAATGGGGACGGTCTGTCCGGCCGCACCGACCAGTTTGACCCCCAGAGCACCCAGTATGATGGCGCCGATGACGATCAAAATCGCGTACCCATAGTTTTGCAGGGTCCACACCACGACGTTCTGATCCACTGCGGGCGCCTCAACACGGCCCGTTTTCATAAACATCCAGACCAGTACGAACAGCAGCGCGACGGTCCCCGTCAACAGGAAGTATCCGCTCCCGGCCATAAATTTGTTGATGAAGGGCCGTTCCTGATGTGACGGATCCCTTGGCGCAACGCCTGCGGGCGGCGTCCCACCTCCCGGCGTCGGCGAAGTGCCAGCCGCATGGGGCGACGCACTGGCTGGTGCACCACCGCCGCCAGCGGCCGACCCGCTGGCAGATGATCCGCCCCCTGAAGGGGAGGCCTGGTTTGTCGGATTGGATGTATCCATCATGTCTCTCCCGTGTGAAAAGCGCCTTTCGTTTCACGCCGCAGCGGTTCGACCGAGGGGTGCGGATGCGGTCTCGAGGAGATCCGCGTCCTGCTGACGCCGTCACGAAAATGCGGCGACGGTGTCGATCAGGTTCCCTGCTGCGCTCAACGCGTCTGCCGATGGTGGGTGCGCGATCCGGGACCTGCCTCACCGTGACAGGGGCTCGATCTCCCCAAAAAACACCCTAGCCGATGGTCACGGCTCTTGCTCGCCAATCTCTTCTGAGCTGGTGGCCAGATCGCCAGAGAGGGTGTCGGTGTCCATTCGCAGGAACAACGGCTTCTCATAGCGAAGAATATCGATGACGTCATTGAACTGCGCGGCTGAAAAATGCAAGGAGGGTAGATTCTCTCCTGAAGTCGCGTTGGGTGGCACATGGTCCGCGTAAAAGACCAACCGTCCCACATACTGCCATGGCGAGCTAGTATAGCAGCTCAAGCAGGCCACCAGATTCCCCCCGCCAGCTCGATAGCTCAGGAGGTAGCGGTCAAATTGGTTGTGTATCCACGCCATCTTATCTGCCTCCTTTCCGAGGCGTCGACCACCACGAGCGGTTAGTCGTCGGTTGCGCTCATGGTAGAGACCCAACACCCGGAATCGCTCGCGCTGACGGGTGTATCTCTGGCCGGATTGCAGGTGTAGTCCGTCTCTCCGAAGGGGACGCACCTGTGGCTTCCATCCTCAAAAAACCCACAAAAGCCTTGCCTGCATTGAAAATCATTTAGGCACTCTTCGCAATTATCCCGCATTTTGGTCTCCAGGTCTGATAGGGCGTTGGTCGTCAATCGTCGCAGGAAAATCCGGTCCGTATTCGATCCACCACCAGCGTTGGCGGTTGTGAAGCTGAGTTCCAAGCTGAACAAGCCATTGACTGGCGATATTTCCAGATCCGCCAAAAACAGATGCTGCCATTGGTCGGTAAGATTGACAAAAGCGGACGGCCCACTCTCAAAACAGGTCGTACCGCAGCTGTTATAGGAACGTATGCTCACCGATGCCCTGCTTGCGTCGGCCACCTCTGCACGCACTTGAAGGTTAAAATCGATGATGTCACCGCGATCGCCGTACAATGGCAGGTTCAATGTCAGCTGAGCGGGATTGCCCTCGACGATGGTGTATCCGGCATCCACTCGCAGTCCGACGCCGTCCGGGTTCACCACCCGCCACTTGGAGATGAAGTTGGATTCAATGATGGTTCGGTCCAGATCTGCCGCTGCACACAGCCGCGGTGGCCACCCAACGGCAAAGACGATCCCCAAAACGGCCACGCTCGCCCACCAGGGGAGGCTTTGTAATCTCATTGTGTCCACTTTCTTTTGGATTAGGGGTTGGGTACCCGAAGATCGGGAACACTTTTCAAACCGCATTTGGGCCATTACCGGATGTGACGAACCGATTTTTTGGCAGACCGGATCATCAGCGAGAACTGTGGTCCAGTATCACTAAAGGCGGATTTGGGTATGGATCTCTGGTGTCGGTGCGGTTGGATCGCTGGTGTGGCGGGATACGGTTTTTATGGCATGGAAAGGTCAGCGGTGTCAATCAACCAGGCCGTCCGATTGGGCCGATGGCGGAAGGATAGGGCCTTGCTGGTGCAGCGGCGACGGGTGCCGTCCTAGGGGTGTGATGAGGTCGGGATGGGGGGCGGCCGCATCACCCCTGCCATGGGAGATGTAAAAACGGGCGGCGTTTCGTTTGGCGATGAAACGCCGCCCTGATGAGATCTTCCCGGCTGATATCCGGTGAGGGTTCGGTATAGATTTGGCGAGGGTCTCGCACGGATCAGGCGAGGGTCTCGCACGGATCAAGCGAGGGCCTCGCAAGGATCAAGCGAGGTCGAAGCGATCGAGATTCATGACCTTGTTCCACGCCGCGACGAAGTCGCGGATGAATTTCTCCTCAGCGTCTGAACTTCCGTATACTTCCGCCACGGCGCGCAGTTGGGAATTTGACCCGAAGACGAGGTCGACACGGGTGCCGGTCCATTTGTGCTCCCCCGTGGCGCGGTCGCGCCCCTCGAACACCGCGTCGTCTTCCGCTGTCGGTTGCCAGACGGTCCCCATATCGAGGAGATTTACAAAGAAGTCGTTTGTGAGCGTCTCGGGCCGCGTGGTGAAGACACCGTGTGGGGACTGGTCGAAGTTGGCGTTCAAGGCCCGCATACCACCAATGAGCACCGTCATTTCGGGAGCGGTCAGGGTCAGTAGTTGCGCCCGATCCACCAGCATCTCCTCGGGCGAGACGGCGAATTTCTTCTTCTGGTAGTTGCGAAACCCATCCGCAGCCGGCTCGAGTGGGCCGAAGGAGACCTCATCGGTCTGCGCTTGGGTTGCATCCGTACGCCCCGGCGAGAAGGGGACGGTCACAGCATGACCGGCCCGCTTGGCCGCTTGCTCCACACCTGCGCATCCGCCCAGGACAATCAGGTCGGCGAGGGATACCCGTTTACCGCCGGACTGAGTGCTGTTGAATGCTTCCTGGATGCCTTCGAAGGTTTGCAGTACTTCCACCAGCTTGGCCGGCTGATTGACGGCCCAATCCTTCTGTGGGGCGAGACGGATGCGCGCGCCGTTCGCGCCGCCACGCTTGTCGGATCCGCGGAAGGTGGACGCCGATGCCCAGGCGGTTGAGACCAGTTGCGACACCGAAAGTCCCGACGCCAGGATCTTGTCCTTGAGGTCGGCAATATCCTGTGCGTCGATCAATTCATGATCGGCAACGGGCACTGGGTCTTGCCAGATCAGCTCCTCTGTCGGAACCTCCGCACCAAGATAGCGCGCACGGGGGCCCATGTCGCGGTGGGTCAGCTTGAACCATGCCCGGGCGAAGGCGTCGGCGAACGCCTCGGGGTTATCCAGGTAGCGCCGCGCGATGGGTTCGTAGATCGGGTCAAAGCGCAAGGAGAGGTCCGCCGTGGTCATCATGGGTCGGTGTTTCTTCGACGGGTCGTGGGCGTCCACCACCATGTCCTCTTCGGCAACATCCTTGGCCAGCCACTGGTTTGCGCCAGCCGGGCTCTTGACCAGCTCCCACTCGTACTTGAACAGCACTTTCAGATAGCCCATGTCCCATTTCGTCGGGTTCGGCTTCCAGGCGCCCTCGATGCCGCTGCTGATCGTATCGCCGCCCTTGCCGCTGCCGAAGCTGCTCTTCCAGCCGAGGCCCTGCTCCTCAATGGGGGCGCCCTCCGGTTCCGGCCCCACATGTGCGGCGTCGCCCGCACCATGACACTTGCCAAAGGTGTGTCCGCCGGCGACCAGCGCGACTGTCTCCTCGTCATTCATGGCCATGCGCCCGAACGTCTCGCGGACATCGCGGCCGGAGGCGACCGGATCCGGGTTGCCGTTGGGCCCTTCCGGATTCACGTAGATCAGGCCCATCTGGACGGCGGCGAGGGGGTTCTCCAGATCTCGATCGCCGGAGTAGCGCTTGTCGCCCAGCCACTCGTCTTCAGCGCCCCAGTAGATGTCCTCTTCCGGCTCCCAGACGTCTTCGCGCCCGCCGGCGAAACCGAAGGTCGACAGCCCCATCGACTCCAGGGCGCAGTTGCCGGCGAGGATCATCAGGTCGGCCCAGGAAATTTTGCGGCCGTACTTCTGTTTGATCGGCCAGAGCAGCCGGCGCGCCTTGTCCAGGTTCACGTTATCGGGCCAGCTGTTGAGGGGCGCCAGGCGTTGACTGCCCGACCCCGCGCCGCCGCGGCCATCGCCGATGCGGTAGGTGCCGGCACTGTGCCACGCCATCCGGATGAAGAGCCCCCCGTAGTGACCGTAATCGGCCGGCCACCACTCCTGGGAGTCGGTCATCAGTGCGTAGAGATCCTGCTTGATGGCCGCAAGATCAAGTCTTTTGAATTCCTCGGCGTAATTGAAATCCTCGCCCATGGGATCGCTCTTGGAAGAGTGCTGATGGAGAATATTCAGGTTCAATTGGTTCGGCCACCAGTCCCGGTTCGATGTGCCGCTGCCGGCAATGGGCCTGAAGGTTCTGCCCGTCACCGGGCACTTGCTGTCTTCACTCATTGGGTTTCCTCCTCTTTGATAGTTGGTTGGTTGCACCATGCCGTCCAGAAATAACTGCCTTGATACCCACCCGCTGAAGCGCTGCAGAAGACGAACGAGTGATCGTGGTGACACGAAGAGAACGATGAGGGCGCGCTCGTGAATCGTCGGACGATGTGTGGATCGCAGGATCCGGGGCTGGGTGCCGCTTCTTTGCGCTAATTAGCGATAGGGTCACCAACGCGTTGAAGGTCTGACCTTTTTTCCGGCGGGTTGTTCGCCGGCGTCGTGTGGGCAGGGACGTTGATGGTATCCGGGATCGCCGTCCCAGGTCCCGCTGCCCAAGTGTGCGGGCGATTGTTCGTTTTTGGATCACGTAGCAGCACAGATTCCGGTAAAAACCGGTGACCGCCCAGCGACCGGGTGCTGCGCTATTCTCACGTCAAGTCGGCGCGTCGCCGAGAAGACAATTTAAGATGGTTCTTCCTCACAGGCGCTGCAGATACCGAAAAAATCCAGTCGATGACTCAGCACCGTAAAATTGGTCTCCGTTGCCACCGCTCGCGTTATCTCATCAAGGTTGGCCAGGCTTGGGTCGACAATTTTCTTGCACTTGATGCAGATGACGTGGGGATGGGGGGTTGGCTTGTTGCCATCATAGCGGTTGCTCCCATCGGGAAAGCCCAGCTCGAGAACTTCGCCCAATGATTTGATGAGAACAATCGTTCGGTAGACAGTGGCAAGACTCATGGTCGGAAAGTCTGCTGTGATCTGGGTATGGATCTCCTCAACGCTGGGGTGGCCCTCGCTTTTGGCGAGAATCCTCACGATCGCCAATCGCTGCGGCGTTATCTTGTGGCCATTGTCCCGGAGTTTCTGGAGGATGGCGTCAAATCTGGTGTGGTGGCTCGCCAAATGAAATTCCTGAATGCTAAGTAAGAATTATTCGCAATTGAAAATAATTATCTTTCCCAGCGATGTCAATCATCCAACTCGTTTGGCGGGCGTTACGATCGCGCACGGTGCGACGCCTCTGCTGACAATCTTCTCTCGCGAAGAGCGGACGGGCCCCAAAGGCACCATCTCGCCCACTGACGCCATCACTCAGGATCTTACAGAACTGTGTTCAGTGGCGCCCACGGCGCCATTACGGGGCTCGCTCCTCATCCAGCCAGCGCAGACAATGGTCGGCGATCTCCGCATAGCAGCGCGCCTGTGCATCGGCCTGCGCTTTGGGAAGATCGAAGGAGTGGTTGCCACCCTCGATGATCACCAACTCCGGGATGGGATCCAATGCTGCCAGCACCGGTCGAAGATAGGCCAGATCGCAAAATGCATCGCGGCTGCCGGTGAGGAACAGCATCGGCATTTCAATGGCGGGCAGGTGGGCGTCTCGCAGTTTGTCCTTGCGGCCCGGTGCGTGGAGTGGATAGCCTAAGAAGATCAGCCTGTCCACATCCAGGCGCTGCTCGGCCGCCAGCTGAGAGGCCACTCGCCCGCCCATGGACTTTCCCGCGGCTACCAGGCGGACCGGCTGACAGCCGGCATCCCGTTTGACCCAGTCGATCGCCGCCAGCCAGGTCGCCTCCAGACGTTTCTGGCTATCGGGGGAGGATTTGCCGCGATCCGCGTAAGGGAAGTTGAAACGCAGGGTCAGCATACCGGCATTCGCCAAGGCGTCGCCAACGGCGACAAGCAGCGGGTTCTCCTTGGTATTGGCGGCCCCGTGGGCGAGAATGACGGCATCGCCGTGGCCCGGCTGCCAGTCATCGGGACGGGTCAAGCTGGCGCTGAAACGCAGGTCGCCATCGATGGGGATATGGACCGATTCCGTCAGCATGGCGTCATTCTCCTTTTCAGCAGGCGTCCAAATTATTCTTCCGGTCGCACAAGGGCGCAAAAGGGAGTTTCTGCACCTCTACCGCACGATCGGCGTCCGTGCCGGGCTTGGGCGTTTTTACCGCCCTTACTCCCGTGACACCTGTTGGGGTCATGCCGATTAGCGGTTTGCCTCGGGAAGTGAAAATGATATTGAACGCTACCATTGCAGGTGTAAAGCCGCAAGAGCGACGATCACGGCACAAGGGAGGGGGCAGCGGATGATAGCGGCCGTCATTTTTGATATGGATGGTCTCTTGATCGATTCTGAACCGGTCTGGGACCAGGCCCGCAGCATGATGGCAGCTGAAGCGGGCAGAAATTGGAACACGGATGACCACAAGGCCGTCATGGGTGTGAGCACGGCCGAGTGGGTGGACTACATGATTCGTCGCTTGGCGTTGACGGCGCCACCCGAGACGGTTGAGGCCCATATCATCGCCCAGATGGTGGCCCTCTATCAACGCGAGATCCCCTTCTTTGAGGGCGCCGTCGAAGCGGTCGTCCAGGCGGCCGAACGGTATCCAGTGGGACTGGCCTCCGGGTCTCCGCGGCCCCTCATCGATACCGTCACCCGCCACCCGGCCTTGGCCGGGAAGTTTACGGCGATCCTCTCCGGCGACCAAGTGGCCCGGGGCAAACCCGCCCCGGACGTGTACCTCGCCGTCGCCGCCGCGATCGGCGTGGCACCCAAGCACTGTATCTGCTTGGAGGATTCGGACAACGGTATCCTGGCCGCCAAAAACGCCGGGATGAAGGTGATCGCCGTGCCCGATGCCCGGTTTGCACCATCGGAGGATCTTCTCCAACATGCGGACATGACCCTCGCGTCGATCTCCCAATTCAACCTGGAGATACTGGCGGGATTGGCATGACGGACGGATGCGGTCCGTATTGGCAGGCCGCTGCGGCCCACCCGGCAAACTCCATCGCACTGCAGCGCATATGGACCTAAATAGACCCCTCATCACCGCCGCCGCCTTCATGTCGTTGGCCTTGAATGGTATGACCTTCGCCTTCGTCGGTACCAGCCTTCCCGCTCTGCGCGAATTTATGAGCATCAACGTTGAACTGGCCGGCAATCTGATGGCCACCTTTCAAGCGGGGTTTACGCTCTTCACCCTCACCGGGGGGCTGATGTCGGACCTCATGCGAAGGGAGCGGGTGCTGCTCCTTGGTTCGGTTCTCATGACCGGCGGCACCTTGCTCCTCGGCCATTGGACCGCTTTCAGTATCAATCTGATCCTGTTCTTTAGTCTCGGGATGGGGGCGGGCTTGGTCCTCAGCGGATCCAACGCACTGCTGGTGGGGCTCTATCCCGCTCACAAGGGCTTGATACTCAACGTCCACCATGTCTTCTTCGGCCTCGGTTCGCTCATCGGCCCCCTGCTCATGGGGTGGCTATTGCCGTTGGGGATCTGGACGCTGGGATATCGCGGATTGGGCGCTGCATCCGTGCTGTTGGCGGTGATTTTCTGCCTGGTCAACACGTCGCGGGTGATCATTGCGAAGAAGCGGGATTTCGGTAGCCAGGTCGGTGGCCTCTTGACCTCGCCCCTCTATCTAGTCCTGGCGGGGGTGAGTGCTCTGGCGGTCGGGGTTCAGTTGGCCCTCACGCTGCTGGCCGTTCTCTTCCTGACGGAGGCCAAAGCCCTCTCCATCGGCGCGGCCAGCCTGGCCCTCTCGATCTTCTTCGTGCTGTTGGTGCTCGGTCGCCTCATATGCGGGCGGCTCTCGCTCCTCCTGGGAAATGCCAGGATCACCCTCGTTCTGCTGATGGGTCAGGCCTTGACGCTCTTTCTGGCCTGGCGCAGCATGGGGATGGTGAGCTTCCTGTTCATCGTGTTGAGCGGGCTGGGCTTTTCCGCCATCTACCCCAGCCTGCTGGCCCTGACCAGCCTGCTGTTTCGGTCGGTCGAGGGATCGGCCCTGGGAATCCTCTCCACTCTGGCCGGGTTGGGATCGATACTGATCCTCTGGCTCAACGGCATCGTGGCGGAACGGACCAGCGTGGGGACCGGTTTTGCCGTCCTGGTGGCCGCATCGATTGGTGCGCTGATGCTGTTTGGGATAAACTTTCATCGGGTACGCCGGCGGGAACGGATGGCCGCCGATACCGCCACATCCGCGTGAGCCCATTCGGGCGTCGCCAAGAAAGGAGTCGATCAATGACGGAATTGCTGCCGGAAATTGCCAAAAGAAGGGCCAATCGGGCGCTGAGTGACACGCCCGTATCGGCCGACACCCTGGCGCGGATCATGACAGCCGCCACCTACGCGCCATCCTGCTTCAACAACCAATCTTGGCGTTATCTGGTGTTGAACGAAGCGGCATCGCTGGCCAAAGTGCACCCAGCGCTCAGCGAGGGCAACTATTGGGCCCAACACGCACCCGTGCTGATCGTGGTGGCCACCAGGGCCGATCTGGATTGTCGCCTGAGCGACGGGCGCGAGTATGCCCTGTTCGACTGCGGGTTGGCCACCCAGAATCTGCTCCTCCAGGCGGTCAAGGAGGGGCTATTTGCCCATCCCATGGCGGGCTTCGACCCCGTTGCGGTGAAATCGGCCTTCGATATTCCAGAGACCTATACCGTTATCACCCTCGTGGCCATCGGTTACCCAGGGGAGGGTGCTTATTTGAGCGACAAGCACCAGACGGCGGAGACCAGCGCCCGTTCGCGTAAACCAGAAAATGAGGTGATCGCCTACAATCGTTGGACCCTCTGAACCGCTGGGGGGCCAAGTGTTACTTCGGGTCGCCGGGCTGACCACCGGCGGCCCGGCAGCCCCGCCCGACCGCCGGTTGGCCCACCCGCACCGGTGAACTCGCAGGGGCGCCACTGCCGAGCCGCCCAGAAGTTCTCATCGGCTTACTTGGCGCCAAATCGGGGCCAGTCCCAGAGAGCCGCTGCCCGGCGGCTCCTCGCCCCCTCCACTTGAGCACGCGACGCCCATTCCCTACCGACACCAGGTTCTATCCCCGCTGCGCGTCCGGAGCCGTGGGCGGCATTCCGGAGAATAGCGCCCCTGCAGCCCCAGATCTGTTTTGACCGGCCCTTTGGCGACGCCTCCCTCCATCGACAAGACGCCCAGCGGCCGTGAGGAGAGCGCCGGATCGCCGGTTCGCAGTGAGGCCGGGCAGGCCCAGGTGGCGGGACACCTTGGGCAGATGCCGCTGATGAAACTGGCAATTAGCACTTGATCTCGGGAGGAACTTGATATATGTAATCACATATATCACCATGGGGTGACCGATGCCGATCGAAAAAATCTCCACCGTTACCTTGCGCCAGAAAGTGTACACCCAGCTGCGCGCGAAGATTCTCGGCGCCGAACTCCTGCCGGGTGAAATCATCAACCTGCGAAGCCTGGCCGAAAAGTTTGGCGTCAGCCTTCTGCCGGTTCGCGAGGCGGTATGGCAATTGGCCGCGGAGAACATCCTGGTGGTGGAGAGCAACAAGCGCATCCAGGTCAACCATCTCACCAGCGATGCCTTCCAGGAGGTCCTCGATCTGCGCCTGCTGCTCGAATCGGAAGCGGTCGACAAGGCGTGCCAGAAGCGACCTGCCAAAGCCGTCGCCAAGGTCGAGCGTATCCTGGAGGCGATGCACAAGCATCTGGGCCGCAATCACAAAGCCTACATTCGTACCAACGATCAATTCCACCAAACCATTTACGCCTATGCAGCGTCACCCTTGCTGCTGGATCTGATCCAGCGTCTGCTGGCAAGGGTGAACCCATACATCTATCTGTACGCCGTCCACGATTGCGACTTGACCAGTGCCATGCAGTGCCACGAAGAGATGCTGGCCGGGTTTGCCGACGGCGATAGTTCCCGGGCGATCGCCGCCTTACAAAACGATCTGAAAGATGCCGGGGCGGCCATCCTGGAGCGGCTCAAGACACAGGTGCAACCGCCGGCGGCCGGATCCGCTAGCCATCATCGCAGCAGGGGCGGGCGCAGCTGACGTCGTCGGCGCTTGCCGGCATCATCCAGCGCATGTCGCAACCTCCGGCCGGCCCCGGTCTTGGGATCAACCAAATTGGGAGGAAGTCACAGTGCCGCAGATCGAACTGCACGCCATCAAAAAGAAGTATGGCGCCGTCACGGTGGTGGAGGATCTCAACCTCTCCATGGCCGACAACGAGTTCACCGTGCTGGTGGGACCTTCCGGTTGCGGCAAGTCGACCATCCTGCGGATGATTGCCGGCTTGGAGGAGCTCACTGCCGGAGAGATCCTGATCGACGACAAGCCCGTCTCACATCTGGAACCCAAGGACCGCGACATCGCCATGGTGTTTCAGGATTACGCTCTCTATCCCCACATGAACGTGGCCCGCAACATGTCCTTCGCCCTGCGTCTGGCCCATTACCCCAAGGCCAAAATCGACGCACGCGTCAAAGCGGTCGCCGACATGCTGGGCATCGAGACCCTGTTGTCCCGCAAACCGGCCCAGCTGTCCGGCGGACAACGGCAACGGGTCGCCATGGGGCGCGCCTTGGTGCGCGATGCCAGCACCTTCCTCTTCGACGAGCCCCTTTCCAACCTGGACGCCAAGCTGCGGACCCAAATGCGGGCCGAACTGGCCCTCATGCGGCGCCGGCTGGAGAAGAACATGATTTACGTCACCCATGACCAGGTGGAGGCGATGACCTTGGGCGACCGTATCGTCGTGCTCAAGGGAGGCGACATTCAACAGCAGGGGACGGCCGAGGCGCTGTTCAAAACCCCGGTCAATAAATTCGTCGCCGGTTTCCTCGGATCGCCGCCCATGAATTTTATCGACGGCAGCCTCACCGAGGCCGACGGCCAATTGTCGGTTACGGGCGAGGCGTTCAGCTTCCCCCTGCCCGAGGCGACCCGCGAACGCCTCAATGGTCGATCGAGCCGTGCAGTGATCGTCGGCATCCGGCCCTCTGCCTTCAGCATCAAAGCGGATGAGGCCGATGGGGTAGGGATCGAACTGCCAGTGGTGCTGCCCGAGTATATCGGCAGCCAGTCGATCATCGTTTCCCGTTTGGGCGGCCAGCAGATTCAGATCGAGGTGAGCTCGGACACGCCGCTGCGGCCGGACGACCATCTCACCTTCACCCTCGATCCAAGCAGCATCTATCTCTTCGATCCACAAACTGAGGCGACCTTGTAAGTACGACACGCCTCATTTCGATACATCATTCCTGAAGGGAGGGACGTATGAGCAGCAAATTCAAGAGAGCCGTGTGGACGATGTTGTTGGTGGGAATTTCGCTCGGATTGCTGGGAGCGCCCGCCTTGGCCGCAGACCCCTATGCCCCTTACAAGGGAACGACGCTGGTGGTCAATTTTCCCGCCCACCCCCATTTCGATGCTGTCATGAAGGTGATTCCCAAGTTCACCGAAGAGACCGGCATCAAGGTTGAGGTGGATCAGCTGCAGTACCTGGCGATGCGGCAGAAGCAGACCCTGGAACTGACCAAACCCAAGGGCGACTATGACCTGCTGGCCTATGTGGTTTTCTCCAAGGCGGATTATGTGGCCGCAGACCAGATCGAGCCCCTGGCGCGCTTCTTCATGAATCCCAAACTGGCCGATCCGAACTATGAGCCCGAAGACCTGATTGACGGATATGTACAGAACATCGGCGTCGCCGGCGGCAAGAAGGGCTATCTGCCCGGCCCCACCGGTGCCCTGTTCGGCATCCCCTTCGGCTCGGAGACCTCGGTGCTGGGGTATCGCAAGGACATCTTCGACAAGCACAACCTCAAAGTGCCGGAGACCTACGACGAGCTGCTGGAGACCGCCTGCAAGATTAAGACGCTAGAGCCGGGCATGGCCGGCTTGACCTCCAGGGGCGCCTCCGGTCATCAAACCTCCCACGCCTACCTGCTCCACCTGGCACCGCTGGGCGGCCGGGTCTACGACGACCAATGGAATCCCATCATCAACAACGATGCCGGCGTCAAGGCGGGCGAGGCACTGAAGAAAATTCTCGAATGCGGTCCCGAGGGGGGCACCTCCTTCGGCTTCGCCGAGATGAAGAACGCCTTTCTGCAGGGCAAGGCCGCCATGTTCCTGGATTCCACCGTCATTGCCGGTGAGGTCAACGATCCCGCCAAATCCAAGATCGTCGGCAAGGTGGGTTGGGCCCTGCATCCCAAGGGCGTGCGCCGCGGTTCCCAGACGGGCGGATTCGGTATCGCCATCCCCAAGAACGCGCAGAGCAAAGAGGCCGCCTTTCTCCTCATGCAGTGGCTGACCAGCAAGCGCGTCGACAAGCTGATCGCGCTCGAGGGCGGCAACCCCTCGCGCTTCTCGACCCACGCCGACGCCGATGTCAACGCCAAATTCCCCCACATGAAGGTCTTTGGCGAAGCACTCAAATACGCCGATCCGGACTGGCGCCCCATCATCCCCACCTGGGGCGAGGTGAACAAGGAGTTGGGCACTATTTTGAACAAAGCCATGACGGGTGAGATGACGGTCAAGGCCGCCCTGGACGAGGTCGCCAAGCGGGCCCGGGCCATCCAAGAAAAGGCCGGTTACTACACCTGGCAGTAATGGGTTCTTGAGGATAAACCGCCGGGCGCCGCCGGGGCGCCCGGCAGGGTCGCGCCCCGTAATCGCAACCGTTCGGGCAGTTGATGGGAGCAGAGCGATGACACCGTCACGCATCTTCAATCGAGCCACCCCCTATCTTTTTCTGGCCCCCGCCGCGATTGTCCTTGTCGTGGCGCTGCTCTATCCCATCGGCTATCTGACGGTCGCCAGCTTCTTCGACTGGCGGATGGGCACGCCCTTTGCCGATTCGACTTTCAACGGCATCGACAACTACCTGTGGATTCTCAAAGACCCCAACTTTCGCGAATCCTTCGGCGTCACCATGACCTTCGCCTTTACGGTGGTGGTGCTGGAGATGTTCGTCGGGGTCGGGCTGGCGCTGCTGCTCGAGCGCCCCATCCGGGGCATGTCGGTGTTTCGGACCATCTTCATCCTGCCCATGATGATCGCCCCCATCGTGGTGGGGCTGATCTGGCGCTACATGTACAACCCCCAGTTCGGAATCCTCAACAAAACCTTGAAGGAGTGGGGGCTGCCGGCAATCCCCTGGCTCAGTTCACCGGACTGGGCCCTGCCCTCGGTCATCATCGCCGACATCTGGCAGTGGACCCCCTTCATTTTCATCCTCTCGCTGGCCGCCCTGCAGTCGCTGAGCAAATCGGCCCTCGAGGCGGCCCGCATTGATGGTGCTTCGGAATGGCAGCAGATCATCCATATCAAGTTGCCCTTGATGATGCCGGTGTTGGTAGTGGCCGCCCTGCTGCGCATGATCGACGCCTTCAAGGTGCTGGAGGTGATCTTCATCATGACCAACGGCGGGCCGGGACTGAGTACCGAGATCCTGTCGCTGCAGATCTACAAGACAGCCTTCGTGAGCTGGGAACTCGGTCGCGCCGCCGCCTTGTCCAATTTTCTGTTGGCCATCGTCCTGGTCATCACCATCGCCATGTTCCTCTACACAAAGATTCGGGACGCTCGCTTGGCCAAAGCCCAGGCGGCGGCCGAAGCGTATTGAGGCGATTCCATGAGACGCTACTCTGCAACCAACACGGCGATTTACTACTCGGTCCTCATCTGTCTGTGCATTCTCTCCCTGGGGCCCATCATCCTGATGTTGCTCACCTCGCTGAAGCTAAAGGTGGACATCTTCAACGAGGTGTCGACCTTTATCTTCATGCCCACGCTGAGCAATTACGTCTCGGTGATCAACGATCCATCCTTGATGCGCTACTTGGGCAATAGTCTTTACGTCGGACTGATCTCCACCGGCCTGACCCTGGTGATGGGCTGCATGGCGGCCTACGCCCTGGTCCGCTTCCGCTTCATGGGGCGCGACGTCGTCTCGCTGACAACCCTCCTGATGCGCATGGTGCCGCCGGCGGTGCTCACCGTGCCGGTGTTCGCCATTTGGACCTTTCAATACGGGCTCAGCAACAACCGTCACGGCCTGATTCTCATCTATGTGGCCATCAATCTTCCCTTCGTGATCTGGATCCTACAGAGCTTTATTCAACAGGTGCCGATTCAACTCGAGGAGGCGGCACGGGTGGATGGCGCCAACCCCTTCCAGACCTTCTTCCTGGTGGTGCTGCCGATCATTAAACCGGGGCTCGCAGCGGCGGCGATCTTCACCTTCCGTATCGCCTGGAACGAGTTTATCCTCGCCCTGGTACTGACCAACCGGGCCACCCGGACCATTCCGGTGAATATCTCCCTGTTTCTTACAGAGCATAACATCGACTGGGGTCGACTCATGGCCATGGGGATGCTCATCGCCGTTCCGCCCATTATCTTCACCTTCGTCGCCTCCAAACAGATCATCACCGGTATGACGGCTGGTGCGGTGAAGGGCTAAAGGAGCATTGGGGGGACGGGGCTGATGGGGGCGTGGCGATGCTGCCAGGGAGCGCCCTTAGCCCACGTGGGAACGGGCGGTCTGACACGTTTGAGACGGCTGCCGATGCGGTTCGCCGCAGCTGGCGGTGAGGTGCCGCCGCGACGGTAGGCGGCCCTTCACCAAAGGGCGAAATGCCGCTCCACCAGGGGTGACGCACTTGTATCTATATGGAAAGTGGACATTATAAGCGGGCGGTCGGAAGCGGTGCAAAATCGACGCGCGACCGGGCCCCTTCTGTTTGGCCATCAATAAGGAGTGAATAATGAGCAAAATAGAGACGATCACACGGGAGTCCTGGATCTTGGCCAATTTCCCCGAATGGGGGACCTGGCTCAACGAGGAGATCGAGGAGGAGGCGGTCAAGCCGGGCACCTTTGCCATGTGGTGGCTGGGCTGCACCGGATTGTGGGTCAAGTCCGAAGGCGGCACCCACATCTGTATCGACTTCTGGACCAAGAGCGGCAAGCGCACCAAGAAGAACAAGCTGATGAAGGCGCAGCACCAGCACCAGCGCATGATCGGCTGCCTCAAGCTGCAGCCCAACCTGCGCAACGTGCCGTGCGTGCTGGACCCCTTCGCCATCAGAAAGGTAGACGCCATCCTCTCCACCCACCACCACGGCGACCACATCGACGAAAACGTGGCCGCCGCGGTGATCCAGAACTGCGCGGCCGATGTGCCCTTCATCGGCCCCCAGGCCTGTGTGGAGCTGTGGACCGGCTGGGGCGTACCCGCCGAGCGCTGCCGAGTGGTCAAGCCGGGCGATCGCATCCAGATCAAGGATGTGGAGATCTTCGCCCTGGACAGCTTCGATCGCACCGAGCTGGTGACGGCCCCCAAAGGCACTATCCTCAAGGGCAAGATGCCCCAGGAGATGGATACGCTGGCGGTCAACTACCTCATCAAAACTCCCGGCGGCAGCGTCTACCACAGTGGCGACTCACATTACTCCAACTACTACGCCAAGCATGGCAATGACCACCAGATCGACGTGGCCCTGGGTTCCTACGGTGAAAACCCGCGGGGAATGACGGATAAAATGACCTCCATGGACATCCTCAAGATGGCCGAGTGCCTCAACGTCAAAGTGATCATCCCCTTCCATCACGATATTTGGACAAACTTCCAGGCCGATCCCGCCGAAATCCGCGCTCTCTGGGAGATGAAGAAGGACAAGCTGCAATACCAGTTCAAGCCCTTCATCTGGCAGGTGGGTGGCAAGTTCATCTACCCCGACGATAAGGACAAGATGGAGTACCACTACCCCCGTGGCTTTGACGATGCTTTCGCCATTGAGCCGGATCTGCCGTTCAAGGCGTTGCTGTAAGGGAGGCACTTATGCAGAAACCAATGCTTCAGGTCGCACTGGACACCCTGGATATACCGTCGGCACTGAAGGCCACGCGCGCTCTGGCGCCCGAAGTGGATGTCCTCGAGGTGGGTACCATCCTTTGTTACGCCGAAGGTGCCCGTGCGGTGGCGACCCTGCGGGCGCTCTACCCCGATCACCTCATCCTGGCGGACCTCAAGGCCGCCGATGCCGGCACCACCGTGGCCGAGATTGTCTTCTCGCAAGGCGCCTCCTGGATGACCGTGATCTGCTGCGCCCCATACGCCACCATGACGGCGGCCCTGGCGGTGGCCAGGAAGTACAGCGGCGATGTGCAGATCGAACTCTATGGTGAGTGGACCTTCGCCCAGGCCGAAAAATGGTTGGAGATCGGCCTCACCCAGGCGATTTACCACCGCGGTCGCGACGCCGAACTGGCCGGGCAAAAGTGGGGCCCGGCCGATCTGCAAAAGATCCGCAAGCTGGCCGACATGGGATTTGCGGTTTCCGTCACAGGTGGGCTCACCCCACAAGACCTTGCCATCTTTAAAGGGATCCCGGTGAAGTGTTTCATCGCCGGTCGGAGTCTTTACGGCGCCGACGATCCCGCCCAGGCGGCGAGGGCCTTCAAGGCCGCGATCGCCGAGCATTGGTAATCGGCTGAGGAGTCGCTATGAGACTGGAAGAGATAAAGCTGGGCATTTACGAGAAAGCCCTGCCCCGCGGTCTGGACTGGGCGGCGCGTCTGGCCATGGCCGAGCGGCTCGGCTTTCAGTTCGTGGAGATGTCGGTGGACGAAACAGACGCGCGGCTGGCGCGTCTCGAATGGAGCCGCGAAGAGCGCAAAGCCTTCGTGAACACGGTCCTGGAGAGCCGCCTCAGCGTGCCGTCCATGTGTCTGAGCGGACACCGCCGCTATCCATTTGGCAGTCACGACCCCGAGATCCGCAAGCAGGCCCTGACCATCATGGCGCGGGCGATTCAGCTGGCTGTGGATACCGGAATCCGGACCATCCAATTGGCCGGCTACGATGTCTACTACGAAGAGGGCGATGCGGACACCCGGGCCTGGTATTTGGAGGGAATGCAAGCCGCCTTGGCCATGGCGGCCCGGGAGCAGGTGATGCTGGCCGTGGAGATTATGGACCATCCCTTCATGAACTCGATTCTGCGCTTCGTCAATCTGAAACGGGTCCTGGACTCCCCCTGGCTCACGGTCTACCCCGATATCGGCAATCTCAGCGCCTGGGGCAACGATGTGGCTCAGGAGCTGACCCTGGGAATCGGCGACATGGTGGCCCTGCACCTCAAGGACACCCTGGCCGTCACGCCCACCCACGGGGGCACGTTCAAGGAGGTTCCCTTCGGCAGCGGCTGCGTGGACTTCCCCGCCGCTTTCGCCACGCTGAAGCGTCTCGACTATCATGGACCCTTTCTCATCGAGATGTGGACGGAGAAGGCGGACGACGCCGAAAAGGAGATCGTTGCCGCGCGTGAGTGGATCGTCGCCCAGATGCGGGCGGGAGGCTTTATCGATGCAGGATGATCTGAAACAAGCGGTCTTGGACGCCAATCTGCTCCTCAAGGAGTTGGGGCTCGTGATCTTCACCTGGGGCAACGTGAGCGCCATCGATCGCGACCGCGGCGAGGTGCTCATCAAGCCCAGCGGCGTCTCCTACGAGACCATGCGGCTGGCCGATCTGGTGATGGTCGATCTGGATGGCAATATCCTCGACGGGGCCTACAAACCCAGTTCCGATCTGGCCACCCATCTGGAGATCTACCGCCGGTTCCCTGCCTGCGGTGCGGTGGTGCACACCCATTCGCGCCTGGCCACGGCGTGGGCGCAGGCCGGCATCGACCTACCGGCTTGCGGTACCACCCATGCCGATTATTTCTACGGTCCCGTCCCCTGCACCCGACCCCTCACCCGTGAAGAGATCCAGGGCGCCTATGAATTGGAGACCGGCCGGGTGATCGCCGAAACCTTCGAAGAGCGCGGGATAGATCCCGCCCAGGTCCCCGCCGTGCTGGTCAACAGCCACGGTCCCTTCACCTGGGGCACGACGCCCGAAAAGGCGGTTCACAACACCGTCGTATTGGAGGAGGTTGCCAGCATGGCCTTTTACAGTCGGCTGATCAATCCACAAATGGGCGCCATGGACCAGGCGCTCCTTGACCGGCATTTTCTACGCAAGCATGGCGCCAACGCCTACTATGGGCAGCAATGAAAGCGGCGGTTCTCACCATCGATATCGGTTCCACCAACATGAAGGCCGTTCTTTTCGATACACAGGGCGGCATTCTTCACCTCTGCAGTCGTGGAACGCGGCCCGATTACCTGGACGACCAGCGGGTGGAGTTGGACGGCGGACAGCTCCGCGGCGCGCTGCTCTCCCTGCTCCGCGAGTCCAATGATTTTCGCGTCGCAGAAGGCCTCCGACTGACCGCCATCGGGGTTACCTCACAACGCTCCTCGGTCGTAGCGGTGGATGCCGCCGGTGATCCCCTGATGCCCATCATCATGTGGCACGACAAGCGCACCGCTTCCCTCTGCGATCGGTTGCGGCCGCACGAAGAGCGGGTGTTTGCCCTCAGCGGGATGACCATCTCGCCGGTCTATTCGGCGGTCAAGATGCTGTGGCTCAAGGAGCAACGGCCGGCGATACTTGCCCGGGCGGCGAAACTGCTGGGGATCCACGATTTCGCCTTGCACACCCTTTGTGGGCGCTTCGTCACCGATCACTCCCTGGCCAGCAGCACCAACCTGCTCAATATCCATTCCGCGCGCTGGGATCCCGAGCTTCTCGCGATCTTTTCCGTGGAGCGTCGTCATCTCTGCGATCTGGTGGCACCTGGTTCTGTATGCGGCAGCACCACCGCCGCTCTGAAAGCACATACCGGCATCCCCACCGGCACGCCGGTGATCACCGCCGGCGGTGATCAGCAATGCGGCGCGATGGGCCAGGGCGTCCTCACCCCGGGGAAGATCAAATGCACCACCGGGACTGGGTCCTATCTCCTGGCGTTTGCGGCCTCGCCCGTCATCGACACCCAGAAACGCTTTTTGTGTAAGGTGGGCGCCGTACCCGGTACTTACTGCCTCGAGGCGGGCATCTTTACTACCGGAACCGTCTATCGATGGTTTCGGGAGCAATTCTATCGGGAGGAGACAGACGCCGCGGAGTTCACGACGATCAACTCAGAAGCGGCGCAAAGCCCGCCCGGCGCCAATGGCGTCATCATGCTGCCCCACTTCGAAGGCAGTGGCGCACCCCATTGGAACCCGGCCGATCGAGGCACCTTCCACAATCTCCGTCTCTCCACCACGCGGGGCGACTTGGCCCGTGCGATCCTGGAAGCGATCGGGATGGAAACCCGGGAGAATATTCAGCTGTTCCAACGCTTCGTCGGACCGGTGGATCAGATTTCGGTGGCCGGCGGCATGACGGCCCTCGATTTTTACAATCAACTCCAAGCCGATATATTCGGATCGGCCGTTATCACCTACCCCCATACCCAAGCCACCGCCTTGGGCGCCTGGATGTCCGTCGCCGTTTCGAGCGGTCTTATCAGCTCCTATGAGGCGGCTTTCCGATGCGCCCAGCGCAGCGGTGATGAGAAGATCTACACGCCCAACCCGCATCTGCGGGACCAGTATGACGCAATTGCGGCGCGTCGGCTGGCGCTCTACCGTTCTTTGCTGCCGTTGCAATAAGTTGCGGTGCTTGGGACGCTAGACGGCCGACTGGCCGCCAACGCGGGTCAGGTGGGTGCGCGTCCAGGACGCGTGCGTCTCCTTGGGATGATTGCAAATGCGCTTCGACCGCCATTGACATCTTGGACACTTACCGGGATGGCAGGGGTCCATGTGGATGAGAACGATGGCCTGGTCGTCGAAATGGGCTTCGATCAGATGCTCAAGCGCTTTGACTTCCGTGTGGGCCTCCGCCAGTGAGAGGTCGCGTGGCAGCACCAGGTGAAAGTCCACATTGACACGTGCGCCGGAACGGAAGGCGCGCAGGCGGTGGATATCGAGCCAGCGCGGCCGGCGGTTGGCATTGAGAAAGGCGACCAAATCGTCCAGCAAATTGGGATCGCTGCGGTCCATCAAGCCCGCGAACGCCTGGCGCAAAAGACCGCCGCCGGCGAAGAGAATGTGGCCGCCCACCAGGCAGGCGATGAGCCCGTCCAGCCAGAGCCAGCCGGTTAGGTAGACCAGCAGGAGGCCAAGCACCACACCGGCCGAGGTGTACACATCGGTGAGGATGTGGCGTCCGTCGGCCTCCAGCGCCAGTGAAGCGGTGTGACGGCCCACGCGTATCAGGAAAATTCCCAGTGCGAGATTGATTACGCTGGTCGCCAGCAGCAGGAGCAGGCCACTCTCCAGGTGGGGGAGCGGGTGGGGGGATATGAGGTGCCGGATGCCCGTGTAGAAAATACCCAAGGCCGCTACGAATATCAATGCCCCTTCAAATCCGGCGGAAAAAAATTCGATCTTGCCGTGTCCATAGGGATGGTCTTCGTCAGGGGGAAGCGCGGCAAAGAGAATGCTGCCCATGGCGAATCCGCTGGCCACCACGTTGATGATCGATTCCAACGCGTCTGAGAGGACGGCCGAACTGTGGGTTAACCGGTATATATAGAATTTCAGCCCCATCAGGGCGGTACCGACGACGAGGGATACCGTGACGGCGACCACTCGTTTTTTCAGCGCCGGCGTCCAATATGTGTCCGGCCGCGGTAGGGGAGGGGCCATCGTGCCTCTCTGCACATCGGCATGATTTGGGGAACTCACGTCATGAACCATCGGCTGCACTGCAGATCGCTCCCCACAATCGGCGGGGCGCCAGGATCAAACAATGAAGAAGATGTCTGGACGATAACGCTGTCGGGGGTGACGGTTATCGACATACCGGCGAGAGATCCGGCTCAGGCGGGAGACTTCTCGGCCGGGGTTTTCTCGACCAATTCCTGTTCGCAATGGGGGCAGAACATGGTGGCGACGTTGTTGCGGTCCAAGGGAATCTCTTCCGGGAGCGAGAGGACGTATGGTCCAGGACCTTCGTAAGGGCAGTTTTTGGATTTACAGATAAATTCCATTGATCGGGATCCTCCTATGCGGTTGTTATTCCGACACGATCATTCGAAAATCTATGCTGTGCCATTTCTGGGTCCGATGACGTTGTCCGCGCCGGATTCAGTGCAATTTTAGAGTAAGCACCATTTTTGGAGAAACAATCTCAGACGTGGCCTTTGGACCATAATTTGGCCCCCGCAGCCGCCGACGCGTAGCGCCGAAACGCTCGTGCCCTTAGTTCGCAAAGTCGCGACGCCCTTTTGTGCGGGGTCATAGACCGCGCCAGACCCAGTCCGGTCTCGGATGCGCCGTTGCCAGCATGGCCGGTGTGGTGATGCCGGTGAGGACAATTGCCGCTCGGTAGCCGAAGGCCTTGGCCCCGGTGACGTCAGCGTCCAGGTTGTCCCCGATCATCAGGACGCGGTTCTTTTCGATGGATCGACCTGCCGTCTGTTCGATTCGGCGGTGGGCGATCCGGAAAATGGGGCCGTATGGCTTGCCCAGGTATACCGGGGGCATTTTCCTGCCGTAGGTCGCCAGTGCGCGCTCGATCAGCCGGGCGACGCTGCCCGCAGCGAGTCGAAGCCCGCCACCGCCATCCGGGTAGTATTCGTCTGGATTGGGGGTAATCAACAGCGCATCGGGATGCACAATGAAATAGTTCACCACGGCATTGATCACCGGCTCCCAATCGTAGTTCTCTTCCCCCACGATAACCCCTCTACAATGGGGCAGATCCGACAGATTCCGCGTGGTCTGTAATCCGGCGGCCGCGGCATAGCAGGGGGTTCCCAGGTTGCCCATCACGAAAAAACAGGCATTCACGCAGTCGTATTCGTCCGCCACCACCGTTAACCCATGCGCGCAGGAGACGATCTCCGCAGCCTCGATGTTCAGCCCGCACCTTTGAAGCGTATCGGCCTTCTCCTGGGGAGAGTGGTCGCCGTCATTGGTGAGCAGGAGGAAAGGCATCCCACTGCCTCTCAGGCGGTTCAGGAGCTCACGGCTCCCTGCGATGGCCTGTTTGGCCAGCAGCAGCACCCCATCCACGTCCAAGATCAGTGCGTCCAGCGCATCGGGATGGGCGTCTAGCCAATCGCGAAAGCGACCATGGTCGCCGCCGACCTCGCCGGCATCCGGGCTAGGCTGGGGCATTCAGTGCGTCCAGTACCTTGAAGAGCCCCTGGGTGCCCAAGTCCTCCCAGCCTTGCGCCATGGCGGCGATATAGAACTGCTGCACCATGGCCAATCCGGGGAGCGAGAGCTTGAGGCGGCGGGCCTCCTCCAAAGCGATGCCCATGTCTTTGACGAAGTGTTTGACGTAGAAGCCCGGATCGAAGTCCTGATCCGCGATGCGGCGACCGAGATTGTTGATCGACCAGCTGGCGGCGGCGCCTTTGCCAATGACGTCAATCACGGCATGCATGTCCAGGCCCACGCGGCGTGCATAGAGGAGCGATTCCACGACGCCGATCATGGTGCCGGCGATGAGGATCTGGTTACACATCTTGGTGTGTTGACCGGCGCCGGCTGGACCCATGAGCTGGATGTTTTCCCCCATCAACTGGAAGAGGGGCAGCACTCTCTCGTAATCGTCGGGCGCTCCGCCCACCATAATCGCCAGGCTGGCGTTGCGGGCACCGATATCGCCGCCCGATACCGGCGCGTCCAGGGCGGCCATTTGCCGGGTCCGGCAAGCGGCCTCGATCTCCTGGGCCAGGGCCGGGCTCGAGGTGGTCATGTCCACGACGATCTGTCCCGCCTTGCCACCGGCAAGGATACCCTCCGGTCCAAGGATGACGCTGCGCACATCCTCTGGAAAACCAACGATGCTGAAAACAATGTCGCTTTGTTCGGCAACGGCGGCTGGACTTTCGCACCAGGTCGCCCCTCGGGCCACCAAATCATCTGTTTTCTGACGGCTGCGGTTGAAGATGGAGATGGTGTGGCCGGCGTCGAGGAGATGTCCACACATGGATCTCCCCATGACGCCCGTGCCGATCCAGCCCAGATGGTAACGCTCCATGGTGGTGTCCTTTCCAAATTGAAGATGGCGGGATGCAAATTGCCCGGCTGGTCAGTGGATCCGATTGCGGGCCGCTTTCGGTCTACGCTTGTTCATGAGGTGTAAAGCAGATATAGAGAACCGCTGGGGGTGTGTCAACCCGGACCAGCACCAGCCATGATGGATGGTCGGCGACGGCACCCGATATGGTAGGGACGGTTTGCCGCAATACCAGCCATGGTATGGTGAGCGACCCTGAAGCGGCATCTGGCCGCTGCCCTTACCCCGCCTCTGAACCCAAGGAAGGAGCGTGTATGACGGCACCATCTGATCGTATCGACTTTCGGATAGATACGCAAAATCTCTACCGCGAAGAGGGCTTCACCGACATGAGCGCCGGCAGCATTCGGCGACTGGTGCCCGTGAAACCCGACGGCAGCGACGACAAGAGCCGCACGCCCATCTTTGTGGGCAGCAGCCAGCTAATGACCGAGCAGGGTCCATTGCCCTTGCAAGCGTCCCTCACGGCCAATAATCTCAAAGAGGCCATCGAGGCCTTTCCCGCCGCTATGGAAAAGGCCATGCAGGAGATGGTCCAAGCCCTCATGCGTTTGCAAGAGGAGCAGCGCAAGTCGGATGACTCGCGCATCATCGTTCCTGGCCGCTAAGGCAGTCCCGCATGGGCGGCCAAAGCGGGTGGATGGCGTTGATCGCATGATGGCGGGAGTGGCAGATCGTGATCCAGATTGAGGTGCGGTGTTATGCCGGTTATCGGGGCGAGGAGACACCCCGCAGGCTCTACCTCGGCCGGCGCCGGGTCGAGGTGGAGAAGGTTCTCGATCGCTGGTTGGCACCGGACCATCGCTACTTCAAGCTTCAAGGTGATGACGGTGGCGTCTATATCATTCGCCACGACCCTGCGGCGGCGGCCTGGGAGCTGGTGTTTTTCGATCAGCTAGTGGTTGACGAAGGCGATGTGGGGCGCATCACCTGAGCCAATCGGTCGCTATGCCTGCAGGCCGAACACCGGCCGTCCCACGGGCACGGGGCGTCCCCGCATGCCCCCATGGGAACGATGCGGGCGGTCGTCTGTTCGGGGCGTTTCTCCACGATTGGGATTCGGAGCTGCTGATCGAAGCGTAAGGCACCGAAGTCCACTTCAGGGTTGCAACGTTTGAGCAGCCACATTGGGATGGAGAAGGTATCGCTCGCCAGCGTCCAGAGACTGTCGCCAGACTTGACCTGATAGGTTGTCAGGCTTTCCACCTGAAACGCCGCGAAAAAGTCTTCCTGCAACCGCTGGTGATATTCGAAGCGGCGCTCCTCGAAGATTTCGCGGGAGACTTTTTGAAAGGGGATCCGGATGCGCTGATGGGTGTGCAGCACCTGTCCGTAGGTAAACCCATTGAGACGCCTCAGGGCCCGGGTGGGAATCTCCAACCAATCGGCAAAGTGACCCAGGGTCTCCTCCACTTCCACCTCTATATGCCCCACTTGAACACCGTCCACCTCGCCGGTGCGCATCACCTTGAGATGACCCGTGACCATGGTCAGGTTGAGGCCGCGGGGCGTCTGCGTTTCGATCTCAGAGCGATCCGGCGCACTTTGGGCGATCTCCAGGCCAACCGCTGATGGCCGGCGTGCGGGGAACCTCCACATATCATAGGGCGTCACCGCGGCCACTGTGCTCTCCTTGAGACCGGCTTTCGTGTCGTCGCTCATACGGCGCGTACCGGTTTCAGCGGCAACCGTTCCGGTGACCGACGCCAATGGGGGCTCGGCCAGATGCCCGATGGTGACGGGGAATGGCTCCGGAATCAGACTGGCCAGCAGGGGCGTCTCGGACGATACCGCCGGCGGAGCGCCAACCGATGTGGGCACTTCGACTGCGCCTGCCTGGCTGGCCACGGCCTCGAGCGGGCCAATCCTTGGGGTCGCTTCGGTCGCAACTATGGGGCGGGATGCGGGCGCCGGCTTCCCTCGGTCCGATGTTGCCGTCGTGGTGATGGGCGGGGCAGCCGTCGGCGACGACGGTTGGTTCGCCGTTGCCTTGGCCTGGAGGAGGGCTCGCTCACCTGGCTGAGGCAGACGCAGGTTCTGGTTCACGTAGATGGTGGCCCGCCGGTCCAAGTTGTTGGCCAGGATCAGATCCGCCAGGCGAATGCCGTGCAGTCGGGCGATGCGCCCGGCGGTGTCTCCTGGCTGGACGGTGTAGAAGCGGCTCGGCTTTTGTTTGGCGTAATAGAGCCGGCTCGGTAATTGGAGACCATCCTGACCGGCCGGTTGCACGACACGTCCCGGTAAGTTGAGAACATAACCGCGCGGGATATATTTCTGGCCCCGAAACACGGGCGGACGCAGCGCGGGGTTATAGCGGGCCAGCGTTTCCAGATCGAGGTCGAAATGGTCACCGACCGCAGCGATGGCTGCGAAATTCTTCATTTTCAGGCGGTAGATCTTCTCCGGTTTGGCCAGTTTGAGCTTGCCGAAATAGGCTTCATAGTTGTCGGCGATACGCCGGGCGGCGAGAAACTCCGTATAGAAATTGCGGGACGCGAATTTAAAGGTGCGACTGGTGTATCGCGCCACAATATCGGGGAACGCCTGGTGGCGTCGCTTGGCCCTCGCCATGCCGGCGGCGCCGTGGTTGTAGGCCGTTATGGCCAGGGGCCATGAACCCAACTTGGCATAGTTCTCCGCCAGGAGGCGTGCGGCGGCGTGCGACGCTGCGATGGGGTCGCGACGCTCGTCCACAGTGTACCCAATCTGCATGAATCGTCGACCCGTTGATCGCGTAAACTGCCAGATGCCGGCGGCCCCGAACTTGGAATAGGCCTTCAAGTTGAAAGAGGATTCCACATGGGGGAGATAGGCCAGATCCTCCGGCAGGCCGGCTGCCCTGAAGATCGACCGGATCTGATCCAGATAGGCCCCTGAACGTATCAGGCCCTTCCGAAAGCGGTCTGCCTGGCCGATCTGGCACCGCACCTGTCCGGCGGCGCTGCGCAGCTCCTTTGGCGTCAAGACCTGTTTAAGGTGTCGGGCCAGCTCCGCGTCGGGCCAGTTGGCCGTGCTGCCGCTATCCGCCAGTTCCCGTAAGCGCTCGGCCCAGCGGGCTTTGGCGGCTTTTATAGTACGGCGGTTCTTCTTTCGATTGCGGGCATCGGTGGTGGGCCGCAAGTCGATGACGGCATAAATTCGTGATAGATCACGACTGTCGTGGAGAATGCCCTGACGCGTGGTGTAGCGGGTATAAACCGCTTCCCAGAAATCGACATTGGGTTTCAAGCTGGCGAAATGGGGAAACTGCGCCTCACTCGCCCCGGCGGGGGCCGTCGCAAGTGCGAGGATAAGGGTGGCTGACGCGGCGATAAGGGCGGCCGCCAACCGGGCCGGATTGAGATGCTGCTGACGACCTGCCGGGCGCGGACGGCGCCAGACGCGGGTAAGGGCTCGGGACATATTGGCTCTCCAATGGGTCATAGTTGGGCCGATGGCCGTTTGGGCCTTATCCCAGCAAAATTGATACCAGGAAATCCCGGCTTTAACCTCCTGAAATCTGCTTATGTTGCGGTGGCCGCCGATCATTGGGCCAATTCTCCGTCGGCACCCGTCAAAATTATGGTACTTTGGCTTGCTTTCCAAGGGATCGGTCTAAGGTTAAAGCCTGTGGCGCCCATGGGGCTGCCCAATCTCCCAACGACCTTCACACGCTGACGACCCGGAGTGATTGTGACCCCGGGTACCACCCAACCGCAAAGGAGGCTCAATGAGTGTACTCGTTTCTCAGCAGGCTCCCGATTTTACAGCACCCGCAGTGATGCCCAATGGGGTGATCAACGAATCATTCAAACTCTCCGATCTTCGGGGGCACTACGTCGTGCTTTTCTTTTGGCCGCTGGATTTCACCTTTGTCTGTCCTACGGAGATCATCGCCCACGATCGGCGCATGGCGGCCTTCGAATCCAAAAACGTCAAGGTAGTGGGCGTATCCATCGATTCTCAATTTACCCACTTCGCCTGGCGCAACACCTCGGTGGACGATGGCGGCATCGGTGCCGTGACCTTCCCCATGGTGGCCGACGTGAATCATCGGATTACCCAAGCGTTTGGTATCGAGCACCCCGATGGAGTCGCCCTGCGCGCCTCCTTTCTCATCGACAAGGCGGGCGTGGTTCAGCATCAGGTGGTCAACAACCTGCCGCTGGGGCGCAATGTGGATGAGATGCTGCGGATGGTCGATGCCCTCCAATTCTTCGAAGAGAATGGCGAAGTATGCCCTGCCGGCTGGAAGGAGGGCGACACGGGGATGAAGGCGACCGCCGAAGGCGTGGCCGACTACCTGAGTTCCCACGCCAATGACCTCTGACCCCTCTTGATCGGGCTTCGACCGGTCCCATATGTGGTGCCCTCTTGAATCCCGCGGCCTCACCGCTCGGTATCCTATACCGGTGGTGGGGCCGACAACCGCATCGCAGCGTTCCGAATCGGCCCACCCGCTTGTGCGTGAAAATCCACCCGGCTACGGCCGGGTAAAGCTCCCAGGAGACCTCAGGTGCGCATCCACCTCAAAGATCTGGACGCCGGTGAGATTCGATTGCAGATCGCCGTCGATCCCCAAACACTCCCCACTCTGGCCAACCTGGACCACGTCGGTGAAATCGGATTCGCCACCCCACTGGATCTGGATCTGAGGATCTTCCGCAACACCGATATGGTTACTGTGCTGGGCCGTCTCGCCACAAAGGTGGGCATGGCTTGCGCCCGCTGTCTTGCGCGCCACAAGCAAACGCTCGACTTCGGTTTTGAGTTGAGCTATCTTCAGTCCCATGGTGCTTCGGCCGGTGGCGAGAAAATGGCGCGAGAGGTGGAACTCGATGCCCGTGAAGCGGGACTGATCCATTTCCAGGACGACTCGCTCGATCTCGCCGAGGGCATCGCCGAGCAGGTCATCATGCGACTGCCCTTCAAGCCCCTCTGTCAACCGGACTGCAAAGGTCTGTGCAGTCATTGCGGCATCAATAAAAATGCGGAAACGTGCACCTGCGGGCGGCACGCCGCTGAAAATCCGTTCGCCGTCCTGCAGCAATGGTCGCAAAGATCCACCGACGATTGATGTCGGACACAATTGAGCAGGCATCTATTCAGAATGGATATGGAGGCAAATCGTATGCGAGCAATGGCGATTGTGGGGGCCATCACGCTCCTCCTGACGCTGGTGGCCTGCGACTCTGAAGGCTTGCTGCTCAACGTGACCTTTGACCGAATCGACGGACTTGAAAAGGGTGCTCCCGTCCGATTCGAAGGGAATTTCGTTGGACAGGTCGAAGAGGTGGTCTACACCACCTCCGGTGACTATCAGGTGACGCTGTCCATCGACGAGGGTTTCGCCAACGCCTGTACCACCCATACCCGATTTCGCATCGCGCCGAAGGCGGCGGATAACCGGGGCATGGCCGTGGAGATGATTCAGGGACGCCCCGGGGGAATCCCTTTGACGGCCGACAGCAAGATCCAAGGCGAGTCCATCTCTCCTTCGGCGGCGCTGGGCATAACGGCCGACCTGTTCAAAGGCTTGGAGAAGCTGGGCGAACAGATTGAAGCATTCACGCGAGAATTTCAGAATATCGAAGAGAGTTCCGCCTATCAACGCCTGCGGGAGGAACTGAGCGCCCTCAGTGAATCGATGGTAGACGCCGGGCGCACTGCGCGTGAGAAGATAGAGAAAGAGGTCCTCCCACGCATCGAATCGGAGATCCGTCAACTGCGCGAACGCCTTGAAAAGATGGGCAAGGAAGCCGAAATCGCTCCCTTGGAGGAGGAGTTGGAGCGGATCAGAAAGGCGGTGTAATTTTCGATGTCCATTCGCCTAATTGCCAAAGAACTCTATGCCGCCCGTCAACGTGAGGAAGCATTGGGCAAGGAGATGGCCATCGCCGATCCGGCACAGAAGCCACATCTGGCGGAGCGGCTGCGCGTGGCCCGCGCCGAGCGTCGTCGACTAGAGGCGATCCTGGCCGGCCATATCGATCGGGGCGCTCCCTCTAGCTAAATCGAGAGATTGCTACCTTCTCCCATTGGACGGCCGACCGGGGAAAAGGCCGCCGGACGTGCTAGCCACGTCTGAGACGGTGCAGTAGATGTCGGTAGCTGGCAGTGAGCTGAATGAAGTGCTGCTTGTCACCGCCATGGTCTGGATGCAGCTTCAGCACCCGTTGGCGATAGAGGCGTTTGAGCGCACTGCGGTTCATCTTCTTCAGTTGCTTCCAGCTGACTCCGAAGAGTTTTTCGGTAAGTTCGATCTTCTTGCGGATGGAGGGCGGTGGCCGGTAGCGGCGGTGGCGGTTGATAAATTCCCAAACGCGCTCGCGTGCCGCCGATGGCAGCTGTATCGTACCGTCAAAAAACATGCTCGCATACCGCTGCAGGTAGGGATGCAGCGCGTCACCCATCTCCATACCATACCAAAAATCCGCATCGCGATTCAGTTCACAGATCTTGTCGATGAAGTGAAGATCCAAATCGGGCACGTCCAGAGGTTCCAACCGTGAATGCGCCCGACGAAAAAAGCCCTCCAAATCGAAGATGGCGTAGATGTAGGACGATCTTTCGCGAATCCGCAGGATCCCTTCGTCTTTAAGAAACCGCTGCTCAATCTCATCTCGGGAGCGGTGGAACAGGTGCCGGACAATGACCGGCGGCAGCTGCGCCCCCTGCGGAAGCCTGCGACCCGTCCGCAGGTAGTATGCCCGTTGGCGATCGAAGGTATGCAGGCGGTCGAATCCGGCGTCGGAAGATTCACGGCGACGGGCGCGCGTTCTCTGAAACCCGCTGATGACCCGTTGGACGCGTGGATGGAGAAAATCCCACAATTCCCTGTCAAGGGCCTCATCAGGGGACGCGATCCCCTGGGCATCCAGCGCATCCGTCAGCTCTTCGGCGTAGTAGTAAGCGTTACCGCCGGGGTAAACAATGAACTGTGACGGGTCGTTGCCGAGATCGAAGAGATCGCGGCTGACGAAGCGCTCTCCCTCGGGAATGGATTGACGCAAGATAAACCGGGTGGGGCGACGATTGAGGGTTCGGGCCAAGTACATGCGGTCGCAAGCCTTCCTGGCAAGGGGCTGGCGGCGTGATCGGCTGTCTTGCTTGCCCCAAGTCGATCTGATAGGATTTGACAGTACGCTTGAACGCTACTGCAAGGATACCATACTTCAAACCTAACGCAAAACCACTGCGTTGCAAGCTCACCACTGACTGGAGGAGTGTATGCCGCTCGATCCCCTGGCCGGTAAGCCGGCGCCCCCATCATTGCGCATCAATGTGCCGCGTTTGATGAGCGACTACTACAATCGTCAACCCGATCCTGGTGATGCGGCCCAGCGAGTGGCATTCGGCACTTCCGGTCACAGGGGTACCGCCGGCAACGGCAGTTTTAACCAGGCCCATATTCTGGCCACGACGCAGGCGATTTGCGATTATCGCGTCGATCAGGGGATCCACGGTCCGCTCTATCTGGGAATGGATACCCATGCGCTCTCCGAGGCCGCCTTTTGGTCCGCACTGCGCGTGCTGGCCGCCAACCGCGTAGAGACCCTCGTCGATGCGGCCTTGGGCTACACGCCAACCCCCGTCATCTCCCACGCCATCATCTGCTACAATCGCACATCGGCGCAGCCGCCGGAAGAGAATGCTCAACTGGCGGACGGGATCGTCATCACCCCCTCCCACAATCCACCGGCGGATGGCGGTTTCAAGTATAATCCGCCCAGTGGGGGGCCGGCGGACACCGAGATCACCGCCTGGATCGAAGCACGCGCCAATCACTACCTGGCCGATTCGCTCAGCGGGGTGGCCACCCTCACCGTTGACCGGGCCCTGAAAGCGGCCACCGTCCACCGGTACGACTATATCAAGCCCTATGTGGCCGACCTGGAAAACGTGGTCGATATGGCCGCCATTCAGCAAGCGGGGCTTCATATCGGGGTGGATCCCATGGGCGGCGCCGCAGTGGCCTACTGGCGCCCCATCGCCGAGCATTACGGATTGAAGCTGGAGGTGACCCAGCCTTCGGTGGATCCCACCTTCGGCTTCATGCATGTCGACAAGGACGGCAAGATTCGCATGGACTGCAGCAGCCCCTCGGCCATGGCCGGCCTCATTGCCATGAAGGACAAGTATCAGATCGCTTTTGGCAACGACCCCGACGTGGACCGCCACGGCATCGTCACCCCCTCGGCCGGACTCCTCAACCCCAACCACTATCTCGCCGTGGCCATCGACTACCTTTTTACCCATCGACCGGGCTGGTCCGCCCACGCCGCTGTGGGGAAAACCCTGGTGAGCAGCGCCATGATCGACCGGGTCGCCCAGGCGCTGGGCCGTGATTTGTCGGAAGTTCCGGTGGGCTTCAAGTGGTTCGTTGAGGGACTCCTGAGCGGAGATTACGGGTTTGGCGGGGAAGAGAGCGCTGGTGCGGCCTTCTTGCGCACGGATGGCAGTACCTGGACTACGGACAAGGACGGCATCATCCTCAACCTCCTGGCCGCCGAAATCACGGCTGTCACGGGGGAGGACCCCGCCCGTCACTACGATAGGCTCACCACCGACTTCGGGGATCCCGTCTACGAGCGTTTGGACGCTCCTGCCAATCGGGATCAAAAAGCGCGCCTCAAAGCGCTTGCGCCGCAGGATGTCACCGCCGACATCCTGGCGGGTGATCCCATCACTGCCAAATTGACCGCCGCGCCGGGCAACCAGGCCCCTATCGGCGGCCTCAAGGTGACGACCGCCAACGGGTGGTTTGCGGCGCGACCCTCGGGCACCGAAGAGATCTACAAAATTTACGCCGAGAGCTTCCGAGGACGGGCCCATCTCCAGCAGATCCAATCCGAGGCCCGCAGCATTGTGGACGCCGTCTTGGCCAATCCAGGCTAGGGCCCTGTGACACACGCGAACTGCGCCACTGTCGAACGCACCGTCCATCTGGATTCGCCGGCCGTGCAGATCCTCAAGTTGACAAAAACGAAAGGCGTGTCCGCGCCTCACGAAGAGCGTGTAGACGCTCCAATGCAGCGGCGGTTCCAGGAAATAGGCATAAGCTTCCCACCAAAGCGATTTTAAAGGCGGCGAAGGCGCCGTCCGCTTTATCGTGCTCGATGTGATGGCGCAGCCGTCTCCATGGCAGGAACTCGATTTTGATAATCAGGCCGGCGCGGTTGGCCATCTCATGAACAATATCGATATCGGTGCCGGCCGCTCTGCCCGCTTCTCGATAGGCCTAGGGCGGGTAATTGCCCAGGGTGAGGAACACCACCAGCGTCTGGGCATTCGTCGGATTCGGGCTGAAGAGGAGTCTCAGAAAGACCCAGATGGTTTTTGTGATGCTGCCTGCGCGTATCGTTCCACTGGTCATCCCCATTCGGTGGCAGGCGCACCTCCATCGCTGCCGATCAAAAAGGCGTCCCTCGTAACCGGAAGGGGCATGATCCGGCATTTCACAACGTGACGGTCTCGGCGACTATTCTATGACGCGATAAAATTGATCGACCGGTGGTTCCGAGTTGGCCCCCATGATGGATTCGAGCAGCTTTAGGTACGCTTCATCCGTGTCGGCTTCCGCGTCGATGCGTTCATAATCGGCGAGTGATGGATAGCGCGTCAGGATCGTTGCCCGACCTCTCCTTCCGGCAAGGCTGTACATCAGTTCGACCGAAACCTCGGGGTATTTCTCTTCAAGATATGCTTTGGCCTTGACGAGGGTTTCAAAAAAGACCTGGTAATTCTCTCCATAGGGCAGCTCCCGTTGATGAATGATCATAACGACCTCCTTCTGTCATCTTGGTGCATCTTGATGGATTGTTTTTTGGCGCTGTGAACTGCGGGTGTCGTCTCGTATCGCCATGAACGACGCGAAAGGCAATGTCGTGACAGCTGATGATTCGATATGCGCAACATTGGGTCAGATTTAGCCAAGTCAACTCGCACCGGGGGCCAACTATCGCCGCGGCAGGTGCCTCTGCAGCGACCGCTTGGCGCTGAATGGCGTCAAGATTGGCCGGCGCTGGACCGGTCAAAAACCGCATCGGCGCCCAATTCGCAGCCGCCAATTGCATCGCCGAGCCGTGATTGGATCGAGTGTGTCTCCGTTTTACGCGCAGCATATTGACGGATGATGGGGACCGAACCTAAAATAAAGTCTCGGCTTGTCGTTATTACAGATATGAGAATGATCGAGGGTAGAGAGGTCAGTGGAATAAGGCGCTCATCGCGGAGCGGTTATAACATGGCGGGGCAAGCCGCGGGGCTCTCGGCAGTTGACCGGGAGCCCCAACCACTTTTTGGTGGCGGTCCGTTCAGGGCTGTCGCTCAGGGCGAAATCCATTCTGGCGAAAATCCAGTCACGTAATAGGCGTCGTCAAAGCGCCCATGCAGCATATTATTGGCGCTCGCAATCTGAGCAAATTCTGATTTCCATCCCACCACTGGTCCCGTCAGGTTTTCGCGATAAGGTCCGGATGGCGGTGGGATGCAAACCAACCGCTGCAATAAATCAAAAATCCCCCTACAGAAGAATCCCCATACGTCGATTATTTCTTCCAACACCGACCTGGTCAGGCGGCTCGCATCAGCCGCCAAGGGGTGTACAGCGGTCTATACAATTCTCCACTTCGAACGATCTTCTCCGCTGCGCCGTCGCATCACTTTCTTCTGTGAAGTAATGTAATCTCACGTCTCATCGCCAAACGCCAAAAGGCATCCGCTTCCGCATTGTGGGTAAGGTGCATCCTCTAAAAACCCGTTTCCAACTCGATACGGACAGGATCCCGCTCCGGGTCGGTGCCGGAACTCGATCTCCGCCCGAGAACCCACCGCCCTCATCGTTGACAACCGATCCATTCCTTCTGATATGGGCCAGTATATACAGACCAGATTCATCGGTCTAAATCTGTGATATTATCATCCCGATTGAATGTTTGGTATTGTCTTAACCGTTAAAACCAACCAATTAATCCAAGGATTCGACTGTTTTTTATAAAGAATCTAGTTTCATAAACGCGTAGGGTAAAAATTCTGCTTGATCTGCCTCGGCAACGACACTTCCAGGTAACATTGTATTGTTGCCTACTGTATGCACCGCTCCGTATACACGCACAATTTCCACATCAAACCATGGATCGTGTACAGAGGGACGGAAGGTCAATTCTGCTTCACCCATCTCAATGGACGTTGGTCTGCGCTCAACCACCTCTTTGATTAACCTGGGATTATAGTCAAATCCTTTCCTATCTGGCGCCTGAAAATACTTGAAGTTGAACACGGTCACATCTGGGTTGGATTGCATCTGCGCGCTCAGCATCTCTTGGACACCAGGATCGTTGAATTTACCATTCAGTTTGGCCCTAACTTCGAAAAAACGTATTCCATGCCGTTCTGTCCAGCCTCTGACATCCTCACCTTCTCGCTCAAAGCGAATCTCAGCCATTTTCTTCGGATATCCAAAAACCTCCCGCCCCAGAATAAGTGCGATGTCATTTGTTACTGGCATGGATAGACAGTATGCCCCCTCTACACCGTTATGTTGCGCCAATAGAAATAATGCACTCTCTAAATAGGCCACGCCGAAATTAGTTTTAGGATAATTGGCCACAAAAGCAGCACCTATCGGCAGAGCAGCTGGTTCAAGTGGCGATGGAAGTAACCTTTGTACAACACCTGGTGTTGTTTCAAAATACACTGTTAGAACTTCAGCGTCATAGAATTCTCCCTTTTGTCGCAAGTTCTCCGAGATTTCATCCAGATTCTTTACAAATCCCATGATGTTTCCTCCTTATTTTATATTTTTGTCCGGGTTGTGAATCTTATGCTGATGAACTGAAAGTAACAGATCTTATGTATTCGAGATTCAGCAAAAGGACTGGAAATGGAGAAGAATCACAGGGAGAGATGAATCTTTGATACCGAACTGCATCTATTTTGTCAAATGAGTGTAATTTTTATGAACTTACATGGATTTTCAATGCTGATCTTGTTTCCTATGAAAAGAAATCCATATATTTCACAGGTAACTGATTGATTAAGATTTCAGGTGATGGTCGATTTAATTCGCAGGGATCAAATAGGCACTGAATTAAAAGATGTCACAAGAAAACACGTTCTATCGATTTCTAAGGTATCATCCCATTGGCTGTAATCGATAGAAACTACAGGTAGCCATTTACATTCACCGGCATGCGAAAAGGGTATATGAGTTGAGTGAATTAATGAAGTGAAAGCGTATTTCAAATGGCTTTCATGTTGTTGGATAAGACTTCACAAATCTCTCGGAGGATGCGATTTTAAATACTCTTATCCTTTAGCGGCCGCCATTGCTTTCATTAATTCATCGGTATCCACTACCGGGAACACCTCAAATTTTCCAAGGTCATTCCAAACCATTGACCATTGGGCTGCTACCAATGGATCATCTAATTCAAAAAGGGTGAAAGCACGCCCGCCTGCTGTGGATGACCACTGTCCGACGAATTTTGCCCCCTCAGGTGTAAATACGCCCTCTGCACGTCTTTTCAGGATTTCATCTCGTTTATCGGGTTCGTAGGTAAAAATGGACATGAAAAGCATATCATCCCTCCTCATTCATGATTTTATCCTCCGAGAGAAATCAGTATTATCTTCATTAGGTTGGTTAAAAAACGTACAGCCACATCAATTCGGAAAATCAGAAAAGAGAAATTACGTTAACTCAGAA
>JAAUYD010008325.1_pt1 | contig 75294 bp, 77 predicted proteins | sample 7278101 | NCBI WGS metagenome assembly JAAUYD01 (sample SAMN14350128, study PRJNA611818) | marine sediment metagenome | isolation source: surface marine sediment (0.6m) | place: French Polynesia: Moorea | collected 2018-08
TCTTGAATTGAATCTGCCAGGCTCCTCTAGTGAGCCCGTGGAACCGCAGGAACAGACGTTCCAGCTCGAAATCATCGTGCGGAAAGACAAGATTGAAGTCGGTGATCGCAACCAGGGCCTGTTGGGTGTCTACACCAACACGGACGATGGTTACGACTATGTTGCCCTTGCGGACAAACTCGCTGAGCTCAAGGAGCGTTACCCGACCAAGACTGATGCGTCGGTGCTGCTCGAGCAGGAGATTGCCTACGACACGCTCGTACAGGTCATGGACACGGTGCGCGTAGCCCAGGAAGTCGACGAGAACGAGGTGCTGGTCAAGCGTTCTGACCTGTTCCCCGACATATCGATCGGCGATGCGCCGGTGCAGGGCGGAGGTGCCTCGTAATGGTGAAGTCAGCACGCGCAAAGCGCATGGAGAAACACCATAAGCGCAACAAGGGTTCGGGTGCGCTCAATCTCGTTTCGCTGATGGACATCTTCACGATCCTGGTCTTCTTCCTGCTGGTCAACTCGTCGGACGTGCAGACCTTGCCGAACGCCAAAGACATGAAGCTGCCCGAATCGATAGCCGAGAAGAAGCCCGAGGAGACGGTCACGATCCTGATCGGCAAGACCGACATCCTTGTCCAGGGCGAACCGGTCGCGAAGATCGACGAGGTCCTGGCGACCAAAGGTAACGACATTCCGGAGCTTCGCGAGGCACTGCTGTCGCAGAACGACCGCGTCTTGCGTCGCGCAGCCAAGAACGACATCGCAGGTCGCGAAGTTACGATCATGGGCGACAAGGACATTCCGTATCGTCTGCTGAAGAAAGTGATGGCGACGTGTACGCAATCGGATTACGGGCAAATCTCGCTGGCCGTGCTGCAGAAGAGTTCAGACAAGCTGGACGATCTGCAGGCGTCGTTGTAAGGCCGGCATAGGGATCAGGAGTCACGGAATTGGACTTACCGTTTTACAGAGAGTATGACCTGCCATGGACGACAGGCAGGGATCAGGAGAAGAAGTTCCAGCGCCTGCTGGGCATCGTATTCCTGATCTGCATCCTGCTCACCGCCGTGTGGCCGTTCATTCCTGTGCCTGAGCCCGATCCGTTCGACGTTGAGGAGATTCCGCCACGCATTGCGGAGCTGCTGCTCGAGGAAGAACCGCTGCCACCGCCGCCACCTCCCGAGCCCGAGCCTGAAGAGCCCGAACCCGAGGAGCCGGAGCCCGAACAGGTCGTCGAGGCGGAACCCGAGCCGGAGCCGGAGCCGGAGCCTGAACCGGAGCCGGTCGTAGACCGAACGGAGCAGGCGCGCGAAGAGGCGCAGGCTGCGCTCATGCCGTTCGCCGAAGACCTCGCGGATCTGGTCGACAAGGAACTCCAGGTCAATGACGATCGCCCGCTGACGGCGTCGGTTGGTGAGGCCGAGCGCAACGAGCGCTCAATGATCACATCGTCTGTCGGCACGGCGTCGGGCGGTATCAATACCGCCAACATGAGCCGCAACACAGGCGGCACCGGTATCGCCGGTCGCAATACCACCCAAGTGGCGAGCCCGGTCGCCGGTATCGGCCAGCAGGGCCCGAACGCACGACGCGAGGGAACGAGCGGCAAGGCATCGCGTTCGCGCGAGGAGATCGAACTCGTATTCGACCGGAACAAGGGCGCAATCTTTGCCCTCTACAACCGCGCACTGCGTCGCGATCCGTCGCTGGAAGGCAAGCTCGTGCTGCGTCTTACTATTGCGCCGAGCGGCCAGGTCACGATGTGTGAGGTCGTTTCGAGTGAGCTCAACGACGACGAGCTCGAGCGCAAGCTCGTGCAACGCGTGAAGCTGTTCCGCTTCGAAGCGCGCGACGTCGAGGCGATCACGACGACAAAACCGATCGACTTCTTCCCGGCGTAGTACCGGCCGGTTACTGCGGCAGGCCTCTGGGCTGTAACAAGTTGTAATTCGAGGACATCGCCTCGATGACGGCGTCGCGGTTGCGGTAACCTTGGGTTATGGACATTCGAATGCCCGACAATTCGCGCCGGTCCGTCGTCACTCGCAAGAGTGGCGGGAACCCTGAGGGTAAGGGAAACAACGGCTTTCTGCTGGATTGGGAGCGCACCGAACCGAGGGGTGTGGTCATCAAGCCGCGTCGCCAGCTGTTGGCCGAGTTCTTTACGTCGATGCTGATTCTGTCCGCGAAATTCAAGTTTCGACCGGCCGTCGGCGTGGCTACGTACCTGTACTGGATCGACGGTGAATGGTCGCTGAGCCTCATCGCGCCGGAGCAGTGGTCCGCCGAGCGGCGCGCCGGCTTCGCCGGGACCTGTGTGCTGCAGGCGGATATGACCTGGACACTGAATCCTTCCCCGATGCTGATGGCGGAAGGCCCCGTTGCCGAGGCCATGGCCCGGTTTTATGAAGCTTTCGCCGAGAAGCTCGATACAGACCTGACTCTCGAGCAGATTCTGCCGTTTTATGTCGGTACGACGCCGTACTACCAGCGACTTTTTGCAAGTGCGCTGAGTCGATCGATCCGTGCCGCAGTGATCCTGGGTGACCAGACCGGAACGAGTTGCCGCGATTGGCAGGGACTGCTGCCGCGCCGTGGCGCCATTCTGCTCGAGTGGCAAAGCTGACTGCCAGACGCATGAAGAGCGTGCTGCGCGCCCTGGGTAGTGCAGAGATTGCCGAGCATTCGGCGGGATTTTTCAAGTCCGGCAAAGGCGAGTACGGCGAAGGCGACCGGTTTCTTGGGATTCGCGTTCCAATGATTCGCAAACAGGTAACTGGGTTCCGGGATGCACCGCTTCGATCGGTTCTCGCGCTGCTGCGGTCGCAGTTTCATGAGGAACGACTGCTGGCCGTATTGCTGCTGGTTGAAAAATACCGGCGGGGTGACGCGGGGACGAAGCAGCGGGTGTTCGATAGCTATCTTTCGCATCGGTCGTTCGTCAACAACTGGGATCTCGTCGACAGTTCGGCCCACCTGATCGTCGGCCCACAGCTCCAGGAGGATGGCGATCGCAGACTCTTGTGCGAACTCGCGGGGTCCGAGAGCCTCTGGGATCGCCGCATTGCGATGATGGCAACGTTCCACTACATCCGGAACAAGGACTTCACGGACGCGCTCCAGATCGCCGAGCTTCTGCTCAACGACGAGCACGATCTCATTCACAAATCGGTAGGTTGGATGTTGCGCGAGATCGGCAAGCGCGATCGTGCAGTGGAAGAGCGGTTTCTTGAGCGCCACTACCACAGTATGCCCCGCACGATGCTGCGCTACGCCATCGAGAAATTCCCCGCGGCTCGTCGCAAGGCTTATCTGCATGGCAAGATCTGAGGGTTTCCCGCCGGTTGCTCGCGACGACGCGAGAATACTCATTCTCGGCAGCCTGCCCGGGGCGCGGTCCATTGCCGAGCAGCAGTACTACGCTCATCCGCAAAACGCGTTCTGGCGAATCATGGCGGAGCTCTTCGGCATAGAGGGTGACTACGCCGCCCGCTGCCGGCAGCTCTGCGAGCACGGTATCGCGCTCTGGGACGTCCTGCAGAGTTCAGTGCGGCGCGGCAGTATGGATGCGGCCATCCGCCTGAACAGCGCGCAGCCGAACGACTTCGAGACGTTCTTCGCCGAGCATCCGACCATCGGGACGATCGGTTTCAATGGCGGCAAGTCGCGTCAGCTATTCGCCCGATTCGTCGGACAAGGGCCCCGGGATGCCTTGCTGGTGCAGCTGCCGTCGACGAGCCCGGCCTACGCGTCGATGCCGTTCTCGGTTAAGCTCGAGCGGTGGCGCGAGGCGCTGAACACCACAACACGCATGAGGAGAGGACTATGATCGGGTACGTCACACTGGGAACGAACGACTTGCCGCGTGCGCTGAAGTTCTACGACGAGCTTATGGCCGTCATCGGTGCCGGGCGCGTCTATGAAGGCGACAATTTTGCCGCATGGGGAACGAGCATGAACGAGCCGAGCGTTTCCATCATCACACCCTTCGACGGCAACCCGGCCACGGTTGGCAATGGTACGATGGTTGCGCTGTTCGTCGACTCAACCGAAAAGGTGCATGCCCTGCATGCAAAAGCGATCGAACTGGGCGGCGCCAACGAAGGTGATCCGGGCCCACGGGTCGACAATTTCTATGCCGGATACTTCCGCGACCTGGATGGCAACAAGCTGAATGCGTTTTGCATGGTCAGTGGCGAGGCCGACGCGTCGTCATGACCGGCGGTGAGATCCTGGTCCCGATGCTGGGCGTGATGGTCCTGACGGCCGTGGTCTGGTTCGTCATGTATGCCAGACGAATCCCCGCCATGCATCGTGCGCGGCGCCCGGTACAGGAATATACGACGCCCGAGACAGGTACGTTGCGGCTTCCCGAGGAGGTCAACTATCCGTCGAATAACCTCAAGAACCTGTTCGAGCTGCCGGTCATTTTCTACGGGCTGTGTCTGTACCTGCACGTCACAGGCACGGCAGCGCAGTTGGATGTCGTCGCAGCGTGGGCGTTTCTCGTTCTTCGCATCGCCCACAGCACGATACATTGCTCGGTCAACATCGTCATGGCGCGGTTCGTAACCTACGCGCTCGCTGCGCTGGCGCTGTGGTTCATGCTTGCGCGCGCCGTCTGGGGTCTCCTATAGGGCGCTGTCGCCGGTCTCACCGGTGCGAATGCGTCGAACCTGCTCGATCGGTGTGACGAAGATCTTGCCGTCGCCGACCTTGCCGGTTCGCGCCGCATCCACGATCGCTTCGATGACGCGTTCGACGAGTTCGTCGGACACGGCGACCTCGATCTTGGCTTTCGGAAGAAAATCAACGACATACTCGGCGCCACGATACAGTTCCGTGTGGCCCCTCTGGCGCCCGAAGCCCTTGACTTCGCTGACTGTCATGCCCTGGATGCCCACTTCACCCAGTGCGTTTCGCACATCGTCGAGACGAAAGGGTTTTACAATGGCGGTTACGAGTTTCATGCGTGATGTTCTCCGGGCCGTTCAGGTGGCGCATATGCTAGCAATAGCATTTACGTATGTGTACAACTGGTGGGATTCCGGAGTGTCACGTACCGGCGCGGGGAGGCTGCTGTGGCAATGCGACTGAGAGAGAGAGCGGGGCTGCGGTATTACGGCCTGGCGATCGCTTATGCCTGCGTCGGTTATGTGCTTGGATTCGCCGCGCTCTTTTCCGATCTCTGGGCCGTCAACGCCGTGGGGACGCTGCTGCTTGCCCATGCGATGATTATCGCGGCCTACCTGATTCACGAATGCGGTCACAACGCGATCTTTCACCGACAGCGTGACAACGCCCGGCTCGGCGTTTTCCTGAGCTGGCTGTGCGGGGCGGCCTACGGTACGTACGAGGACATGCGTTACAAGCATTTCCGGCATCACGTAGACAATGCCGATGTCGTTTGCTTCGACTACGATCGGCTGTTCGAAAATCGCCCGTTGTTGACTCGCGTGGTCAAGGCGCTGGAGTGGTTCTACATCCCGGCACATGACCTCATGATGCACGGCGCGATGGTGCTGACGTCGTTCGTGATCCCGGAGCGACGCGAGCAGCGTGCGCGCAACGTGACAGTGATCCTGATTCGAGGCGGCCTGTTCGTAGCGTTACTGATCGTTTACCCGAAGGTCGCGCTGCTCTATGTCGTTGCGTACCTGATACTGATCCATGTCTTGCGGTTCATGGACAGCCTGCAGCACGACTACGGCTACACTTTGACGCTATACGAGCCGACCGTGCGGTCTCCGCACAAGGGAAATCGGGAATGGGAGCAGGAGCACACGTTCAGTCCGACGCTGTCGCTCCGCTACCCCTGGCTCAATCTGCTCGTGCTGAATTTTGGATATCACAATGCTCATCATGCCGACATGAATCTGCCGTTCTATCGACTGCCCGACAAACACCGCGAGTTGACCGGGAATGACCCGCACAGGGTCATACCGTTCTCGGCCCAGCTTCGCGTCTACCATCGCAATCGCGTACGACGCGTCCGGAGCGAAAGGGCCGAAGACTATCCACAAGGCCGCGACTATCTGGCGGCCGCGCAATCCGGCGTTGGACGTGTGGGCGGCAATGCGGCATCGTTCCTGACTTCCTTCTGACGACAACGGGAGATCGCAATGTCCGTACGAGCAGAAATCGGCAAAATTGGCTGGATCGACATGTCCGTCGATGATGCGGAAGGTGTGCGCGACACTTGATCATGGTGGATTCCCCGTTTACATCCGCCGAATGGCATGCATCACTCGCCGAGGTCGTCGACGCGGGCGATCCGGACACGGTGTCAGCGCGCCTCGTAGACCTGATTTGCGCGACGGTCAGCAACAGTGGAACGAGTCTGCTCGCCTTTCACCAGGATGCATCGCCCGAAGTCCTCGCCCACTCTTTGGCACCGGCCAGGCGCCGCCATTTCCTCGATCGCTACCTCGCCGGGCCCTACCTGCTCGATCCGCTCTATCAGATGGCTTTGTCCGCGAAAAAGCCGTCCATGTGCCGTTTTCGCGACGCGCAGCCCGATCGCTTTCGATCGAGCGAGTACTACCGTCAATACGTCGAGCGCACGCATCTCGTCGATGAGATGGATTTCCTCCAGGATGTCTCCCGCACGACGACGCTGGTGATTGTCGTGGGACGCGTCGAGAAACGTTTCTCGAAGGCGGAACTCAATCGGCTGTATCTGATCGAGCCCGTCGTGCTCGCCGGTATGCGTCGCGCCTGGGAGGGACGAACGGCCGACCCCGACGTTCCGGATCGGTCCATACACCAAAGGTTGACCGAGTGTTTCGAAAACTTCGGCGACGAAGTCCTGACGCAGCGTGAGCGCCAGATAACGCAACTGCTGCTGCGCGGTCATTCGACGAAGTCTGTGGCTCGCGAACTGAATATCGCACCGGGCACCGTCATGGTTCACAAGCGCAACCTGTTCTCCAAGCTTGGAATCACGTCGCAGTTCGAACTCTTCTCGTTGTTCATCGACTCCCTGTCCGAAAGCGATCGCCGGGAGAACGGCCGCTGATTCTGAAGGTCCGCGGTACCCCGCGATTGGTATTCAAGACCTGCGGGCTTCCCCGGAGAATGAGGTTACACCTGTAACTTTGGCTGCCTGATCCCAATGTTTGAATTCGATTTTGGCCTCGGTGAGGACCTCGACCTGCTGCGCGAAACAGTGCGCAGTTTCGCAACCGACCGTATTGCTCCGCGCGCGGAGGCGATCGATGAGAAAAACGACTTTCCACGCGATCTCTGGCCCGAACTCGGCGAACTCGGTTTGCTCGGTATCACGGTCGAAGGCGAGTACGGTGGCTCGGAACTGGGCTATCTCGCCCACGTCATCGCGATGGAGGAGATCAGTCGCGCCTCGGCCTCCGTCGGCCTGTCCTACGGCGCGCATTCGAATCTCTGCATCAACCAGTTGCGACGCTGGGGCGACGCGGCGCAAAAGGAGAGGTTCCTGCCGAAACTCGTCAGTGGCGAACACCTGGGCGCGCTCGCGATGAGTGAACCCGGAGCGGGTTCCGACGTCATGGGCATGCGAACTACCGCCGTGCGCGACGGTGACGAGTACGTGCTCAACGGGTCGAAAATGTGGATAACCAATGCGCCTGGCGCGGACGTGATGATCGTCTACGCGAAGACGGACCCCGACGCGGGCAATCGCGGCGTCAGCGCGTTCCTCGTCGAGCGCAGTGCGCCCGGCTTCTCGACACCGCAGAAGCTCGACAAACTGGGCATGCGCGGTTCGGATACGAGCGAAGTTCTGTTCGAGGACTGCCGCATCCCGGCGGAAAACCGAATTGCCGAAGAAGGGAAGGGCGCCGCGATCCTGATGAGCGGTCTGGACTACGAGCGAGTGGTGCTGTCGGGCGGTTCGATTGGCATCATGGCAGCCTGTCTCGACGTCGTCATGCCGTATGTGCACGATCGCAAACAGTTCGGGCAGCCCATCGGCGAGTTTCAGTTGATGCAGGCAAAAATCGCCGACATGTACACGACAATGAATTCCACACGGGCCTACGTCTACGCCGTCGCTCGCGCCTGTGATCGCGGTCAGACTACCCGTTTCGATGCGGCAGGATGTATCCTCGTGGCAGCCGAAAAAGCGACGTGGATGGCCGGTGAGACCATCCAGTCCCTCGGCGGTAACGGCTACATCAACCAGTATCCGGCCGGTCGTTTGTGGCGCGATGCCAAGCTCTACGAGATCGGTGCCGGAACCAGCGAAATTCGCCGCATGCTGATTGGCCGCGAGTTGTTCAACGCAACGAAGTGACGCGATGCCGGTAATTGAAACGCGAGTCGACCGTTCGTCGGGCGACTTCGAGAAGAACAAACAAGCCCACGAAGCGCTCGCCGACGAGCTCCGGGAGGTTGACGAGTACGTCATGCAGGGCGGTCCCGAGCGTTCGCGTGAGCGCCACCTCAAGCGCGGCAAACTGCTCGCGCGCGACCGCGTCGCCGCATTGCTCGACGAAGGCGCCCATTTCCTCGAAATCGGCCGTCAAGCCGCATGGCAGGTTTACAGCGACGACGTGCCGAGCGCGGGAATCGTGACCGGTATTGGTCGAATTCACGACAAGGAATGCGTCATCGTTGCAAATGACGCGACTGTGAAAGGCGGAACCTACTATCCGCTCACCGTCAAGAAACACCTTCGAGCGCAGGAAATCGCACACGAGAATCGCCTGCCCTGCATCTACCTGGTCGATTCCGGCGGCGCGTTCCTGCCCCGGCAAGACGAAGTGTTTCCCGACCGTGAGCATTTCGGCCGCATCTTCTACAACCAGGCGCGACTCTCCGCGCAGGGGGTACCGCAGATTGCTGTCGTAATGGGTTCCTGCACGGCGGGGGGCGCGTACGTGCCGGCCATGTGCGACGAATCGGTCATCGTGCGCAACCAGGGCACGATCTTCCTTGGCGGTCCGCCGCTCGTAAAGGCCGCCACCGGCGAAGTCGTCGATGCCGAAACGCTGGGCGGCGGCAGCGTGCACTCGCGAATCTCCGGCGTTACGGATCACCTTGCCGACAATGACGAGCACGCGCTGGCCATAGCGCGCGATATCGTTGCCAACCTGAATTTGCCGCGCCATCCGAGCGTCGAACGGCGTGCTTCGGTGGATCCGTTGCACCCGATCGAGGACGTCTACGGCATCGTTTCACGAGAGTTCCGGTTCCCCTACGACATACGCGAAGTCATCGCACGCATCGTCGACGGCAGCGAGTTTCACGAGTTCAAGAAGCTGTATGGTGCGACGCTCGTCTGCGGCTTCGCGCATATCGACGGTTACCCGGTCGGCATCGTGGCGAACAATGGAATCCTGTTTCCCGAATCCGCGCAGAAAGGCGCGCATTTCGTCCAGCTCTGCAATCGGCGCCGGACACCAATCCTCTTCCTGCAGAACATCACGGGCTTCATGGTTGGGAAGCGGGTCGAGCATGCCGGCATCGCGAAAGACGGCGCGAAGATGGTGAACGCCGTGGCGACGGCGACGGTTCCGAAGTTCACGGTCGTGGTAGGCGGTTCCTTCGGCGCAGGCAACTACGCCATGTGTGGCCGTGCTTACAGCCCGCGGATGATGTGGATGTGGCCCAATGCGCGGATCTCCGTCATGGGCGGCGACCAGGCGGCGCTGGTCCTGTCCACGGTAAAGGAAGAAGGCCACGCGCAGCGCGGCGAAGACTGGCCTGAAAAAGATAAGGCTGCTTTCGAGGACATGATTCGTGCCCAGTACGAGAACCAGGGTAATCCCTATTACTCGAGCGGTCGCTTATGGGACGACGGGATCATTGACCCGACCGAGACGCGCGCTGTACTCGCCCACGGCCTGTCGGCTGCAATGAACTCACCACAACCGGACGAGACTCCGTTCGGCATTTTCCGCATGTAACGGTACACTCCCTCGCCATGGTTGATCGCCAGGCACAGAATACGGGAACCCGCGGGGTTCGCGAGGCACATCGATTCGACGAAGCGCGGCTCGCGGACTACCTGACATCCCATGTAGAGGACTTCAGCGGCCCGTTATCGGTGGAGGAATTCCGGGGAGGACAATCCAACCCGACGTACCTGCTCAGCGCCGGCTCCGGTCGCTATGTCCTGCGCCGCAAACCGCCCGGAAAATTATTGAAGTCCGCGCATGCCGTGGACCGCGAATACCGTGTCATCAGCGCGCTTCACGGTGCAGGATTCCCGGTGCCGCGACCGCATGTGTTGTGCGAGGACGACGAAATCATCGGCACGACCTTTTACGTCATGGAATATGTCGAGGGCCGCATATTCTGGTCACTGGACCTGCCGGGGCTGGACCCGGACGAGCGCGCGGCGATTTACGACAACGTCAATGCGACCCTGGCGCAACTGCACAATACCGACTATCAGGCACTTGGCCTCGCGGACTTCGGTGCGCCGGGCAACTATTTCGAGCGCCAGATTTCGCGATGGACCGGCCAGTACCGCGCCTCGGAGACGACGCGTATCGATGCCATGGATCAGCTGATCGAGTGGCTGCCTGCGAACATACCGGCTGATGACTCGGCGAGTATCGTTCACGGTGACTATCGTCTCGACAACCTCGTGTTGCACTCCAGCGAACCGAAAGTCATTGCCGTGCTGGACTGGGAACTCTCGACAATCGGCCACCCGCTGGCGGATTTCACGTACCACCTGATGGCATGGCAGATGCCCGAGATCGGTATCGGCTCGGTCGGGCTGGCCGGCATACCGCTGGCCGACCTCGGCATCCCGTCCACAGATAACTACACGACGTTGTATTGCGAGCGGACCGGCCGCGACGGGATACCCGACAGAAACTTCTGCGCGGCGTACAACTTCTTCCGGCTGGCCGCTATTCTGCAGGGCATCGCGGGGCGTGTTCGTGATGGCACGGCGGCAAGCGCCCACGCAACCCAGGCTGTGCAAGCCGTGCAGCCGCTGGCAGACTTGGGATGGAAGTACGCCCGCAAGCACGGATGATGCATGCCTCTTGAATACGACAAACTCCTGTCGACGGTCGAGCTCGACCTGCCGTTCAACTACACCGACGCCGATACGATGCTGTACGCGCTCGCAATCGGCATGGGCCGTGATCCTGTCAACAAACGGGAGCTTCCCTACGTGTACGAGCAGGGTGAGCCGCTCAGAACCGTGCCGACGCTGGCGACAGTGCTGGTTCCCGACATGTTCCCCAGGGGCCTGGGCTGGGATTACAGCCAGATCCTCCATTCGGAGCAGCGCCTGACCCTTTACCGGCCGCTGCCGCCGGCCGCGGATCTAAGGATCAACAAACGTGTCGTCGATGCCTTCGATCGAGGCCCGAAACTCGGCGCACTCGTGCTTCTCGAAGCAGAAGGCAGGCTCGCGAGTGACGATACCGTGTTGTTCACGATGGGTTGCACGATCGTGGCGCGTGGCGATGGCGGCTTCGGCGGGCCGCGCGGCAAGGGCGTTCCGCCGCACCGGGTACCGCGTCGCGAGCCCGACCTTAGTTGCGACATCGGCACCCGGGAAGACCAGGCGTTGCTGTACCGCCTGACGGGCGACCGGAACCCCTTGCACGCGGACCCGGCGCGTGCGAGGGCGGTCGGCTACGACCGTCCGATTTTGCATGGCTTGTGCACGTTCGGCGTGGCCTGCAATGCCGTACTGCAGACAATCTGCGAGTATGACTACACGCTGATCGAGCAATTCGATGCGCGCTTTTCCGCACCGGTGATGCCGGGTGATACGATAACGACCGATATGTGGCAGGACGGCAACGTGGTGAGTTTCAGCTGCATGGTCAAGGAACGCGACGAGGTCGTGTTGCGCAACGGCAAATGCACGTTGCGGGCTTAGGGAGAGAGATTGATGTCCGAGCGGGTCTGTATCAGCATCGAGGGGCACGTGGCCGAGGTCATGCTCGACCGGCCCGACAAGATGAATGCCCTCGATATCCCGATGTTCGAGGCGCTTGATGATGCGGCGCGGCAGCTGCACTCGAAACCCGGTGTGCGTGCCGTAGTGCTGCACGGAGCCGGCGACAATTTCTGCGCGGGAATCGATCTCAGCGTGTTTTCCGAGGGTGGCCCCGAGGCCATGAAGACGTTGCTTGCCCCGGTCGCAGGCTCCGTCGCGAATCTGGCCCAGCGGGCCGGCTACGCGTGGCGCGAGCTACCGGTCCCTGTCATCTGCTCGTTGCGTGGCGTGACGTTCGGCGGCGGATTCCAGATAGCCGCGGGGGCGGATCTTCGAATCGCTGCGCCCGAGACACAGTTTTCCATAATGGAATCCAAATGGGGAATCATTCCCGACATGGGAATCAGCACGACACTTCGCGGTATCGTGCCTCCTGATCGCATCAAGGAACTGGCATGGACCGGTCGTGTATTCGATGCGGCGGAAGCAATGGGGCTCGGCTTGCTGACAGCAATCGAGGACGATCCGCTCACTGCCGCGAGAGCCGTTGCCGCGGCCTGCGCCGAACGCTCTCCCGAGGCCTTGAGGGGGGTCAAACGGCTCGTGAACGAGGCCTGGAACCTCTCCGAGCAGGATGCGTTGGCGCTCGAGGCACGGATTCAGACGGGATTGCTGGGGTCGCGAAATCAGCGCGAGGCGGTGCTCGCCAACGTCGAGCGCCGAAGGCCCGATTTTGCGGATTGAAACCCGTTTTTTGGAGGAACTTTGCGTTCGATGCTCGCTCAAATCAGGTGTTCCGGAACGGTTGATGAAGGATTGAATTGATCGCTCGAATTGGCATAACCCTCGTACTGCTATTCGCCCTCGCCGGCGGCGCGGTTGCGCAATGGGCAGACTACCCGGCCGGCCCGATAGACTCCAAGACCCTGCGGAGCCAGTCAAAAGCCGAAATACTTTACGAGCGCGGCGATTTCAAGCGCGCACTGTTCATCTACGAAAAAGAACTTGCCGGTACAGGCGACAAATACGCTCAATACATGACTGGCTATATGTACCTCATGGGGCAGGGTGCGCCTGCCGATCCGGTGCTTGCCTCGGCGTGGTATCGTCTTGCTGCGGAACGCAATGCACCCGAGTTCATCGCTGTTCGCGATCAGCTATTGGGGACGATGAACGACGGGCAGCGCGCTCAATCGGATCGGCTGTACATTGGCCTGCGCAAGGAGTTGAGCGACGTCGTTCTGATCATGAACCTCATGCTTGCGGATCTGAAGCGCCTTGACTCGCGAACGACCGGTTCGCGGCTCGGCGGTTCCAGCAGCCCCGTCACCATCATCGATCCGCAGACCGGCATTCCGATCTCGGCTGCCCACTACGAGAGCAGGATTCGCGATATCGTGCAGACGCGCCTCGATTTCGTGACCGCACGTCTGGACATTGACGAACTCGATGCGGACCTGTCCGGAGAACAGATCGATTCGCTCTGGGAGCGTATCAACGACTACGTGTCGGTCGTGAACGATGACGGTGACGTATTCGTCGGTACCCGATAACGCCCCGTCCCGGGTTCGAGGCCGGCGCTCAGAATTGCCGGGAACTCCGAAACGATTTTCTTGCCCACCGCCGCATCGCCGTGGAACCATTTCGGCACCCAGTTCAATGAACCCATGATGGCGTTGCCGGTCATGCGCACGTCGCAGGGTGCAATACTGCCGTCTTCGATGCCGCGCTCGAGCACTGCTTCGAATCGGGCGCTGTGCCGCCGCGAAATTTCAAGGATCTCGTCGCGATGTTTCTGGTCGAGCGACGGGATCTCCGACATGATCGCGATTGGCCCTCGCTCACCTGTCATGACTTCCAGGTGGTATCTGAGGTAGCGTCGCACGATGTCGAGCCCGTTCCGGCCATCCGCTATCGCCCGATCAAGCGCCTCGCGGCCGACATCGCCGGCGCGCAGGTAGCACAGGTAGACGAGTTCCTCCTTGTTGCGGACGTAGTAGTAGAGCGCTGCATCCGTGAGTCCGAGGACGTTGGCGACATCCTTCAGCGAGCTGCCGCTGTAGCCCTTCTCATTGAAGCAGCGGGCTGCGGCGCGCAACATGCGGTCCTTTTGCAGTTCCCAGCGTGTTTCGGACGCTTTCCTGGCCATGATTTGCGAGCTCGTCACTTGAGTCGAGGCCCATTCTGCATTATTTTAATCCGGATTAAAATTTTTCACAGGGTTTTCGTATGAGTACGGCAGCCAGCAATGTGCCGCGCGCGGCAGGCAGCAGCGACACAGCACCGCTACGTTTCGTCACAGCGGCATCGTTGTTCGACGGGCACGACGCGGCCATCAACATCATGCGTCGCCTGATCCAGGCGCAGGGCGTCGAGGTCGTCCACCTCGGTCACAATCGGAGTGTCGATGACATCGTGCGCGCGGCGATCCAGGAAGACGCCGACGGTATAGCGGTGAGTTCCTACCAGGGCGGACACAACGAGTTCTTTCGCTACATGGTGGACCGGCTGCGCGAACTCGGCGCCGATCACATCAAGGTGTTCGGTGGAGGCGGCGGCACGATCACGCCCGAGGAAATCGGGGCGTTGATGAACTACGGGGTCGAGCGAATCTACCATCCGCACGACGGCATGGAGCTGGGGCTCGAGGCGATGATCGGGGATCTCGTCGAACGGACGCAGTCGGCTCGTAAGGCGACCCGGGTGCCCTCAGTATCGGAATCTGCCGTCGATGTTGCGGCGATGATCTCGGCAATTGAGGAAGGCGTTTTCGACGACGCTGAGCTGGCAGCTTTGCGCAAGGAATGGCGGGTCAGGGCCGGGCGCGTACCGGTCATCGGTATCACCGGCACCGGCGGTGCGGGCAAGAGCAGCGTCACGGACGAAATACTCAATCGCTTTCTTGCGAGCTTCCCCGACAAACGCATCGCGGTACTCGCGGTCGACCCCACGCGGCGCCGCACGGGCGGCGCGTTGCTGGGCGACCGGATTCGCATGAACTCGCTGCGCTCCGAACGGATCTACATGCGCTCGATCGCGACACGCCGGCAGCACCTGGCGACGAGCGAGATGCTCGGCGATCACATCGCCTTTTTGAAGGCGCAGGGCTTCGATCTCGTCATCGTCGAGACGGCCGGGATCGGGCAGAGCGATAGCGAGATCGTCGACATGGTCGACTATTCCGTGTACGTGATGACGAGCGAGTACGGCGCGGCGAGTCAACTCGAAAAGATCGACATGCTCGACTATGCGGACCTTGTCGTATTGAACAAGTACGACAAGCGCGGAGCCGAAGACGCTTTGCGCGACGTGCGCAAGCAGTGGAAGCGCAATCGCCTCGAGTTCGACCTGCCGGACGACGACGTGCCCGTGTATCCGACGATCGCGAGTCAGTTCAACGACCCGGGCGTCAGCTGGATGTTCGCGGAGCTGTGCCGGCGCGTTGCCGAGAAAGTCGGCCTCGACGGTGGCGAATGGACGCCCGACATCGACACGTCGATCCGCGAACCGCGTTCGACGGCGATGATACCGGGCGCACGCGTCCGGTATCTCGCCGAAATCGCCGAGCAGGGTCGCGACATCAATGCGCGCGTCGAAACGCAGGCCGCAATCGCGAGCCGCGCCCGGCACGTTTACGAATCGCTGCGTCTGCTCGATGACCCGAAATTGCCGGCGGCACTGGATACCTACGAGTCCGATGCGCTGACAGAAGCGGGCGATCGAAGCCTGATCCTGCTCCGGCAGCGTTATCAGGAGGCCATTGGCGACCTGGATCCCGAGTCGCTGGCGCTGCTGCGCGAATGGCCTGGGCGCCGGGAGGGCGTGCGGTCCGAGCGTTACAGTTACACGGTTCGCGGCCGGGAGATCACGGGCAACAACTACCGTGAGTCGTTGAGCCACCAGAAGATACCGAAGATTGCGGCGCCCGATTTCGAGGACTGGGGCGAGCTGCTGCAGTTTCTGCAAAAGGAGAACCTTCCCGGCGCGTACCCGTACACTGGGGGTGTCTATCCTTACCGGCGCCTGGGCGAAGACCCGACGCGTATGTTTGCCGGTGAGGGCACGCCGGAGCGGACCAATCGCCGCTTCCATTACCTGTCCCTGGGCCAGCCCGCCGCACGATTGTCGACGGCATTCGATTCCGTGACGCTCTACGGTGAGGACCCGCACGAACGTCCCGACATCTATGGCAAGGTTGGCAATTCGGGGGTCTCGATCGCGACGGTCGATGACATGAAGAAGCTTTACTCCGGCTTCGACCTCTGCGCAGCGACAACGTCAGTGTCGATGACGATCAACGGGCCCGCGCCGATGATCCTCGCCTTCTTCATGAACACGGCGATCGATCAGCAGGTCGAGAAGCACCTGAGGGAAACCGGCGGCTGGGAGGCTGCTCGGAAGAAAATCGATGCATACTTCGAGGACCGCGCCCGGCCGAGTTACGAAGGTGATCTGCCCGACGGCAACGACGGTCTCGGGCTCGGCCTGCTCGGCGTGTCCGGGGAACTGGTCGTCGATGCCGCGACCTACGCAAAGATCAGGAAGGAGACACTGGCAAGCGTGCGCGGCACGGTTCAAGCCGACATTCTCAAGGAGGACCAGGCACAGAACACCTGTATCTTCTCCACCGAGTTCGCGATGAAGATGATGGGTGACGTGCAGGAATACTTCATCGAAAACAACGTGCGCAATTACTACAGCATCTCGATCAGCGGCTACCACATCGCCGAAGCGGGGGCGAACCCGATCAGCCAGCTCGCTTTTACGCTGTCGAACGGGTTCACGATCGTCGAGTACTACCTTGCGCGCGGAATGAAGATCGATGATTTCGCACCGAACCTGAGCTTCTTCTTCTCCAACGGCATGGACCCCGAATACACGGTGATCGGGCGGGTGGCGCGGCGTATCTGGGCACGCGCCATGCGCGAGCGCTATGGTGCAAGTTCGCGCTCGCAGATGCTCAAGTACCACGTACAGACGTCGGGCCGCAGCCTGCACGCACAGGAAATCAGTTTCAATGATATCCGCACGACGTTGCAGGCGCTCTATGCGTTGTTCGACAACTGCAACAGCCTGCACACAAATGCCTTCGACGAAGCGATTACGACGCCCACAGAACAGTCGGTGCGCCGGGCGGTCGCGATCCAGATGATCATCTCCCAGGAGCTGGGTCTGAACTACTGCGAGAACCCGTGGCAGGGCTCATTCATCATCGATGAGCTGACCGACCTCGTCGAGGAGGCCGTCTACCAGGAGTTCGAGCGAATTTCTGAACGGGGCGGCGTGCTTGGCGCAATGGACACAATGTATCAGCGCGGCAAGATCCAGGAAGAGAGCCTGTACTATGAGAGCAAGAAACACGACGGGTCGCTGCCGCTCATCGGTGTGAACACGTTTCTGCCTAAGCAAGGACAAGAGGACGAAGTACACGACCTCGAACTGATACGCTCGAGCGAGGCCGAGAAGGGCGATCAGATACGTAACGTCCGTGCGTTTCGGGATTTCCATGCCGACACGGGCGATGCCGCGCTCAGGCGGCTTCAGCAGGTTGCCCGCGAACGCGGCAATGTATTCGCGGAGCTGATGGAAACGGTCAAGTCGAACTCCCTCGGCAGCATTTCCGGCGCGCTCTACGACGTTGGCGGTGAATACCGCCGCAACATGTAAGGGAGAGCATCAGGTGAGCGAGATTGTCAGGTACGAACAACACGGTGCCGTTGCCGTCATTACGCTGAGCCGGCCCGACAGCATGAATTCGTTCGATACGGCGCTAAGGGCGGCCGTTGTCGAGGAATTTGCCCGGGCTCGAGATGATGAATCTGTACGCGCGGTCGTGTTCACGGGGGAGGGCCGCTGCTTTTCGGCAGGCGCAGATCTTAAGGCCGGCATCGATCGGGATGTCGAAACGATTCTCCAGACAGAATACCGCCCGATCCAGGAAGCCATTGCGAGTATTCCGAAGCCGGTGATCGCCGCGGTACCGGGCTCGGCCGCCGGCATCGGCTTCTCGATGGCCCTGCAGTGTGATCTTGTCCTGATGGCGGACAATGCGTTTCTGCTGTCACCGTTCACGACGATTTCTCTGGTGCCCGACGGCGGTCTCAACTGGATTCTGGTCCGTCAACTCGGTTACCGGCGTGCCTTTCAGCTCAGCGTCGAAACCGAGCGCATACCCGCGGCACGTTGCGTCGAACTCGGTCTCGCCAACAAGGCGGTGCCCGCGGAGAGTCTGCAACAAGTCGCGCTGGACTGGGCACAGGCGCTTGCGAAGCGCGCGCCGCTGTCGCTCGCGGCGACGAAGAAAGTCATGCGCTTTGCCGCGGACAACGACTGGGCGTCGTCATACGACCTCGAGGCCAGGCTTCAGGGTGAGCTGCTCGGCACCGAGGACAATGAAGAAGGCATCAACGCATTCTTCGAGAAACGCGAACCGGACTTCAAGGGCAGGTAATCAGATGGACAGGACTATTTTCGACGAGGAGCACGAGATGTTCCGCGATTCCGTGCGGAGCTTCTTCAGGAACGAAATCCAGCCGCATGGTGAGCGCTGGCGAGAGCAGGGCGTCGTGGACCGCGAGGCCTACCTGAAGGCGGGCGAGCAGGGATTGCTGTGCATGTGGGCCGACGAGGATTTCGGCGGGGCCGGTGTTTCAGACTTCCGCTACGAACAGATCCTGATGGAAGAGAACGCGCGCCATGGCGACAGCGGTTTCTTCCTGTGGCTGCACAGCAGGCTGGTCGGCCCGTACCTGGACATATTCGGAACCGAGGATCAGAAAGCGCGGTGGCTACCGAAGTGCGTATCGGGAGAGAGCATCCTCGCAGTCGCGATGACGGAACCCGGCGCCGGTAGTGATGTCTCCGGAATCCGGACGCGCGCCGAGGACAAGGGCGACCACTACCTGCTCAATGGCTCCAAGACATTCATTTCGAACGGCATCCTGGCCGACCTCGTCATCGTTGCCGCGCGCACGGACAAGAACAACCCGTACGGCCTGAGCCTGCTTGTCGTCGAACGCGGCATGGAGGGTTTCGAGCGCGGCGATAATCTCAAGAAGCTGGGCCTCAAGAGCCAGGACACGGCGGAGCTCTTTTTCAACAACGTCAAAGTGCCGAAAGAGAACCTGCTTGGCCAGAAAGGCCGCGGTTTCTACCACCTGATGCACAGCCTTGTCGAGGAGCGGCTGCTCGCCGCTGTCGGCTTCACTGCGAATGCCGAGGCCGCGTACGACGTTACCATGGAGTACATCAACGAGCGCCGCGCGTTCGGCCAGCCGATCGCGGATTTCCAGAACACGCGTTTCAAGATGGCGTCGATGCGGACGGAGCTCGACGTGGCCAATGCGTTCGTGGACAAATGCGTGATGATGCACAACGACGGCACGCTGACGGCGGAAGATGCTGCGAAAGCAAAATTGTTTACGAGCGAGGTCGAGGCCCGGGTTACGGATGAATGCGTGCAGCTGCACGGCGGCAACGGCTACATGGAAGAGTACGCGGTGTGCAGGATGTATGCGGACGCACGGGTTTCACGCATCTATGCGGGCACCTCGGAGATCATGCGGGAGATCGTAGCGCGTTCGCTCGGGCTCGATCCGCGCAAGAAGCGCAAGGCGCCCGAGCAGGACGCGGCTTAAACACAATGCGCGCGGCATTCATCGGTCTCGGTGTCATGGGCTACCCGATGGCCGGGTACCTTGCCAAAAGCGGCCACGATACCGTCGTTTATAACAGGACCGCGGCCAAAGCCGACGCCTGGCTTGTGGAGTTTGGCGGCGCCAAAGCGGCGACGCCGAAAGCGGCCGCGTTCGGCTCGGACATTGCGTTCCTATGTGTCGGCAACGACGACGATGTGCGCGCAGTTGTTTATGGTGACGACGGCATTCTCGAGGGCATGCGCGATGGCGGCATCGTCGTGGACCACACGACGGCATCGGCCACGGTCGCGCGCGAGATCCAGGCGCATGCGGCGGAGCGCGGCGTCGGTTTTCTCGACGCGCCGGTATCGGGCGGTCAGGCAGGCGCGGAGAACGGCCAGTTGACCGTCATGGTCGGCGGCGATCGGGACGTATTCGCTCGCGCGAGCCCGGTCATCGATTGCTATGCGCGTGCGATCACACTGATCGGCCCCGCCGGCTCCGGGCAACTGGCGAAGATGGTCAACCAGATCTGTATTGCCGGCATCGTCCAGGGCCTTTCCGAAGGACTCCATTTCGCCGATCGCGCCGGAATCGACCCGGCGGTGGTCATCGAATCGATTTCCAAGGGCGCCGCACAGTCGTGGCAAATGGAAAACCGCTGGGAGACCATGGTGGCTGGCGAGTTCGAATTCGGTTTTGCGGTCGACTGGATGCGCAAGGACCTGGCGCTTGCGCTCGAGGAAGCCCGCGGAAACGGCGCGCGTCTCGAGCTCGCCGAACTCGTGGATCGTTACTACGCCGAGGTGCAAGCCATGGGCGGAAGCCGCTGGGACACGTCCAGTCTGATCGCGCGCCTCGAAAACGTGTAGAATTCCGAGCACCACAGGGGTGGCCGAAAGGCCTGAGATCCGTAACGGGAACCCTTCGAACCTGATCCGGTTAATACCGGCGTAGGAAGGGAATCATGAGAAACCTGTCTTTCGCGCGGCGCTTGCTTGCGCTTTTCCTGATTTTTTCGACTGCGGCTTCCGCCGCGGAAGCCATCGACGAAATCGTCGTCACGGCGGACTTTCGCACGCGGCTTGCGAGTGAGATTGCCGGTAGTGTCAGCGTAATCGATACGGCGTTCATCGAGCAGGCCTCGACGCAGCATTTCGAGGAACTCGTCAACGTCGTGCCGAATCTGAACTGGTCCGGTGACGGGCACCGCGCCCGCTACTTCCAGATACGCGGCGTCGGCGAACTCGAGCAGTACCAGGGTGCACCGAATCCCTCCGTCGGATTCCTGATCGACGATATCGACTTCAGTGGCATCGGGACAATCGCCACGGTGTTCGACGTAGCGTCGGTGGAAGTTCTTCGCGGGTCGCAGGGTAGTCGCTATGGCGCCAGTGCTTTAGGCGGCCTCATCTACATGCGGAGCGCGGCCCCGTCAGCAGAACGCGACGGCCGCTTGCAGTTGACGTTGGGCGACGATGATGCGCGCTCGATCGGTCTCGCGTTCGGCGGCAACCTGGACGAGGACGAGCGCATCCTGTTTCGCCTCAGCGCTCACAATCACGAAAGCACTGGCTTTCGCGATAACCCGTTCCTGGGACGTGACGACACCAATGGCAGGGATGAGACGACAGTGCGCCTCGGCCTTGCGTTCGATTCAGGCACCGACTGGTCGGGTCGCCTGCAGTTGATTCACGTCAACGTCGACAATGGCTACGATGCGTTTGCGCTCGACAACTCGTACACAATGCTGTCGGACAAGCCGGGCAGGGACGCGCAGGAGAGCCTCGGCGCGTCACTGCGCGTCGATAGGGATTCGCTCGGCCCGGGGTCACTGACCTCGATAACGTCCTTCGCCACCTCGGAGATTGACTACAGCTTCGATGCCGACTGGGGAAACGATGATAGCTGGGCGCCGGTTCTGTACGACTTCATTTCGACCAGCGACCGTGAACGTGACACCATTAGTCAGGAGTTTCGCTACACGACCGACAGCTGGCTAACCGGAATCTACGTGCTCCACTTGCGCGAAGACCTCGCGACACTGAACCGGGGTGAGTACTTCGATCCGGGTTCCGGATTCGCCGACAGCGTCGACAGTCCGTTCGACAGTAAGTACGAATCCACGAATGTCGCATTGTTTGGCCAGTACAGCCGGGAAATCGGTGGCAGGACACGAGTAACGGCCGGACTGCGCGCCGAGCACCGCACCACCGACTACTCCGACTCGGACGGTTTCGATTCGGGACCGAGCGATTCCCTATGGGGCGGCGAACTCAGCATCAGTCATGATTTCACCGCCGACGTGACAGGGTTTGCTACGGTCTCTCGCGGTTACAAGGCCGGCGGATTCAATCTCGGTGTCGTACCGGATAACCGGCGCTCCTTTGGCGACGAAGCGATGTGGACGGTCGAGGTGGGCCTGAAATCGTCAATCCTGGACGGCGAATTGGCGATTAATGCGGCCATGTTCCACTCGTGGCGGGAAGACCAGCAAGTGCGGTCGTCATTCCAGCTCGTGCCGAACGATCCGGCGTCATTCGGATTCGCGACGGTCAATGTCGATGGGGCGCGAAACTACGGCGTCGAGACCGACCTTCGCTGGTTCGCGACGGACACTGTCGAGTTGTATGCGAACGTCGGGCTGCTGTATGGCGGTTTTGACGGATCCGTTGCGGAGTTCCCTTCGCTCCGAAACCGCGACCAGGCGCACGCACCGCGCTATACGCTGGCCGCCGGGGCGATATGGCGCAACGAGCAGGGCTTCTTCGCGCGTATCGACACGACAGCGCGTGACGAATTCTATTTCGACGTCAGCCATAATCAGGCGTCGCGTTCCTACGAACTGCTGCACGCGCGTGCCGGCTTCGAGGGCGAGAACTGGGTTGTGCACGTGTGGGGGCGAAACCTGACCGACAAGGACTATGCAGTTCGCGGGTTCTATTTTGGCAACGAGCCACCCGACTTCCCGAACACGCTTTACACTCGGCTCGGCGATCCTCGCCAGCTTGGCGTCACCATTGAAAGGAGATTTGACTGATGAAGGTCGCTGTCGATATCAGCCTCTACCCACTCGATGCGGAATTCATTCCCCCGATCAAGGACGTGATCGACCGGCTCAATTCGCACGATGGCCTCGAAATATGGACGAATGCGATGAGCACGCAGGTCGTCGGCGACTTCGATGTCGTAATGGATGCGCTCAGGCAGGAGATCGGCACGACATTCGAGCGAATCCCGAAGGGCGTATTCGTCATCAAGATGTTCAACAATCCCGGTCAGTGAACCCGCTCGAGCTCTTTGCGATCGCAATGGCGATCGGCTATTTGTTGCTCGTCATTCGCGAAAACATCTGGTGTTGGTTCTGCGCGGGCGTCAGTACGGCATGCTACGTGTGGCTTACTTTTGCAGCCAAGCTCTACATGGACATGGCACTTCAGGCCTTCTACTTCGGCATGGCCATCTACGGCTGGTACGTGTGGATATCCGGCCGTAGCAACGGCGACGAGAAGCCTGTCGTGCAATGGCCGGTCGCGTCGCACGCGACGGCGCTGGCGATCATCGCCGCAATCGCATACGTTAACGGTCATCTCCTCGCTACGCGTACCGATGCCGCGTTTCCGTATCTCGACGCGGCAACGACGTGGGCCGCGGTCTGGGCGACCTTCCTCGTCGCGCGAAAAGTACTCGAGAACTGGTGGTACTGGCTTGTTATCGACGCCGTGTACGTCTTTCTGTACTGGTCGCGTGACCTGAAGTGGACAGCGGGGTTGTTTGTCTTCTACATCGTCCTGATTCCGATCGGCATGATCAGCTGGACACGTTCGATGCGCAGGCAAGCCGCGTGACCCGGCAACTCGCTGACAAGGTGTTGCGGCAGGTGCCAGGCTGGCAGTACGCGACGTTGAAGGAGTTGCCAGGCGGGATGACCAATCGGTCGTGGCTGGTCGAGAAAGACGGCGAGCGCGCGGTGCTGAAGATCGACGACAAGGTGCGCGATCTGCCTCATGGTTCGCGCCTCGAGGAGGCAGCCGTACAAACACAAGCGGCTGCGAGCGGCCTCGCCAATGCCGTACTGTACGCGGACGAAGTCACTCTGATGACAGAGTACGTCGCGGGCACAGTGTTGGACCCGGCTGCTCTCGGGAAGGACGACAACATCGAGCGTGTCGCCGGCGCGCTGCAGCGAGTGCATTCGCTACCGCTGTCAGGACGGACATTCGATGCAATGGTCGCGGCGCAACGCTACGCGTCGCGAATCGAAAGCCACGACGTGCTTCTTGCAGCCCATTGCACGAAGCTCATCGAATCGGTGCGACGGCCACTCAATCTCTGCTGCTGCCACAACGACCTCGTCGCCGCAAACATCATTGCGACGCCCGACATCATGTTTCTCGACTGGGAATACGCGTGCGACAACGATCCCTTGTTCGATCTTGCGACGGTCGTAGAGCATCATGACCTGTCCGGCGAGCTGGTGTCGCGGCTACTCGATACGTACTTCGCCGGAAACGGCGAGCGTTGGCGCGAGAAACTCGCTGAGCAACAATTGCTTTATCGCGCGTTGTACTGGCTGTGGCTGGCCGCACGACCCGACACTGATGCGGACGAACTCGAGACGGCCGCTTCGCGGATCTTGCCCTGAGGCCTACCAGGTGTTGCGCAAATCCCGCAACTTGAGAAACACGGCTTTCGGCGTCGGGTTGTCGCCGATTTCCGGAAACTCGTCCACGAGCTTTGCGATGACTGACGAGCTGTCGAGGCGGAAGAACGTGTTCATCTCGCGTTCCATGGCCAGCGTCGTAACCAGCGCGGCTGCCGGGTCCTGGTCTCGATACTGCTCGAGCATGTCCTGCGCGGCGGCATTGTCGGGCTCGCGGTCGAGCGTGAAAGCCAGGTTGTTGACCAGGTAGTCGTGGCCGGGGTAGAGCAGAGTGTCCTCGCCGAGCCGCTCGAGCTGCTGACTGAACGTCTCGAAAAGCGCCTCCGGATGGCCACCGTTGTGGCAGTTGCCGGCGCCGGCATTAAACAGCGTGTCACCACTGAACAAGGCCGGCTGCTCGGTACGTGACAGCAGGCAGACGTGGCTCATCGTGTGCCCCGGCGTGTCGAGGCATTCGAGCTCGACCGTCTTGCCGACGGCGATGACATCGCCGGCAGCGACGCCGCGATCCATGTTCGGAATCCTGTTCCCGGCATCACGATGCGCGATGATCCTGGCTCCCGTCGCCCTGACGACACCGCTGTTGCCACCAATGTGATCGGCGTGCTCGTGCGTATTGAGAATCTGCGTAATGGTCCACCCGCGTTGATCCGCGACGTCCAGGCACTTCGAGAAGTCCAGCGGATCGATCGCGAGCGCATCGCCCGTTTCGGGGCAGGCAACGAGATAATTGAAATTCCGATACGCATTGCCGGTCCATATCTGCTCAACGATCATTGCTGCAACTCCCTCGCGAAGACCCTCTTTCCCGCAACCCAGGTCTCGAGAACGACGATGTCGTCGATTTCATCGGCCGGCACTTCGAAGTAATCGCGATCGATAATAATGAAGTCCGCCCATTTGCCGCGCTCCAGGCTACCCAGTCGCGTTTCCTGGTGTGCCGCGTACGCCGCGGCGAGCGTGAATGAGTGCAAGGCTTCGGCGCGCGTCAGTGCCTGGTCGGCATACCAGCCGCCGGTGGGCTCGCCGCCACGGTCCTTGCGTGTCACCGCGGCGTACAACCCGTGAAACGGGTTGGACAGTTCGACCGGGAAATCGGATCCGTTCGCGATGATCGCGCCCGAATCGAGCAGTCGCCGCCAGGCATAGCCGCCTTTGATACGGTCCGGGCCGACGCGATCCTCGGCCATGTTTTTGTCGCTCGTCGCATGTGTCGGCTGCATCGAGGCAATCACGCCGAGCTCGGCGAAACGCGGAATGTCGTCGAGTGCAACAATCTGGGCGTGTTCGATGCGATTGCGCAATGGCGAAGGCTTGCCGCCCTGCACGCGTTCGAAAGCGTCGAGCGCCATCCGATTGCCGAGGTCGCCGATCGCATGGATGCTGACCTGAAACCCCATGTCATTGGCTTTTTCGACCATTGCGTCGAGCTGGTCCTGCGTCCAGAAAGCCAGCCCGCGATTTTCCGGGTCGTCGGAGTACGGCTCGATCATTGCGGCCCCGCGACTGCCCAGGGCGCCGTCGCTGAAAATCTTGACCGACGCGATGTCGAGGTGATCCCGCCCGTAGGCCACGATGGGCTCGCCGATCGCATCCAGGACGTCGCCGGCTCCGCCCGTCATCGCGTAGACACGCATGCCGAGTGCGCCGTCGTCGGCCATCGACAGATAGATTTCGGCAGTCGTAATATCGATGCCGGCATCGTGAACGCTCGTCATGCCTTCGGCCAGCAAGGCCTCGACCGCAGCACCAATAGCCGCCCTGGCCTCGTCCCTGTCCGCCTTCGGCACCTGTGCCTCGATCAGGTCCATCGCCTTGTCGATGAAGATACCGGTGGCATGGCCGTTGTCGTCGCGCAGAATCTTGCCGCCGACAGGGTCCGCGGTGTCGGCCGATATGCCGGCCATTCGCATCGCGGCACTGTTCGCCCAGCCCGCATGACCATCGATGCGACGCAGCCAGACAGGCCGATCGATGACGACGGCATCGATGTCTGACGCGGCGGGAAACTGCCTGACGGGCCAGATTACCTGGTTCCAGCCACGACCGGTGATCCAGCGGACGCGGGGGTTGTCCCTCGCATACTGCGCGATACGCTCGACCGCGTCGTCGACACTGATGGAGCCGGCCAGGTCCAGACTCGTTTTGAGGAAGCCGAGTCCCGCGACGTGGGCATGTGCATCCGTCAGACCGGGCAGTACGGTACGGCCCCGGCCGTCGACCTGCGATGTGACCGCAAGTGATTCGAGCAACCCTTCATCGCCGGTCGCGACGACCCTGCCGCCATGATCGAAGACCAGCACAGAGAACTGCCGAATACCATCGTTCGTCGACGTATAGCCGTTGACATTTACCAATGCCGTATCGGCAAGCGCCGGCATGGCCAGCAGCAGAGGTAAGCACGCGTGCAGTCGTCGCATCTCGGCGGAATCCTCCGATTCGTGTTGTCGAGGCGCACACGATACCATCAGCGTCTTATGGCGTCAGACGACATCGGCAAGATCCTGTGTGTCGGGGTCAACTATCGGCCGCACATCAAGGAAATGGGGCGAGAGGTCCCAGAGTACCCGGTCGTGTTTACCCGTTTTCCCGAAAGCGTGGTGGGCAACGGGGATGCGATCATCCGTCCCGCCGTTTCTGAGCAATTCGATTTCGAGGGCGAACTGGCGGTCGTCATCGGCCGTGAAGGCCACCGTGTGGCGAGGGAAACAGCGCTCGACCATGTCGCCGGCTATTGCTGTTTCATGGACGGCTCGGTGCGTGACTGGCAGGGCCACACGATGCAGTTTACGCCCGGCAAAAACTTCGACCGCAGTGGCGCGATCGGACCGATGGTGCCGGCGAGCGAGATTCCCGACCCGACCACCCTCGAGCTGACTACGCGCGTCAATGGCGAGGTAATGCAAAGGGGCTGGGTTGCAGACCTCGTATTCGATATCCCGACCCTTATCGAGTACTGCTCAACATTCACGACGCTGAAACCCCGGGACGTTATCGCGACGGGCACACCGGGCGGTGTGGGCGCGGCTCGCAACCCCCCGGTATGGCTGGCTGACGGCGATCGAGTAGAAGTCGAAATCTCCCAAATCGGCGTGTTGGCGAACCCCGTGCGGGACGAAAACAGTGACAGTTCACCTTAGGTATTGATTTTGCACGGGATCCCGTGGGACCGCATGTGTTGCATTTGTACCACAAAAACAACAAGAGTGTTGGCGGGCTACAAGTAATCTCCCTAAAGGTTTGACATTAGGCGATATTTCTGCGATTTTTACCTGTAGCAAACGTAGCCTTTCCACAACAGATTGGCTGCCTTGCCGAAAAATGACACCTTCAGGGTACGACTTGGCGGGGGAATCAGGGGGCCAGGACCACGTGCTTACGTAGGTTTGGAAAAAGCGGTTTCGCAAGAAGCCGCTTTTTTTTGTTCAGTTACTATCGTTCATCGACTATCGTCCGTTTCTTCTGTCGCTTCACTATTGGCCGGCATGAGCACACCAACAACAATAATGAGCCGCATCACGTCCGGCAGCCTCGTACTGCAAATTGCCGTCGGCGTCGTCCTTGGCGTAGCGCTGGCGCTCATCGCTCCCGACGCTGCCCGCTCGGCAATGTTACTGGGCACCCTGTTCGTCTCGGCACTGAAGGCCGTGGCGCCGGTTCTGGTTCTGGTCCTGGTCGCTTCGGCGATCGCAAATCGCAAAGCGAGCCATACGGTGCAAATGCGGCCAATCGTGATCATGTACCTGGTGGGAACGGTTGCCGCGGCTTTGCTCGCCGTAATCGTGAGCACGCTGTTTCCGACGACCCTGGCGCTGCAGGTAACCGAGGTGTCACAGAACGCGCCGCAGGGTATCGCAGAAGTCCTCGGCACCCTGTTGCGAAAGCTCGTGGACAATCCGATCAACGCGTTGCTGACGGCGAACTACATCGGCATTCTCGTCTGGGGCGTACTGCTCGGCGTGTTCCTGCACCACGCGGCTGAAACGACGCGTACGGCTTTGCACGATCTTTCGGATGCGATAACGAAGATCGTGCGCGTCGTCGTTCGTCTCGCGCCTGTCGGCATTTTCGGGCTCGTCGCAGGCAACCTGGCCGAAGGCGGCCTTGGGGTGCTCGGCAGTTACGCGCGCATACTGACCGTGTTGCTCGGTTGCATGGTCGCCGTTGCACTCGTCGCAAATCCGCTCATCGTCTGGGTCAAGACGCGCAGGAACCCTTATCCGCTTGTATTCACGGCTCTGCGCGAAAGCGGCACCGTCGCGTTTTTCACGCGATCATCAGCCGCGAACATCCCGGTCAATCTGTCGCTGTGCGATCGCCTTGATCTCGAGGAAGACACCTACGCCGTTTCGATCCCGCTCGGGGCGACCATCAACATGGGTGGTGCCGCCATTACGATCACAGTCCTGACTCTTGCCGCGGTGCATACCCTCGGTATCAGCGTCGACATACTGACCGCGTTGCTGCTCAGCGTCGTCGCCGCGTTGTCCGCCTGCGGTGCATCCGGCGTGCCAGGCGGGTCGCTGTTGCTGATCCCGCTCGCATGCAGCCTGTTCGGCATTTCCAACGATGTCGCAATGCAGGTTGTCGCCGTCGGCTTCGTGATCAGCATCCTGCAGGACTCGGCCGAAACTGCGCTGAACAGCTCGACCGACGTCGTGTTTACAGCCGCAGTCGCGCAAAAAGCCTAGCCGTCGTCGGGCCTAGGGCATGGCCGCCTTCGAGCGGTCCCGTGCCGCTACACGATCCTGTCGAGCCAGTCAGCGATGGCCGCCGCAATCTCGTCCGGTGAGTCTTCCTGGATGAAATGCGAGCCCCTGACCGTCACCTCGGTCTGGTTCTTGAGGCTGCGGGCAAACTCGCGTTGCCTGCCGAGGAGTATCGCGCCCGGTTCGGCATTGATGAACAGTTTCGGCACCTCGCTCTGACTGAGCCAGGCGGCATAGTCCGCCGCGATTGCCGCGACGTCGGCCGGTTCGCCGTCGAGCGGAATCTGCCGCGGCCAGGTCAGTGTCGGCCGGCGGTCTTCGCCGGGATTCTCGAACGGCCTGCGGTACACGGCCATCTCCTCGTCCGTAAGTCCTCTCAGCACCGAGCCCGGCAGCACCTTTTCGACGAAAACGTTCTTCTCGAGCACCATCGTTTCACCTGCCTCGGAACGGAAGCCCTGGAAGACCTGTTTGGCTTCGTCAGGCCAGTCATCCCAGCTGACGGGGCATGGGATGCCTTCCATGTAACAGATGCCACGGACCTTGTCGGGATGCCGGCTGGCCCAGTCGAAGCCGAGCGCGGAGCCCCAGTCGTGGATCACGAGCGTCACGTTGTCCGTTACGCCGAGCTGTTCCCAGGCCGCAAACAGGTACTCGCGGTGTTCGACATAGCGATAGCTTTCCGGCCCGGGATCGTCGAGCTTTTCCGAGTCGCCCATGCCGATCAGGTCGACCGCGATGCAACGCCCGCGCTCCGCCAGCGGCGGCATGATGTTACGCCAGAGATACGAGGACGTCGGGTTGCCATGCTGGAACACGATCGGGTCACCTTCGCCCATCTCGACATAAGCCATTCGCTTACCATTGATTTCAATGTACTTTTTGGGGTGTTCTGCCGTTGAGATCATCGGGGTCTCCCTGCTACATTGAGTCACGATATAAGAAGGGTGGGGCAATGATCAAAAAGACCCTGTTCGCATTGGCGCTGACGCTGGCCGCTGGCCCGGCAGCCGCCGCGCTGGACGAGAACGAACGGCGCATGATCGAGTGGATTGATGCGCACACCGAACAGGCCATCGGGTTGCTCGAAGAAACCGTCAACATATCGAGCGGCACGATGAATCACGAAGGCGTTCGCGAGGTAGGAAAGGTCATGCGGCGCGAACTGGACGCGCTTGGCCTCGATACGGAGTGGATAGATGCGCCGCCGGGCATCAATCGTGCCGGTCATTTGTTTGCCTACAAGCGGTCCGGTTCCGGACCGAAGTTCGTCATGATCGGCCACCTCGATACCGTGTTCGAAGCGGACGATCCGTTCCAGACGTTCGAGCGCAACGGCGACATCGCCAAAGGCCCCGGCGTGGCGGACATGAAAGGTGGCAATGCCGTAATGGTCTTCGCCTTGAAAGCGCTGCAGGAAGTCGGCGCGCTCGAGGATATCCCCGTCATCGTTGCCTACATTGGCGACGAAGAGAAGATGGGGAAGCCACCGGCAAAGTCGCGGGAAGACCTGATCGAGGCCGGCAAATGGGCGGATATCGGCCTCGGATTCGAATCCGCCGTCACCTTCGGCGATGCGGACTGGGGCACGATCGCGCGTCGCAGTGCGTCGAGCTGGATACTCGAGATCGACGGTCGACAAGCGCACTCGTCCCGCATCTTCGCCGACAACGTCGGCGCCGGTGCGATCTTCGAGGCCGCGCGTATTCTCAATGCCTTCTATGACGAAGTGCGCGGCGAGGAATACCTGACGTTCAATGTCGGCACGATCCAGGGCGGAACGGACGTGACCTATAGCTCGGGGAAGAACCGCGGTACGACCTTCGGCAAGACCAACGTCGTGCCGCGGTACGCCATCGTTCACGGCGGAATTCGTGCTATCTCGATCGAGCAGCTCGATCGTGCGAAGGAAAAGATGCACGCCATCGTGGCCGAAAGCCTTCCGCACACGAACGCTTCCATCCGGTTTCGGGACAGCTATCCACCCATGTTTCCGTCGGAAGGCAATCGCTCGATCCTCAGGATACTGTCCGGTGTCAACGTCGACCTCGGCCGCGGCCCGATGCAGGAACTCGACCCGTCACGTCGTGGCGCCGCCGACGTCTCTTTCGTTGCGCCGCATACCGATGCGATCGCGGGCATGGGACCGCTGGGAAGAGGCAGCCATTCGCCGCTTGAGACGATCTACCTGGAATCCATGCCGCTGGCCATCAAACGTGCCGCCATCCTTATGTACCGCCTCAGCAGGGACGGGAACTCTGACTGATGGGACACAAGCACCGACACGATCATCATGACCATGGTCATGCACACGTGCACGAGGCCGGTGCAAGCAACCTGAAGCGCGTACTCGTTGCGCTCGTGCTGACGGGCACGTTCATGGTTGTCGAGGTCATCGGCGGCATAATTTCCGGATCGCTGGCACTGCTCGCCGATGCCGGCCACATGCTGACCGACACAATGGCCCTGGCGCTTGCGGCAGTGGCTTTCCACGTCAGCAAACGGCCGGCTGACGGAAACCTGACCTTCGGATATCAGCGTTTCCAGATTCTGGCGGCGTTCGTAAACGGGCTCAGCCTACTGCTGGTCGTCGGCTGGATTCTCTACGAGGCGGTGGCCAGGTTCATCGCCCCACGCGAGATTCTCGGCGGGACGATGCTGCTGGTTGCCGCTGCCGGCCTGTTTGTCAACATCATCTCGTTTGCCATCCTGTACCGGGGTGACCAGGAGAACCTGAATATCCGTGGCGCGGCGTTGCATGTTGCCGGCGACCTGCTGGGCTCTGTCGCTGCGATCGTGGCCGCGATCGTCATCATCTACACGGGATGGACGCTGATCGACCCGATCCTCTCGGTCGCCGTCGCAGCCTTGATCCTCCGCAGCGCGTGGGCACTCGTGAAGCGCAGCGCTCACGTATTGCTCGAAGGTGCGCCGGACTGGCTGGACGTCGGCGACATGCAACAGCGAATTGTCGCCAATGTTCCGGGCGTGAACGAAGTCCACCACGTTCACGTCTGGGGCCTGACGCCGCAGCAGTTGATGATGACGATGCACGTTGCGATCGGCGACGACGTGGCGAGCCAGTCGGCGGTGGTCCGAGGGGTCAAGGCGTTCGTGCGAAAGGAGTACGGCATCGGTCACTCGACGATCGAAATCGAGATTGACGGTTGCGCCGACGGCGATACCTGCGGCTAATTCGCCAGTCCTTTTGCGACCGCAATCGCGTTCTCCCGTCGGAACTAATCTGTCTTGTCCACGCTCCGATGTAGTGTTCACGATTCATACCGAGGAGGATTACCCGTGTCGAAGAAGATCCTGATCACCGGCTGCAGCAGCGGATTCGGCCTTGACGCCGCCAAGACTCTTGCGAAGAAAGGGCACCACATTTACGCGACCATGCGCGACGTCGACGGCCGGAACGCACCCAAGGCTCAGGGGCTTCTCGACTTTGCCGCGTCCGAAAACGTTTCGATATCCATCCACGAGATGGACGTCACCTCCGACGCGAGCGTTCGCGACGCCGTTTCCGAGATGGATCAGGTCGATGTTCTAATCAATAACGCCGGGTACGGCTACGGCGGCCCTGTGGAAACTTTCGCCGGCGAGGAGATCCTGGCGCAGCTCGACCTGAACGTCGTTGGCGCCGCGCGGACCGCGAACGCCGTGTTGCCGGGCATGCGGGCCCGGGGCGACGGACTCATCATTCAGGTCAGCTCGACGGCCGGGCGTGCGGCATTTCCGGGTTTCGGTGTCTACCACGCGAGCAAGTGGGGCCTCGAAGGGATGAGCGAAGCCATGCGCTACGAGCTCGCGCCGTTAGGCATTGATGTCGTGATCGTCGAGCCCGGCCCGTTCGCGACGAACTTCTTCGACAATATGAAGCAGGGTTCGCAACAGGGCGTCATGGGAGCTTACGGGCACGTCGGGGAGTTTTTCTCGGGATTTCAGTCGAACGTGGAAGAACTCTTCGACAGCGACGAGGCGCCAACCGATCCCCACGTCGTCGTCGAGATCTTCGAGCGGCTCATCGACACGCCCAGGGGTCAGCGCCCTATCCGGACGATTGCCGGGCTCGATTTCGGCTTCCAGGCCCTGAACGATGCCTCCGAGCCCATTCGCAAAGCCGGCCTGGAGTCGATGGGCATCAGCAACTGGGACGGCGCCCAGAGCTAGTCGGACGGTTCGACGACGCCGATGTAGGGCAGGGTTCGATTCTGCTCGGCGTAATCGAGACCGTAGCCGACAACCCATTCGTCACCGATGTCAAAACCCAGATAGTCGACGTTGACTTCGACCTCTGCGCGCTCCGCCTTGCGAACGAGCGCGCAGGTCTTGACCGATAGGGGGCGATGTGACTCGAGCATGCCGATCAGGTATTTGAGCGTGTGGCCGGTGTCCACAATATCCTCGACGATCAGTACGTGCTTGCCCTCGATGTTGCCGCGGACGTCCATGACGAGGCGCACGGCGCCCGTCGATTTGCTGCTACTACCGTAACTCGAGACCGCAATGAACTCGATCGTTCTCGGAATCGTCAGGTGGCGCGACAGGTCGGCGAGAAAAATAAACGAGCCTTTCAGGACGCCGACCAGGACGACCTCGTCGCTGTCGTAATAGTCGCTTGATATCTGCTCGGCCAGAGCGGCAACGCGCTGCTGGATTTCTTCTTCGCTAATCAGTACAACGGGGAGGCTCATGGGAGGCCAGAATAGGGTATGAAACGGTCAATCGCAATTGCCGGAAATATGGGTTCCGGCAAGTCGACGCTGGTCGAGTTTCTTCACCGGACCTATGGTGTCGCGCCGTTTTACGAGCCCAACGACGAGAATCCCTACCTCGCGGACTTCTACAAGGACATGAAACGCTGGGCCTTCCAGTCGCAACTCTATTTCCTATCCAACAAGTTCCGCCTGCACCAGGAGCTGGATCGCCAGCCGGGCGTCGTCGCGCTGGACCGGACGATCTTCGAGGATGCCGAGATTTTCGCGACGGCGCTGCATCAGATGCGCAAGATTTCGAAGCGCGACTGGGCGACATACCGGGGTTTCTATGAGGCCATTCTCGATGCGATTCGTCCTCCCGATTTGCTGATCTACCTGCGTTGCTCGATGCGACCGCTCCGGCAGCGTATTCGCCTTCGTGGCCGCAGGATGGAGCGGGACGTGTCGTTAACCTATCTCAAGCGCCTCGAGCGACTGTACGAGGACTGGATCGGGGACTACGACATGAGCGAAGTCTTGGTCCTGGAAACAGACAATCTCGATTACATTAACGACGTCATCCATCGGCTCGACGTCATGGAACGCATCGAGTCCGTTCTGCCGAATGAAATCGGCCGTCCCAATTGCGCCTGACCGACGGCGGACTTCAGCGTGTCGCCAGCCAGTCCTCGCGACTGATGCGATAGTCCACTCCGTCCTCGCCGTAGGAGCGTCTCGTGCCACGGTTCGTGAAGCCGGACTTGTCGAGGACGTTTCGCGATGCGTCGTTGCCCGGGTCGAAGGTCGCAAAGATCTCAATGAGCGGTGAGTCCTCGAACGCAAATCGAATGATGCGCCGGCAAGCTTCGGTCGCATAGCCCTTGCCCCAGGCTGACCGCTTCAGGAAGTACCCGATTTCGACGTCACCCTCCGGCATACGGCCAGGAACGACAAGGCTGTAGTCAGTGTCTTTCTCTTCGATAGGCATGGGCAACAACGCAACTGAGCCGAGCTTCTCCCCGCTCGACGACTCGCGGATACACCAGATGCCGATGCAGCCGTTGCCGCCGCGCCGTGTCCAGCTATCCATTTGGCCGCGAATTTGCGCCTTGCTCATGACGCCGCCCGCGTAGCGCCGCACCTCGGGGTCGGTGAACATCTCGATCGCCAGGTCGGTCTCGTCGGCGCTAAACGGGGTCAGCACCAGCCGTTCGGAAGAAAGCACTTGTTTCATTCAATCGATTCTAAAGCCCGCACGCCTAAGAAGTCGCGCGCTCGAATCAAATTCGTCTCGGTTCGCGTACGTCATGACGACCTCGAATTCACCTGTGCCACGACGAAACCAGTCGAGAGTCAGATCCGGCGCTGCGGATTCGAGCCTTTCGATAAACGCCTCAGCCCGGTACGGCTCGCCGAAAGTCAGCAGCGTCGACTGCCCGATGTCCGAATACAGCGTATCGGGTACGGGCTTTCGGGATGTCCCGTTGCCCAGTACGTAGTTCAGGTGCCGATAGATGTAACCGGAGTACCAGACGGCTCCGTCGGGAATGTCGTAGCCGTTCCTGTCGATGCGGCTTGGGCCGTAGTTGTAGGCTGCCAGCGCAAGATGCATGTTGCCGTCGTAGGTTGCCAGGAGTTCCTTCAGGTAGCGCGCTCCTGCGTCGATGTTCGTGCACGGGTCATAGAGTTCGCTCAATCGATAAATACCAAGGTGTCGCGCCGTGCCTGGCCAGAGGATCTGCATCACGCCATGTGCGTTGGCCTTCGAACGGGCCGTTGCCTCAAAGTCGCTCTCTCCTCGTGCCACGGCAAGCAGCAGCGTCTCGGGCAAATCGTACTGCAACGCAGCGGCCTTGAAACAGGTCGAGTGAGGAAAGCGGTACGCGGGCTCCAGCGACGATTGCGTGGATGCGTACGAGGCCCATTGCGCATCGAGATCCTTCCTCGCAGCGTCAGCAGAGACAGCCAATAGCAGCACGCCCGCGCAGAGTGTCGCCCGTTGTCGAAGCCCGAGGTACACCTCAGCCGCCCGACATGTCGAGGCCGGTTGCGGCGGAGATTCGCGCGAGCTTCTGTTCGACGTCGTCCTGGTCCGTGTAGGCGAACGCGACCTCGTAGACCCCCGGCTTCAGCTTGACGACCCGGTAGTCCATGCCGGTGGTCTGCTGCAGGCGGGCAATGAAGCCGTTGGCCGCGATCTCGCTGCGAAACGGGCTCCAGAACGCGTACCAGTGTTCATCAAGAACCGGTTCCGGTTGTGGCGCAAAGATCTGCTCGACCAGCTGCTCGTCGGTTACTACGGGCACCGGTGCTTCAGCAACCGGCGCCTCGTCGGCGACGGCTGCTTCCGCCGGCACCTCGGGTTCGTCGGGTTCCGGAAGCGGTGTTGCCGCGATGACGGGTTCGATCGCCGGCTGGCCGCGTTCCCCGGTCTTCGCGTCCTGCGCGGAGAACTCCGGAATGCCGAGCATCACGATGAGCAGCCCCACCGCGGCGGCGGATCCTATGAGAATACCGATCAGTCGAATCATGGCTATCTCCTACAAGACATCCCGGACCGCGATCGCACGCCAGTCGACATGTTCGGACTCTCGCGCTGTCAGCATTGCGAGACCGGAAAGCCAGTCCTGCAGCTGGTCGTCTTCGAGGCCCGGCCGCAAGGCGTCGCCGCAACGCGGCGGCAGCTTGTCCATATGATTTGCGATGCGGCGCGCGACGCTCGCGTCGGCAACGGCAAGGGCATAGTACGTGTCGAGTTCGGGCTCGAGCGACCACTCCTCGATTTCTGACCAGTTGTGCTTCTCGGTCGACGTCCGTGCGATGGGGAAACGAAGCGCCGAGCCCTTTCGCGCGATGCGAGCCGACGTGCGGCTGCGACATTGGGAATCACCGAGGCGGACGAGGCCGTGATTTGCTTGGTGCTCCATGAAGAACACGACCGTGTCGACGCGGGCCTCAGTCTGGAGCATGGAGCACCGGTACATGCCGCAATCCGAGCGGCTATCGGGAGCCGCAATGATCAGCGGCGCTATCAACGCATCCTTGCCCGCATTGGGAATCGCAACTGGCGGCAGTGCAGGCCTGGGTGCCGGTTCGATGTTCGTCTGCGCAACGACCACGGGCTGAGTCTCACGCTGTGGGGCATCAGGCAAAACGACGTAAGCGCTTGCACTGAGCGCCGCGATCTCGTCCGAATCGCTGCTCGGCGTAACCGTTACCCAGTACTGGTGCAGCTCGCCGTCAATCGGATGCGCTTTGCCGCTCAATACGGCGTTTGTGGCAGAGGCGTTTGTGCTGAGTGTCAATGCTTGCCGGTTCGCCAGGTTGTTGCTGATCAGTTGGACCGTGCCCTCGAGTCCCGGGGCCGGGGGTTCGACCAGGTCGACGGAGACGACATAGTCGTCCTGAACCCGTTTTTTGAGCGTGCAGGAGAGCTGGTGCGCGAGGTGCGCGGCGAGCAAATCCGTCTGCGCCAGCGTAAACGGGACGTCCCGCGCTCCAAGAAAGGTCTCGTCAATGCGCTCCTGGCGCATCGCCTGCCGCTGGCTCGTACTGAGACGGCCTTGCCATCGCTTACCGAAACCGGTCACCCAGTTGCGATCTTCGAGGTCGAGCGCGCGAACGTTCGCGGCGTAAGCACCGCTCAGTTTCTGCCGCAGCTCGACACCAATGTAGTAGTGCACGTCGTCGTGCATGCAATCCTGCGGCGTGGATTCGAGTGTTGTGCCGCTGCGCCCCTGTTGCCAACCGATCGCGACGCCCCGGGTCGCGACGGCGGCGGCCAGCAGCCGGTCGCGTATCGACAGCGCCAGTGCGTTGGTCGACGAAGAGGGCGTGTTGTCGTCAAGTACGACAAACATCACGGTCTCGTTCCTGAATCGCGGATGCACGAGCAGTTGCTGGCGCACATACGGGATAAGGTCCCGTTCTACCCAGCGATCCAGATCCTTTTCGCGCGACTCGGCGACTGCCGGGATCGATTGCGCGACGAGGATGGCAAGGACGATCAGCACGCGTTTCATAAAGACTCCCAGTGAATGTCGCCTGCGGCTCCGATTAACAGCGAACCGCCCTGGTGTTCCTGCATCAGCGCATCGAGTTGCGATTTCATCTTGCCGGGTAGTGTGACGCCCCAATCGACGCCATCGACAGGGGCGCCGGTTCGGGCGAGAGCGTCGATGACCGCTGTCGGAACCGTCGTGGCCTCCATCTCGTGGAATGCGTTCGGTGTCGAGGCATCCCAGAAGGTGATGCGACTCTCGCTGACCGTCATTCGTCGAGCGCGGCCGTCATGAATCGCGTAGAAGCCAACATGCTGTGCGGCGACCGCGCGAGTCAGTGCCGCATCGGACGCGAAACGCAGGACGAAGCCTTCTTTCCCGGGCGTCGCCGGCGTTTCGGTGTCGGGTGTGGGCTCAGGCGCGACGACTTCCTGCGGCTGCGCGCGTTGCGCTGGTTTGTGCTTCGGGACCCACTTCGGCCGCGTCAGCACCACTGCGGTTTCATCGGCGACGGGCGTCGGAGCAGGTCGCGTAACGACGACTGGCTCAGGCTCGGATTTCGGCGTGATCTCGACGACCGCTGGTTCTGCGACTACCCGCGTGTCGGGCTCAGTTTCGCGTTCGGCGGGGGTTTCCACCGGCGTCAGCGGAATGCTCTGCACCAGGGCGAAGATCGCAACCAGGCACAACGAAAGGATCGCCATGAATCGCATGACGTCGGTTTGCAAGTCAGCCGCGCCGCCAACGTCCGTGTCGGCAGCGCGGTTGAGGGGATAGGCGAGCGGCGATCGGCTCATGCCGTATCTCCGCTCAGGTGTTCTTCAATTCGCTTGAGGCTCTCTCGCATTTCCGACGTGTCAGCCCGGGCGGCCTTGTCGTATTCCTGCTGCAATCGCGAGCCGAGCGTAATCGTTTTGTAGACGCGCATCAGATAGCCACCGATTCCGCCAAAGATCGTCGTCGACAGTGCAAGCAGAATCCCGCCGTCGATCATCCGCTCCAGCATCGCGAAGGCGCCCTGGGCCATCGCGGCGTCGCGGTCGCCAAGCGCGAAGATCAGCGCGCTGCGCATACCTATCGCCGTCCAGATGACACCGGTACCGAAGAAGAGCGTTGTCCAGATATCGGTCAGATGGTCGAGCTGCAGGATGTGATTGATCGGTTTCGATCGTTCTAGCGCACTGCGGAGTCGCCCGAGCGTCACGAAGTACGCGAGCAGCAGCGCTGCGAAAACCGGAATCGAAAGACCGAGATTGGTGTAGGCCCAGTTCAACCAGTCGCCGGGGCTGCTCACGACGGTGTCGTCGAAGCGAACGAACCCGAGACGGCTCAGGACGTAAAGGCCGGCTGCGCCGCCGACGAGCGTGCCGAGCCCGCCGGCGGCCATACCTTTGATGAAGACCAATGTGCGGTTCATGGTCTCGCGGATCGTCTAGCGCCCGGCGGCGCAGGCCGAGCAGGTGGCTTCCAGCACGAGCTCGACTTCCTGGAACAGCTGGTCCGCACGGTAATAGCCGTCATTGTCCAGGCTTACCTTGAGGAGGCCGCGTTCCTTGTCGGAGAGTTCGCGCTCCATGTTGAACAGTACTTTCTGTTTGTTCGGGCAGGTGTGCGAGCAGTTGTTGTAATCGCCCTTCATCGACATGAACTTCACATTGAAGTAGCGGTTGTAATAGTCCTGTGCCTGTCGATTGCTGAGCAGACCCTTGTCGCTCGCCCACACGAGGAACTCACTGAAGGCTCGTTTGTTCTCGGGTTTCGGATCGCCTTCGGCGATCGTCAGCAGGTCATCGTAGTAGCGGTCGAAGTGCGCGTGGCATCCGTTCATCAGCGAGGTTTGCGTCGTATCGATCGCCTGCGCCAGGTTCCTGGACTGTGGGCCGACACAGGACGGGGTGTTTGACGCACAGGATGCGAGGAACAGTGCGGCGACGGGAATCAGGTATCGGATAGGCATGATCAACTCCGTTACTGTTCGAGCGGGCTGCGGTACGCCTGCTCAACCGATGCGGGTGGGGGACCGGCAACGAGCGCAGTGCTTTCCGCGTCGCCGAATAGAATGCTCTTCACGCCTCCGACGACTTCGATCATCTCTGGCGTGATGATGCCGAAGGACTGGTTGAGCTGCTCCATGAGGGTCGCACGCGCTATTTCCTGGCGCGTCCGTTGGATCAGGAGGCTGGTCTCCTCCATGTCGAGGTAAATGTCCGACGCCAGCACCGCAAGCGACTGGTCGCCTTTGGCGCCGGACGTAGCGACCAGCTGGTAATACTGTTTGAAGCGCTCGGACAAGCGCATGCCGGAGCGGCCGCGCAATGTCGGCGACGACGCCTGCGTGGCCGCCGCGTCGGCTTTGCCGCCGACCAGCGTTTCCTGGAGTTTCCAGGGCGTCATCTTCCGGCCGAGCTCGTTGCGCAAGCCTTTCTCGAGACTCAGCCGCGTGTTGTTGACCGTGTGTTCCATGTCGGGCAGCCGTTCTTCCATGATCGTGAGCATTTCGAGATACGTCGCGCCGATCTGGCGGGCTAGGCGCTGGCATCCGGAATCGTTCTCCGCGCCGTCACATTTGCTTTCCTGGTAAAGCACTTGCTGCTGATCGAGTCGGCCGATGACCTCCTGCAGACCGGTTTCCATGTCGCGAGCGACATTGCCGGTTTGCTTGAGGTCCTCCACAACCGTCGTCGGGAAGAGTTTGATCGTGGGTGTGTTGGCATCGGCATCGGGCACCAGGGCGACGGCAAAGCCGAGCAGCAGCAACGTGACGAAAGCGCGGTAGAGCCTGCGCGTTGCGACGCGCGTCGATGCCGCGGTCGGCGAGTGGCGGTGGGCGTTTCTCATGACGCGTTCCTCGCGATGGGGGGTGGCTACACGCTACGCAACGGTCAATGAACGCAAACTGAACGCCATTTTCCGGCAATCCGTATTACTGCCTATTGCGGTTAGTAATGCGAATCATTATCATTTGTGCCCTGTTCGGAAGACTGCCTGAATTCCCAGAGCAATTAGGGGCTTATGTCAATCAACGGCAACACGCTCGCCTCACTGAAGAAGGGCGAGAAAGGCGTGATCCAGGCGATCGATGCCTCGGACCCGCAGGTACAGCGCCTCATGGTTCTCGGCCTCGTCGAAGGCGCCGTGGTCGAGCATTCGAGTTCCGCGATCGGCGGCGACCCCATGGAGTTTCGCCTGTTTGGCTGCGGTATTTCCCTTCGGCAAGAGCATGCCCGGCACTTCCAGGTAGCTCCCCTGGCGGCCGGTGGCTGAACGATCCGAAATACGAATTAGCCCTGACCAGATAACTGTAGCCAAACGCGTCGAAGCGAGCGTTGCGGTTGTCGGAACGCCCAACTGTGGCAAGAGCACTCTGTTCAATCGGCTAACGGGACTCAAGCAACGCATTGGCAACTACCCTGGTGTCACCGTCGAACGGCATGTCGGTTATTTTCGGACGGAGGATTCGACGACGGAGCTCGTCGACCTCCCGGGAACGCATTCACTGAGCGCCCACTCGCTCGAGGAACAGATCGCCGTCGATGTCATCTTCAGCCGCCTGGAAGGGACGCGCCCGCCGGACGGCATTCTCGCCGTACTCGACGCAACCAACCTCTACCAGGGACTGTTCTTCGTACAGCAGCTGACCGAACTCGAATTGCCGACGGTCGTCGCTCTCACTATGACGGACGCGGCCGAAAAAGCCGGCATCGATATCGATACGGCGGAGCTGAGCGCGTTGCTCGGCGTTCCGGTCTACCCGGTTGTGGCGACGACGGGCCAGGGACTGGACAAATTGCGGCGCGTCATTGCCGACATTCGCAATGTCGAACCGCCGCGACGTGTACGCGTCTGGCCGGAGCTTGCTGAAGCCGCCAGGCAGCTCGCCGAAGGCGCGCAAGGGACGTTGCGTTTCGCGGAGCTCGAAAGACTGCTGATCGATGGGGAAACCGACGCCAATGCGGCCATCGTGGCGAAGTTGAGCGACGCTGCGCGATCACGCCTGGAACCCCTGCGCGAGTCATTATTCGAAGGCGATCCACCGGTCGCACGGGATGCGCGCGTACGCTACGGATGGGTGCGCGACGTACTCCTGAAGGTACAGAAGTCGGCGCCTCGTTACGTCTCGTGGCGAACACGCCTTACCGATTTCCTGAACCGGCCTTTGCCCGGAACGATCGGCCTTTTCGTGGTCATGGCAGTCGTGTTCCAGGCGGTGTTTGCCTGGGCGACGCCGATTATGGATGTCATCGATGCGGCGACGTCGGCGCTGAGCGCCAGCGTGTTCAATGCGCTGGGAGACACGGCGTTCTCGAGCCTGGTCGCGGATGGCGTCATTGCCGGGGTAGGCAGCGTCATTATCTTTTTGCCGCAGATCCTGATCCTGTTCGTGTTCGTCATCCTGCTCGAGGATACGGGGTACCTGGCGCGTGCCGCGTATCTGATGGACCGCCTGATGCGTTCGGTCGGCTTGTCCGGGCAGTCGATCATTCCGATGATCTCGAGTTTTGCCTGTGCCATACCCGGCATCATGGCAACACGCGTGATTCCGAATCGCCGCGATCGTATCGCGACGATTCTCGCGGCGCCGTTCATGACCTGCTCAGCCCGGTTACCTGTCTACGCGCTGCTGATCAGCGCGTTCGTGCCCGCCCAGAAAGTGGGGCTCATGAACCTGCAGGGCCTCGTCCTCTTCGGTCTGTACCTCTTCGGAATCGTAATGGGCATTCTGACCGCGCTCGTCATGCGAAAGACGACATTGCGCGGGCCAAAGCCGCCTTTTGCGCTGATGCTGCCCGAGTTCCGCCGTCCTAACCTGCAGACTGTTCTGATCCAGCTGCTCGGCCGCGCGAAAGTTTTCCTGAAGCGAGCCGGCACCGTTATATTTGCCGTCGCCGTCATCGTCTGGGCCCTGGCTTACTTCCCGCGCGTCGAACAGCCGACCGCAGTTGCGGACGAGAACGTCGCCGCGGCCGTGCAAATGGAGCAGAGCTGGCTCGGCCGGGCGGGCAAGGCCGTCGAACCCGTATTCAAGCCGCTCGGGTGGGACTGGCGCGTGTCGGCCGCCGTCATCGCCGGTTTCCCCGCGCGAGAGGTCGTCGTCGCCGTGCTCGGCACGGTCTATGCGGTCGGCGACGATGCCGATGAAGCGACGCTCGGTGCGCGCCTGAAGTCGTCGACCTGGCCCGACGGATCGCCTGTTTTCACGCTGCCAATGGTCATCGGGCTTCTGATCTTCTACGCGTGCTGTCTGCAATGCGCAGCCACGCTGGCCATCATCCGGCGAGAAACCAATACGTGGCGCTGGCCCGTTTTCGCCTGGGCCTACATGACGGCCGTCGGTTACGTCGGCGCGCTGCTGGCGTTTCAGCTCGGTACGCCCTGAGCGTCCGGGGCGTTACAGCGACCTCAGCTTCTCGGCGGCCGCTTCGAGCGTCGCGTCGTCTTTCGCAAAACAGAATCGCAAGCGTGTGCCGGTGAACGGCGACTCGCAGAATACGGTCAACGGAATCGAGGCAACGCCGATTTCCTTCGTCCATCGAATCGCGAGATCGGCATCGCATTCGTCGCTGATCTCGCGGTAATCGAGAATCTGAAAGAACGTGCTGCGAGCCGGTGCGAACCTGAAACGCGATCCCTCGAGAAGGCTGCAGAAATGGTCGCGCTTTTGCTGGTAGAAGGCCGGCAGCCGTTCGTAGAAATCGGGGTGGCTGCAGAGGAAGTCCGCGACGCCGTGCTGCATCGGTGTGCTGACCGTGAACACGGTGAACTGGTGGACTCTGCGAAACTCCTCGGTCAGGTGCGCGGGTGCCGCACAATAGCCAAGCTTCCAGCCGGTGGCGTGGAAGGTCTTGCCGAACGAGCAGATCACCATTGATCGTCGCCACAGTTCGTCGTGACTCAGCAGGCTGTGGTGCGGCTGGCCATCGAACACGATGTGCTCGTACACCTCGTCGGACAACAGGAAGCACGCCGAGTCGCGGACGATCTCGGCCAGCGTATCGAGATCGCCGCGCGAGAGAATCGCCCCGGTCGGGTTGTGCGGGAAGTTCAGGATGATGAGTCGAGTCTTTTCACACAGCGTCTCGCGCAGCCGATCGAAGTCGGGGTGAAAATCGTGGCCATTCTCGTCGATGAGCAGCGGGATGTGCCGCGTGATGCCGCCGGCCAGTGTGACCGCGGGCTCGTAGGAATCGTAGGCAGGGTCGAACACGATGACCTCATCACCGCGTCTGACCAGAGCGGTGATCGCGCTGAACAGACCTTCGGTGGCGCCTGTGCAAACCGTCAGCTCGTTGTTGGCGTCGAGAGTCCTGCCCTGGATACGTGCGGTCTTCTCGACGACCGCCTCGCGCAGTGATGGCACACCCGGCATCGGTGCATACTGATTCGCGCCATTTTTCAGGTGGAAACTGATGCGGTCAGTGAGCTCTTCGGGCGGGTCGAAGCTGGGGAAGCCTTGCGACAGGTTGATGGCGCCGACCTCGTTTGCGAGGTGGCTCATCACGGTGAATATGGTAGTGCCGACGTCAGGCAGCTTGCTGTCGATCATGCACACCAAGTCTATTCGATGCGGACTCGCAAGGTAATATTGAAACTCGGGTTGTTACCGCCGCTTGCGCCGTTCATCGAGCCGCCAGGAGCAATACGATAGCCCGTGATGTCCGGGTCGAACCCGTCGCCATCGGGGTCGGGCGCGTAGGTGTAGGGTGGTCCGCCGCCGACCTGGTTGCTGAACGTGACATCGGTGGCGTAGTCGTACGAGAGACCACTGACAGTTGTGCCGTTGCTGAACGTGATCGGATCGCCGCCGCTCGTATCGACATAGAGTGCGACGCCGGGCGGCAGCGGGTCTGTCACGACCAGCGTATCTGCGTCGACCGGGCCTGGACCCTGGTTGGTTACACCGATGGTGTACTCGACGTAGGCCCCGGGGATCGCGTACGGCGACGTCCCGCCGTTCACGGGATCCGATAGGACCTGTTGCAGCTTGGTCACCGACAGGATCGGGTCGGTCGACTGGTTGAAGCACACGTCGTCGACATGCCAGTAGTCCCAGGCGAGACCGGAGCCGCCGGTCATGCGAAAGCGCAATTGGAAACCGGCGTGGAGCCCCGCGGCGGGCAGTGCGTACGTGCGCGTGAAGATAGCGCCGGGTTGTCCGTTACCCGTGAATGTCTCGAGTGTCACCCAGGCGCCGCCGTTGTTGAGGTACTGGACCTCCAGGTTCTCACCACCATCGGGATCTTCGCTGAAGCTGTCCGAACCGCGACGTATCCACATCGTGATGTCCTGGAATGTGATGTCCGACGTATCGACTGCGACCGAGGTGACTTCGACGATGCCGCCGTTGAGGAACAACGAGTTGCTCGGCGACTGCGACGTCGCGCTGCTCGTGCTGGCCTGGCCGGAGGTCGGATTGACCGTCCAGTTGGTGGAAAGCCCGTTCTCGAAATCGTCGCAGCTACCGATACCGACGCCGGTTGCGGGTGCGATTTCGGTGACGACCACGTCATCAAAATGCCAGTAGTCAAAGTCGAAGCCGCTGCCGGCGGTCTGGCGAAGGCGTATCGCAAGGTTACCGTGGCGGGCCTCGGGCGGCAGGACGAAGGATTCCTGGTAGATCTGGCCGTTCGTGCCACCGCCGAGGTAGGTGCGCAGTTGTGCCCAGGAACTATCGGCGCGCCTGTACTCGAGGACGAAGTCTTCGCCCCCGTCCGTGTCTTCACTGAAGAAATCCGCGCCGCGCCGGACCCAGAGTTGAAGCCGTGCTTCGGGGACCGCGGCGTTAAAGGCGGGACTCGTCACCGCCACCGCCAGGTTGCTCGTGAAAGCCCCGAAACTTCCTGATCCGGCGAATCCGGCGTTGCTGCTGACGCCCGAAATCGACCCGTTGGTCGTCGTCCACGCGGCCAGTGAACCGTCTTCGAAGTCGTCTGAGAACAGCACATCGCCCGGCGCAGCCATCGCCAGCGCCGGGACCAGAAGGGCTACCCCAAGCAGTTGTTTTGCAAATCTTTTTGCCACAAGCAACTCTACCTGCGCTCATTGCAGGCCGGATTTGACTTAATTCTAGGGAGAGAGGCGCGTTGTCGACACAACGCAGGTCACAGTTTTGGCGCACCCCGGAGCGGGCCCATTTCCGGTATTCTTGTCCAACTACAACAAGAATAAGTTAAACGGGGACCACCATGGACAGACGCGCCTTCCTGCAGTCCGCTGTCGCAGCCAGCCTTTCTACGACGGCGGCACCGAGCCTTGCCGCGCAGTTCGCTGCCCTGATCCAGGTAGACACCAGTGTCCCGGCCGTGACGGGCAGTGGAGCAGAGATCGAGATCGAGCGTGCGGCAATCGAAGAGTTCTCGGCCAGCCTGCGCGGGAACCTGCTGCTGCCAGGAAACTCGGCGTATGAAAAAGCGCGGAAGGTGCTCAATTCGGGGATCGATAAACACCCGGCATTCGTTGTTCAGCCCGTCGGTGCTACGGATGTTCGCAAGGCGGTCGGGTTCGCTCAGGAGCGCGAAATGCTGCTCGCGGTCAAGTGCGGCGGGCACAGCTATGCCGGTAAGTCGACCTGCAATAGTGGCATGCAACTCGATTTGTCCACGTTGCGACATGCGCGCGTCGACGCCACCCGTCGTGTCGCCGATGTTGCGGGCGGCAGCTTGCTTGGTGAACTCGATCGCGAGTCGATGGCCGTGGGGCTCGTAACGACGGCCGGTACCGTGTCGCACACGGGCGTCGGGGGTCTGACGACCGCGGGGGGCTTCGGGCGCGTGGGCAGGCGCTTCGGTCTCGCGCTCGACAACTTGCGCAGCGTCGACGTCGTTACGGCTGACGGGCAGCTGCGCCATGCGAGTGACGACGAGCATCCGGATCTCTTCTGGGCGGTCCGCGGCGGCGGCGGCAACTTTGGCGTCGTCACCAATTTCGAGTTCCAGCTGCATCCGATGCAACGCACCGTGGTCGGCGGTGACATCCTCTACCCCGCGAGCATGATCCGGGAGGTCTTCGACACGTGGCGCGAATACGGTGCCGTCGCTTCCAACGACCTGTACTGCGACGTGTATACGGGATCGCTCATGGACGGCACCGACGCAATAGCGGGCTTTCATGTGTGCTGGTCCGGCCCGGAGAAGGAGGCCGAGAAAGTGCTTGCGCCGCTGCGGGCGCTGGGAGAGCCGGTCTTCGATTCGGTCAAGGCCTGGGATTACGTCGAATTGCAACGCAGTGCCGACAACACCGAGCCACGCAACGACGCATCGTACATGAAGGCCGGGTTTATCAATGACGTTCCTGACTCCCTCATCGATGCGATTGCGAACGGCCTGGAGCCGATGGATCGGCGCATGGTGGTCCTGTATTGCCAGCACTCGGGTGGCTCGATCGGCGAGATCGCAGCAACGGATACGGCGTTCTCACATCGCAAGTCCCTTGCCAACATGTTCGTGATCGTACAGTGGCCGAATGAGGATGAGGCAGCCGGGCATATCGACTACATCAAGAATTACTGGCGTGCGCTCGAGCCAGCGACTGACGGATACTACACGGTCGACACATACAACGAATCGCGCGAGGTTCGGCACGCGAACTACCAGGTGAACTTCCCGCGTCTTCTCGAACTCAAGAAGAGGTACGACCCGACGAACCTGTTCCGCCTGAACGCGAACATCAATCCGGCAGCGGGCTAGCAATTCCGGTATTTGTCGTTCAACCCGATACCTGCGGCGATCATGGGCAGGACTTTGCCGATGCGTTTCTTCTTCGTGTCGTCGCGCTTCGCCGATGCGATGTACTCGGCGTACTCTTTCTGCCGTCCGGGTGTGAGGCCGCGGAATCCGGCCGTTGCGCCTTTGAAGCGGCGTATCGCCGTGGCCAGTTCATCCGGGATGTCGAACGTCTTGCACCGTTCAGCCTTGATCTCTTTGCCGGCGTCAACGAGTGCAATAGCCTCCCCAACATAGCGCTTGATGATGCCCGGCTTGATGTCCTTCCGCGAGGTCATGCGCCATTGACGCAGCGCCTTCGTCTTGCCTTCCTGGGCGTTGATCAGAACGTTTTTGTCATCCTTGAGTAGGGCACCCTGGTGGAACCACAGGCATACCCAGCCTTTGAACGCCGAAAGGCCGACGACGTTTTTGCCGTTGTGCGTGTAGCAGGGCGCACCCCATTTCACCTCTTCTACAAGCGGCGTACCGAGCAGAATCTCGCGGAGTTGCTGAAGCTCGGCCTGCCAGTCGCCGCCGTCGGCAATATACTCATCGACGCTCTTGGAACGTTTCATTCGCAGTCGCTCTCGGCATCGAGCAGCGCCTGCATCGCCTCGTCCGGGGGCGATTCTGAAGGGCTGCCGGCGTCGAACACGACACGCCAGATATCATCATCGTTAAGGCGCCAGACCGAGTTGAATGTGCCCCAATACTCCACAGACTCGCCTTCTGCGTCCTTCGCGACAACGCGGTAGGGGCCACGCGACAATGCAAGGTGGCCATCGTCGAGAACCTCGACAATGGACGGGCGCCACCGAATCGCGGGTCCGTCGGCAGCAAAGAACGGTGCCCAGCCAGCGGCAACTTCGTCGACACCGCGGCGTACGTCACTGGCAATGAATCGGGCATCGGCATCGATAAAAGAGCGGAATGCTTCCAGGTCGCGAGCTTCCGCGGCCAGGCTGAACGCGATCTCGCGGCAGCGCACATCCGCGGTAAGGTCGGCGATCGCGGGAACGGCCGTGGCAAGCAGGAACAAGAGCGGCAACAGAATGCGCATGCTCGTTATAGTACCGCGCGAAGGCGTTGTATTGATGGCCGCCAGGAACATTTTTGGGAGCCCATGAAGCCGGATTGAAGCCCCTCGGGACATCCTGTAACATGCGCCTCCCGCGGTCGGGGCGTGGCGCAGTCTGGTAGCGCACTTCGTTCGGGACGAAGGGGTCGGAGGTTCAAATCCTCTCGCCCCGACCAGTTATTCCAAGGGACGGTCCCTGAGCTCGAAGATACAGTCCGCGAGTTCCTTCTCCGGTACCTCATCCAGCCACTCGGGTTTCCTGAACGCGTTCTTGATGCCGCGCGCGAGCTTGCCAATCTGCATGCCGTCGACGACACGGTGATCGAACGTGCCGGTCAGCGGAAGGATCGTGCGGATGACTATTTCTCCGTTGCGAACGACGGGCTTTTCCTCGATCTTGCCGAGCACCACAACGCACGGAACCTTGGCGGCCGGCATCAGCGCGGTCATTCCCGTGTTGAGTCCGAAGCTGCCGATATCGGAAACGACGAACGAGCCGAAACTGTGCGCCGACAGTCCGAGTGCCCGGATCTCGACGCCCATGTCGACCGTAATCCACTTGAGCAGCCGAAATACCGGCCGTCGCAACGGCCATGGAATACGGTTGAGAACGTACTTGTTCTTCGCCGCTTTGATTTCGCTACCGGCGCGACTGCGTGACGCTTTCTCGCGAATTTCCTCCGCGATCTCGCTTACCGGACGCGCATGCGCGTTACGGATAATTGCCGGCGTTACACCTGCGTCGCCCCCAACCTGGACGGGGACCATGACATCGAGGAACTTTCGGCCGACCACAGCCCCGCGGCGAATGAAACAGTTCATCTCGGGAACCTCGAACGCCATGGCGCGGGCCAGGACCGCCGTCGTCATATGCACCATCGTGAGCTTGATGCCTTCCTCGCGTTTGAGGTCGATAAACCGTTTTGCATCGGTCACGTCGATATCGAGCGTGCCATAGACGCGCGAATCGGTCGGCGTCGTGTAGATCGCGGCAGACGTAACGCGCCACGGCGTATTGAAACGGTCCGACACTACGATCGCCGCTGGATCGCAAACTCGGCCAGCGCGATGAGCGCGCGACGATAGTCGGAATCGGGAACCTCGGACAACGTTTTGATCGCGGCGTCGGCAGCGTCCCTTGCGCGCGCCGCCGTGTAGTCCAGTGCTCCGGTCGCCTCGATTACGGCGAGGATCTCGTCGATGCGTTCGAGTCCGCCTTCGAGTACGGCCTCGCGAATAATTGCACGCTGCCCGGGCGTGCCTTCGCGCATCGCGTAAATCAGCGGCAGCGTGGGTTTGCCTTCGGCCAGGTCATCCCCGAGGTTCTTACCGAGCTCGACGGCCGATGCATCGTAGTCGAGTGCGTCGTCTACCAGCTGAAAAGCCGTTCCGAGGTTCTGACCGTAACGAATCATCGCGTCCTCGATTGCGACGTCTCGTTTGGCGAGTACAGCAGCGATCTGTGCACCGGCCTCGAACAAGCGAGCCGTCTTGCGGTAGATCACTTGTTGGTAGTCGTCTTCACTGGTATCCGGATCGCGGACGTTCATGAGTTGCTGGACCTCACCTGACGCGATCGTGTTGGTCGCGTCGGCAAGAATCTGCATGACCCGCATGTCGCCGATATCGACCATCATCTGGAACGACCGCGAGTACAGGAAATCACCGACGAGCACACTCGCCTGGTTGCCGAACACGGTATTTGCCGAGTCCCGTCCGCGGCGACGCTGCGACGAGTCGACAACATCGTCGTGCAGTAGCGTTGCGGTGTGAATGAATTCGATGATTGCCGCGGCACGGACATGCTGCTCGCCCGAGTAGCCCAGCGCACGGGCCGCGAGCAGGACGATCAGCGGCCTCAGGCGTTTGCCGCCGCTCATGACGATGTACTCCGAAACCTGCGAGACAAGCGGTACGTCGCTCTCGAGACTGCTCGAAATCAGCCGGTTGACGGCCTCCATGTCGTCATTCGCGAGTGCCGCAACGTCGTCGAAGTCGACGGCATCGGATGTTTTCTGGGCCAGCTGCATAAGATTCGTGATAATGCCTGAAAGCAGAAGTCATGGCGAGACGGCCGCGGCGTTTTGGTCTCGCGGGCACACTCTCGCAAGCCATTGAAAAGCAGTATAATTTCTCGGCCCGGCAACGTTGACCCGGGGCCGCGGAATCTATAGAATTCCGGCTCTTTTGTGGTGCCGGCCAATTTTTCGCCTGCGCGCTGATCGCGTTACGCTGCAAAATTATCTTATTTTTCAGCAGGTTGCAGACTCTGCGGCCTGCGCAACGGAGCAGACGGAATGTATGCGGTTTTTCGCAGCGGCGGTAAGCAGTACCGCGCGGCCAAAGGCGACGTCCTGCGTGTCGAGAAACTCGACGCGGAAGAGGGCGCCACGGTCAAGTTCGACGAGGTCCTGCTTGTCGGTGAGGGCAGTGACATCAAGGTCGGTCACCCGATCCTGACGGGCAGCACTGTCAGCGGCAAGGTCGTGCGCCAGGGCAAGAGCAGGAAAGTACCGGTCGTGAAGTTCAAGCGTCGCCAGAACTATCTGCGCCAGGGTTCGCATCGCCAGTTCTTCACCGAAGTCGAGATCACCGGTATTTCGGGCGCCTCGGCGAAGAAAGCCGGGCCGAAGAAAGAGGCCGCCGCAGACGACAAGCCTGCCGCGAAGAAGACAGCCAAAAAGGCAGCGGCCAAGAAGACGGCTGCGAAGAAGCCGGCGGCGAAGAAGAAAGCCGCCAAGAAGACGGCTACCAAGAAGGACGACCAGGATTAACGTAGCCGGGCGCGCTGCCCGGTGACAGCAGATACAGGTACAGCACAGTGGCACATAAGAAAGCAGGCGGCAGCAGTAAGAACGGTCGCGATTCGGAAAGTAAACGCTTAGGCGTCAAGATCTACGGCGGCCAGAGGGTCGTGGCGGGCAATATCATCGTGCGCCAGCGTGGCACGCGCTTTCACGCCGGCTCCAACGTCGGCTGCGGCCGTGATCACACGTTGTTTGCTAAGAAAGACGGCCACGTGAAGTTCGAGAAGAAAGGCCCGAAGATGCGCCAGTTCGTGAGCGTCGTCGAAGCCTGATCGAATCGTTGCCAAGCCGCCTCCCGCAGGCGGCACGGTTTGAGAAACCCCGCCAATGCGGGGTTTTTCGTATCCGATACATCGTTTACTGTGACTAGCCTATGAAATTCGTCGACGAGGCAACGATTCGCGTCATTGCCGGCAACGGTGGCCACGGCTGCCTGAGTTTCCGGCGCGAAAAGTACGTTGCCCGCGGCGGTCCTGACGGGGGCGATGGCGGGCATGGAGGCGGTGTCTTCCTGGTCGCCGATCCATCCCTGAATACGCTGGCGGATTTCCGCGTGGCGCGGAAGTTTCGAGCCGGCAATGGCGCGCCCGGCGCAGGCCGAAACATGACGGGCAAGTCCGGTGACGATCTCGAGGTACGCGTGCCGACCGGCACCGTGGTCCATGACGTTGATACGGGCGAACTCATGTGCGACCTGACCGTGGAAGGCCAGAAGCAGCTGGTGGCGGAAGGCGGTCGCGGTGGACTCGGCAATACGCGCTTCAAAAGCAGCACCAATCGTGCGCCGCGAAAGACGACCAACGGCACTCCCGGCGAGTCACGTCACCTCAAGCTCGAACTGAAGGTACTTGCCGACGTCGGCTTACTCGGCATGCCGAACGCGGGAAAATCCACCTTGATTACCGCAATGTCGCAGGCAAAGCCCCGCATCGCCGACTACCCGTTTACGACGCTGCACCCGAATCTCGGTGTCGTCCGCGTGGGTCGCTTGCAGAGCTTCGTCATGGCGGACATTCCCGGCCTCATCGAAGGGGCCGCCGAAGGAGCGGGGCTCGGAATCCAGTTTCTGAAACACCTGCAGCGCACGCGCCTATTGCTGCATCTTGTCGACATCGCACCGATAGACCCCGACGTCGATCCGGCCCGTGACGTCGTGGCGATCGCCGCGGAACTTGCAAAGTTCTCAACGGAGCTCGCGGATAAGCCGCGATGGCTGGTCATCAACAAGATTGATTTGCTCGACGATGAGGACCTCGATGTTGCCCGCGAGATGTTGCTCGACGCGCTCGATTGGCAGGGTCCCGTCTTCGAGGTAAGTGCGGCAACAGGCGAGGGCACCGACGCCCTGGGGCACTCAGTGATGCAGGCGCTCGAGGGATTTGCGGAGTTGGAGGAAGCGGAAGAGTCTTAGGCCGAAAGGGCTTTGATGCGGGCGTTCAGACGGCTTTTGTGACGCGCGGCCTTATTCTTGTTGACAATGCCCTTGTTGACCATGCTGTCGATGACCGGAACGGCTTCCTTCAAGGCTGCTGCCGCCGCTTTCTGATCGCCGTCGTCACAGGCCTTGATGACCTTCTTGATCTCGGTACGCATCTTGGAACGCAGACCCATGTTGTGCTTGCGGGTCTTCTCGGCCTGGCGGGCGCGCTTCCTGGCTGATTTGATGTTTGCCACTGGTCTTAACCGTGTCTTGATGTCAAAGAGCCGCGTATTATTCGCACCCGGGAAGCCGTTGTCAATGACATTCGGGGCGGGGCATTTGGGCTACACTTGAGGCCTCATGGAAGGCGAAAAACGTATATCTGGCCTGAAGTTAGCGCTGAAGACATCGATCGTCAGCGGCATGACGCTGCTATCCCGGATACTGGGTCTCGTTCGCGACATCGTATTTGCGCGATTCTTCGGTGCGTCCATGGTGATGGATGCCTTCCTGGTCGCCCAACGCATCCCGAACATGTTGCGTCGCTTCTTCGCCGAAGGGGCGTTTTCGGCCGGCTTCGTGCCGGTCATGGCTCGTTACAAGGAGCAGCACGGGCAAGACGAGACACGTGCCTATCTCGATGCCATGGCCGGAACCTTCGCCGTGGTCCTTTTCGTCGTGACACTGCTCGGGGTCATCGGCGCCCCGGTGCTGGTCCTGATCGTCGCGCCAGGGTTCGTCGGCGACGGAGGAGACTTCGATCTCGCCGCCCTGATGCTGCGATTCACGTTTCCCTACCTGTTCTTCGTCTCGTTGACCGCGTTCGCCGGCGGCATCCTGAATACGTACGGAAAGTTCGGCGTGCCGGCGTTCACGCCGGTAATACTCAACGTTGTGCTGATCGCAGCAGCAATCTGGGTGGCGCCAATGCTCGATCAGCCGATCATGGCGCTGGCCTATGCCGTGTTCATCGCCGGCCTGGTGCAGTTGTTGTTCCAACTGCCGTTTCTCGCGCACATTCGCGCCATGCCACGACCGCGCTGGCAGCCAGCACATGACGGCGTGCGCCGAGCGTTTCGCCTGATGCTGCCGGCGATCTTCGGTTCGTCGGTCGCCCAGGTCAACGTGTTGCTGTCGGGCATAATTGCGTCCTTGTTGCCGGTGGGCAGCATCAGCTACCTCTATTACTCGGACCGCCTGATGGAGTTTCCGCTTGGTCTGTTCGGCATCGCACTCGCAACTGTGACGCTCCCATACCTGTCACGCCTCTGGGCGAACGAAGACCGGCGCGAGTTCTCCGAAACGCTCGAGTGGTCCATGCGCATTGCCGTGCTGATCGCCGTCCCTGCTGCTGTGGGACTCATCGTACTTGCGACACCGCTCGTCATAACGCTCTTCTTTGGCGGCGAGTTCGACGCGCGATCGGTCAGGCTGACCGTGTTCGCCTTGCAGGCCTACGCAGCGGGCCTCGTCGGTTTCTCGTTCGTCAAGATCCTTGCACCGGCGTTCTTCGCTCGCGAGGATACGCGGACGCCGGTGCGCATTGGGATCTTTGCACTGCTCGTCAATCTCGTTCTCGGCGCTTCGTCGGCGTGGTACCTGACGCGCAGCGGTTTCGACGGTCCGCACACAGGTCTCGCGGCGGCCACGTCGGTTGCGGCGCTTCTCAATGCGGTACTTCTTTACCGCGGGCTACGTAAGGATGGCGTGATTCGTCATAGTCCCGGTTGGGGCACGCTGTTGATGCGCGTGCTGGTCGCCAATACCGCGATGGTCGTGGTTCTTCTGCAATTGCATAGAGCGACGGACTGGTGGCTGGGCGCGAGTCTAGGGGATCGCGTTGGCTGGCTGGGCGTTTCGGTCGCTGCTGGCGCTGCGGCCTATTTCCTCGCGCTCGTTGTCCTCGGACTCCGGCCCTCCCAGTTCCGACTGAGGCATGACTGACATGCGCCTCGTACGACACGTGGCGGATCTTCCTCATTCTGATCTCGCGGTCGGCAGCGTCGTGACGATTGGCGCATTCGACGGAATTCACCTCGGCCATCGACAACTCCTGCGCCGTATCGTGGACGTGGCAGAGGATTCCGGGCGGCCGGCTGTCGCGATGAGTTTCGAGCCCACGCCCAAGGAGTTCTTCTCCGGCGACAACCCGCCGGCGCGGCTCATGCGTTTTCGCGAGAAATTCGAGGCACTGGCGGCGCACGGAATCGACGTCTTCTTCTGCCCGCGGTTCGAGGAAGCGATGCGAGATATTCCTGCCGCCGACTTCATCCGCCGCATCCTTATCCACGGGCTCAACACGCGTCATCTCGTGGTAGGTGACGATTTCCGGTTTGCGCGTCGGCGTGAGGGAACCGTGAGCGACCTGCTGCGGGTCGGCCCGGCGCTGGATCTATCGGTGGAACAAGTGCCGAGTATTCTCGTAGGCGACACGCGAGTCAGCAGCACGGCAATTCGTGAAGCCCTGGCCGATCACGACTTGCCGCGTGCCACGGCACTGCTTGGACGACCGTATCGGATGTCGGGACGTGTCGTGCGGGGCCGCCAGGTTGGGCGGAACCTGGGTTATGCCACCGCCAATGTCGACCTGAGACGGCGGCAGAGCGCCGTGATGGGTATTTACGCGGTTCGCGTACACGGGCTTGGTGAGGGGGCACTTGACGGCGTCGCCAGTGTCGGCCGGCGACCGACGTTCGACCTGACCAAGCCACTGCTCGAGGTCCATCTTTTCGACTTCGATCGCGATATCTACGGTGAGTACATTCATGTCGACTTCATAGAACACGTGCGCGACGAAGAAAAATTCGACAGCGTAGAGAAACTGGTTGCGCAGATGCAGGTCGATGAAGACAATGCCCGTGCGGCGTTGGCGGCACACTCTGCCTGACTGGAACGAAATCGAATGACAGATAACAGTAAATCGTCCAACACCCGGTTCTTTGCGTGGATGGCCGTCGCGGCGCTCGTTGTGGTCGCCGACCAGATCACCAAGTGGGCTATCGTCGAATGGGTGGCGCTGTACGAGCGAGTCCCGCTGAACTCGTTCATAAACCTGACCCACCAGCGAAACACCGGGGCGGCGTTCAGTTTGCTTGCAGATGCGGGCGGTTGGCAGCGCTGGTTCTTTATCGTGCTGGCGGGCGTCGTCAGTGTCGTACTGGCCGTGTGGCTCTGGCGGATTCGCAATCAGGGTCATGCAATCCTCGCGGCCGGGCTTGCGCTCGTTCTCGGGGGCGCGGTCGGAAACCTGATCGACCGCGTGCTGCTCGGCTATGTTACCGACTTTATCCAGGTCTGGTTCGGCAGCTGGCCGTTCCCGTCATTCAATATTGCCGACGCCGGCATCTCGGTGGGCGCGGCGCTGCTTATCATTGACGCTTTGTTCTTCTCCGGCCGGGAAGAGCAGTCGTAAAAAAGGGGACAGTGACCAGGTTTTCTTCGAAATCCTGGTCACTGTCCCCTTTTTTGTGCGCTAGCGGGAGCGGGTCCAGCAGTCGTCGTACGGCGAGGAAGTCTTGTCACCGCGCCCGTTGATCGTGAATACACGACACCTCGAGCTCTCGGGTTCGCCGAATCGATACGTCGCCGTGGCGGTGAAATCGCTGGCGTTGGCGGCCGCCACCGTGATCGTGTAGTAGTCGTTCTCGGTGATGGCGTCTGGCGTGTCGCTGAAGCCGAGCTTTGTCAGGTCTGACGTGAACGTGTTGTTATTCAGATAAAACCGCTCCTGGTTTGTTGCGAGCATCAACAGCGCCGCCTTGGCTTCATTGCGTTTCGCGCGAGCCACAAACTCCTGGTAGTTGGGGTAGGCGATCGCCGCGAGAATACCGATCACGACCAGGACAATCATCAGTTCGATAAGCGTGATGCCGCGTTGTCTGCGTGCCGTACGCATTACTCAATGCCATCTTGCGTCCAAAGCGTTCGGACCGGGAAATTGGCGAATCCCGGATCAAAGCACTCGACACCGATACAGCCGATGGGCGGGGGCGCACAGTTCGTTCCCGTGCAGTTCGGATCATCCTCCGTCGGGAAGAGGAACTGGGGTGATGGCGCGATACCACCTTGCGCAAGCCGTGTACGACGCGCAAGGTCCTCACCGCCTGTCCGGATGTTGCCGAGGTCGTCCACGATCGGATCGCCGTTGAGAACGCTTACCCGCCACAGGAAGTTCGCACCCTGGCCGGCGCGGCATGCAGAGCTGCCCGCGCTGTCCGGCGAAAAGCTCACGAAGAAGATCTCGTTGTTGAACGTGGCCGCGTCGGCCAGCACCATCTGGTTGGCCGGCAGAGTCAGCATCCAACCCGCGTCCTTCTCCGTAACTGTGACGCCAACTTGGCCGGATACCTCGATCAGATCCGATTCGGTGATCGCTGACATAGAATTGTATGCGTCCTGGTCGAGCGCGTTGAAAACGTTCGGATCGCGAATTGAGTAAAAACGGTCCGTTGCGCTCAGATCGAGCGGATGCGCGCGGTAACCTGATCCAATACTCACCGAAATGTACCGCCGATTCTGGCGAGAATCGTTGAACATCGCGATGTCCGGCGTGTTGTAGAAACGACGCGTTTCAGCTGCTGTCGGCGTCGTCAGGCCCTCGGCGCCGAGTTGCGCGATAACGCCGCCTGCGACGAGCGAATTTGCCGGATTGCCATTCATGACATCGAAGCGCCAAAGCTGCCCGCCCAAGTCTGCGGCGTACATGCGATCTGCAAACCCGTCACCATTGATGTCGATGACCCTGATGCGGGTCGGAATCGAGCGGGTCATCTTCTTGAGCTTCAGGTTCGCGATAGCGTCAGAGTCGTGCGCGGCACGCCACAGCGTCGTGCCCGATACCAGGTCGAGGACGTGTACCCCGGCGCCAACGCCATCACGGTTGACCGGATGGGATGCTGTATCGTGCACGCCATCGTAACCGCCGCCAAGCACGACGACCGCCTTGAGTGCATTCTGGTTCGCGCCCTGGATGTCTATGCGCGTTACGACCGGGGCAGACCAGCTCTGGCCGCCGTCGTCGAGCGTGCGTTCCCAGACCAACACCGGATCGGTCCTGTTCGTAACGTCGAGCATACGGTAGGTCGATCCGCCGCGACGCATGCCGAAAAGGATGTAGACGAAGTCGCCATCGGTGGCTTCGATCGTCCCGTCACCGTCGACGTCCCGAATCACGGGAACGACGTCGCCATCGAGACCGTACTGCTTGTACACGACCTCGGGGTCTTCGTAGAGACTCGCCATTCGCGGCAGCAGCTCTTTCGGAACATAAGACCAGAGCTCCCGACCGTTCGACGCATCGATTGCATGCAGGTACCCGTCGTTGGTTGCCGCATAGATGACGGCCTCAGGGTTCTGATCCGTACCGCCATAGACGACCGCCGCCGGCCGTGAGTGCAGCGGGTCGCCCATCGCGTAGCGTGTGGTCGTGCTCGGGTCCCGATCCACGTCCTTGACGTCCGTTCCTCGCATCCAGTCGATCATCTCGCTTACCGTCGGGCTCGGACCCGTAAGGCCGAAGTCGGCGGCCGAATAGGCGCGGGCATTGCTCGTCGTCAGGGCATTGCTGCCGGCAGACAGCGACGAATCGGAGCCGTTGTCCGTGAACAGGTTGCGATCGTCGGGGTCGGGAAGCATGTTCGCCGCGCCGCCGCGCCGCACATCGTTACCATCAGCCTGACCGTCGGTCCAGAAGCTGCGCGCGGTCGGAAAGAAGAAGCCGGTGCTCGGGTCGACGGCTGGCTGATCCAGCGCATCGACGATCTCACCGTCCTTTATCCGGTACGCTTTCAGGTTTCCGGGCCAGTGAACGTTACCGCGTGCGCCGAACATCGTCAGGTAAACATCGTTCAGGTTGCGCGTGCGGTTGAACGTGTTTACAGAAACTGCCGGCGCGGAGAACGAGAGTGAGCGCTCATTGACATGTGCGATGACCTCGGTCAAGGCAGCGACCAGCGTGTCGGAGTCGTCGGCCAGCAGATACTTGCCGCCGGACACGTCGGCGGTGTCCTCGAGACTCTGAAGATCGATGTCGTAACCGATCGTGTGCGTTATGACCGACTGACGCCCGTCGAGGGTCGGGTGAATGTCGACCTTCGACAGATACTCGGCCACATCATCGAGACAGGCGCCGTCGCCGGAGCCCGTGCATCCCGTGCGGCCGTCCAGCGTCGCCGAGTAGTCCGGCAGCTGGCCGAGCAGCCCGGGAGTATCGACGTCTTCGGTCGGCTGACCGTCAGTGATCAGCACGTTGAAATTCTTCGAGCAGGAATACAGCTCCGGCCGCTCGTAGACTTCAGTGGCGGGGGGTGGAGCGACCAGCGCTTCGGGGTCGGTCGCGTGCTGCTCGTACAGCTCGCCATAGTGCGCAGGAAGGCCCTGCCAGAAGAGCGCAGCTTCGAACAGTGTCTCGGACAGCGGTGTCCAGCCGTCGGCGTCGAGCGAATCGATATCGGCCATGATCGCGGCACGATTGGTGTCGAGATCCGACAAGTCGCGGATGACTACGCCGCCTTGACTGTCATTGAAACGCATCAGGCCGACGTTCATGTCTTTGACCGAATTAAGCACGTTCTTGGTCGCCGAAATCATAATCTGGGACCGGGACCGCGTAACTGTCGCCGGCGCGCTCCGGTAATTCAGGTAATTGCCGTCGAAAACCGCATAGGTCCGACTGGCGCCCGAACTTCCCCAATTCAAAGCCGCATTCGGATCACTGGTCCAGCCGCCCGAGCCGGCGCCGGCGGCGGGGTAGACGTCGAAAGACGCGTCGTCGTCCTTGCTACCGTGACTGCCGGCGTCTGCTTCACACTCGACATCATCTGAACTGTTGCCGGCTTCGACAGGCTGCCACTCCTTGTTGCCGCTCGTTCCCGAGCGGTGTTGCGCGAGCACGCCAGTGTAGCTGCCTACGCTGGCATGGCCGACGGCGGCATCTTGGCAATGCCATGAATCCTTGTCGATGTGCAGCGTCGTCGTCGAACACTCGGGCGCCGAGCCGTCTTCCGACAAGTACATGGTGTTCATGTCGCAGTTGCCGAACGCCGAATAGTCCCCGTTGGGGTCGTATTCTTCGTTCGTCGACTGCGTCGTCGTCATCGACCCTGACGTGTCGAGGATGAACATGACGTTCGGTTTGAGCTGATCTGCATTCGGCGTGGCCTGAAGCAGCAACTCCGTATCGTCTGCTAGCGCGGGCGAACCGCCTGCTAGTGCCAGCGCCAGGCCGGAAACAAGCCCTGTCGTCTTCCTGAGTATATTGCTTGCCATCATCCTTCTAGAGGTTGACCGAGACTTCGGTCACCTGATTCCTTTCAAGGTGATGCAGGACGGTGACGGCCTCGCCATCGCGATCCGCGACCCTGGCCAGTGCTGCGCGGAAATCCGATAGGCGCACGGGCTTCCCGTCCAGGCGATAGAGCGTGTCGGCGCCAACCCGCAGCACGACGTAGTCGCAGCGATCGCATTCCTTGAGGGCGATCGTCCCGGTCGGCGTGCGCGGCAGGCGAACATTGCTCAGTGCAACTTCGTACGCCTTCTGCACAATGTCTGCTTGCGCCGTGACGGGCAGGGCCAGTGAGAGCACTATAGCGGCGATCATCGCTTTGAATTTCATAGGACCAGTCCGTTCCATTACCGCTCAGAGCGTCGGGGGCTCCGGCCCGACAACATAGAAGGCCTGGGTGTGTACGGCGGTCGCGTCGCGATCGGTCGTGTTGCCCGGATCGTTGTCGAACGCCGCCTGAGACGTTGCGAGGAAATGGTGCGCGGCGATGCCGCTGCCCACGCCGAGGCTGAATGCGCGATCGGGCACGAGCGTCGAATCTTCGTATCGGATCGTCGCGGCGAACTGTTGACGATTGTCCTGTGTTACGTTTTGGGACAATGTGGTGTTCCTAAGCGTGTTGAACTTGCCCGAAGCCAGCGCTTGCGCGAGACCGTTCTCCGCCGTCTGGAAGGCCGTTTCATGGGCCTGGTCGTTGCGCGCCAGGGCGAGTTCCGTTGTTGCTGTATTCATGCCTGAAACGGCGAGCACAGTAATGACGACGAGAAGCATGAGTCCGACGACGAGCGCCACACCCTGCTGGTGATTTCGTGAAGCGATGCGTTTCCCATTCATCGTATTTGTCTCTCAATTAGCTTCTGGCATTACGAAGAAGAATCGTTTTCGAAACCTGCAAGCGACGGAAGCCGTCATTCTGCGCGCCCATCGCGTAGTTAGCGACTTGGTACGTGCGCTGGTCCTGCAGCCCGAACTCGGTAGTGACACCGCGTACGACGATCCACACGCGCGCCGTGATTACGCGGGCGCCCGGGATATGGCCGGCGGCGGCGGGATCGTAGATTTCGCTGCCCGGATTTACGTACCGGTCGACCGTGTTGTCTTCGTCGATGTCGATACCCAGCTGCAGCTGGATGTTCTCGACACCCAGCGCGACTTCCTGGTCTATGACGCGCGGGGCGCCGCCGACCACGGACAGTGTCTTGCGGCGCAGGGTCGGGACGCCGGGGACAAGGTCAGATGAAGTCGATACGTAATAGCTGTTGACCATCAGATTGTGCGTCGTTGACGAAGGTGCGCCCGTAACCGGGTCGATTGTCACCGGCTGAAAAGTCGCGGGCACCGCGCCGTTGCTGAAGATTTCGCCCTGAATTCGGGTCGACTGGATCTGCAGTCGGCCATTCTCGAGCGGCATCGGGGCAACGCTCGTGCGGCGGACGGTGATGACGTCCGAGTTGGCATCCGCGGTGCCTTTTGCAGCACACCCGAGACCGTAGCTGTTGTCGCTTCCGTCGATCGGGCGCGCGAGATCAAACGCCCAGTCCGCGCCGCAATCCGGGGTCGGTGTCGGTAGGCCGGTCGGGTTCGGATCGCCCACGATCGAGCGGCCCTCAACCGCGAGTCCGCGGCTGTTGCGGCCCCAGCTGCTCGCCATGCGAAGATCGGCCTCGATCGTATCCATCGCAAACTGCGCTGTTTCCTGAACGCGCGCAATGGACTCGTTAACGATGAATGCCTGGCGGCTCTGGTTGTAGATTTTTACGGCGCCGATCGTGAGGAACGAGCCGATCGCCAGCGCGACCATCAGTTCGACGAGCGTTATACCTGTCTGCGGGCGGAGCTTTTTTTGCGCTGTTTTTTTCATCTCAGGCAGCTCTAGAACGGGTTAACGGGAATGGCGACTGTGTAATTGGGGGCTCTACCGTCGGGGGTCGGCTCGTCCCAACGCACCACAATCGTGTAGGTCGGCGGGTTTGTTTCGGCATCGTGTGTGATCTGCACCTGTGACGAGCCGTCGGCAAAGACCGGCAGAAAGTTCGCCGCCTGGGCCTGCCAGATGAAGATATCGTTCGCGGCCATCTGCGCGACATCGCAGTTGTTGCCCTGAGCAATGCAATTGTGATTCGTGCCGCTTGCGGCCGCATAGGCGGCGCCGGCCGTCGGGTTGGCGCGAATACGGTCGGCGACGTCGCCGGCCAGGTTTACGGCGTGGTGGCGCAGCATCGATGTGCGGCCGGCCTGCATGCTCTTCAAATAGAGTCCCGCGATCCCGAGCATGCCGACGGACATGATGATCAGGGCAATCAGTACCTCGACGAGTGAAAAGCCTTGCAGTTTTTTTTGGCTCGCCACGTTCGTTCCTTTAAGGGCAGCTCTTGCCCATATTGGTGAGCGCGTCGTCGATGGTGCCAAGCGAGTTGTCATTGAAGATCTGCGCTCTACCGAGTGGCGTCACGACGAAAAGCCGCGCAGCGGACCGTCCGCCCGCGGCGGTTTTGGTGCCACGTTCGTCACACATGACAATTTGACTGACGGCCGAATTGCCGCCAACGTTGGAGCGACCCAGGCCGGTCGATGCGAAGCTGAAATACGTTGCGTCGTCCGCAACGGCCAGCGTGATCGAGTCGTCGAGGGCAGGGAAGACCCGCAGGATTGAATCGGTTCCGGCGTCGACGCTCAGGTCACCGTCATCGTCGACGAAGACTATGAAGCCTTCGTCCCAGTCGCCCTCGCAGTCGGGGGTGGCGGCGAGCGAACTCGAACTCGCGCAGACCGTGATGTTGGCCTTGGCGCGGGACGATTCTGAGCGGGCCAGGTGGAACGCGGAGTGAATATTGTTGGCCGTGGCCGTCATGCGGCCGTTCTGGTTGAGCGCCAGCAGGTTGGGTATGCCAACGGTCATGACCACGCCGGCAATCAGCACGGTGATCAGGAGCTCGTGCAGTGTGAAGCCGTTTTGGGTCCTATTGTTCATTTGCGCACTATAAGGTGTCTCGAAACCCGTGTTGCATCTACCCGACAAGCGGACACTCAGCACCGATAGCCGGTCGCTGCAACACCTCTATTTGACATAATTCGGGCAGATGTACGGGCTGCCGTCCGGACGTTCGCGGGCGATACGGGGCCGTCCGGTATAGCTGACGACAAGGGCACGCGGGGCCGCGCGGCCACTTCGATCACAGACGATAAGCGTCCCGTTGGTCGCTCGCTTCACGGTCGCTCGCAGTGTGAAACCACGACGATTGGCGTCGATCGCGACCGCAGCATCGACCGGGTGCGTCGCGAGCAGCGGCTCGCCCGCATCGACTCGCGGTGGATCGTCGGCGTCGGTGTTTTCGAACAGTAGCCATCCGGATGACCAGTCGTCGATCGTGCCGCATTGCCGACCGTCCCGGCTTGGGCAAATCGAGACGACCTTGCGGCGCATGATCGACGCCTTGCGCGCACGATGCACGGCATGGAAAAGCGCATTTATTTCAACAGATTGCCGCGACTTTGCGATGTAAATTCCGAAAGCTGGAACGGCCGTGCTAACGAGGATCGCGGCGAGCGACATGGTCAGCAGTAATTCGTACAACGTAAATCCCTGTGTCGTATGGGGCATCGGACTCTCCCTTGTCCATGCCTCAGTGTCGTCGCACAAGATGCGCGCCCGCCAGCGCAAAATCTCGGCAAGTCGGCAATTTTTTCGGGTTTAGCGCGATCGTGATTCGCAACGACCACGCCTGAAAACTTCGGCGGACCCCTTTTCGTCGGTCGCCTGCAGGGCTATACTGCGCGCCGCTTCGATGTGCCGATATAGCTCAGTTGGTAGAGCAACGCATTCGTAATGCGTGGGTCGGGTGTTCGAGTCACCCTATCGGCACCATTTCTTTCGAAGCCCTTTCAGACGCCTCGCTCCGCCCCTGGCATTAAGTATTTTTCCGAATTGAATCCTGGTCATTCTTTGGCTAGACGAATCAATGGGTGGCCAATCAGGAGGGCAAGATGGGCGAGCAAATGAAAGTGTTCATCAGTCACGACGTCGAGAACGACGGTCACATAGCAACGACGCTCAAAGACAAGTTAACTCTCTTATCCGCCAAAAAGATCAAAGCGCTGGTCTGCAGCCAGGACATTCTTGGGGGCGGAAGGTGGAGGGCATGGATGACAGAAAGTGTCACTGCAGCGGATCTGTTCATCTATCTCTACAGCAACGATCAGCACCAGCAGTACTGGCTGAACTATGAAGTGGGCTTGTACCTGGGCTCGCATGGCAGCGAACCGGGACCGATTTGCATCATGAACGATTACTTGAAGTCGCCCCCGCAAATCCTGGCCGAGTACCAGCACTACAAGGGCAATTCTGAGGGGATTCGGAAGTTCTTTGAGGATCTCCTGATACACAATCGGTTCTCCGATGGCGACAAGATTAACGAAGCCATCATGCAGGAGCCCTTTGTAACCGAAATGGCTGACGCTGTTAAAGACCTGGCCGGGCTGTTTCACAGGAACAAGATCGAAGTCGATGTGTTCGAGAACAGAATTGCCGTTCAGCTCGAAGACGATTCGGACTCAGTCGGCAATCTGGATGATGCAGTCGTCGTCGTCGACGAGGGGACTTCTTCGTATCTCCAACTACGTCGCAATACCGATAGTTGGGGCAGCTTGAAATCTCAATTCAGTGACCGCAGGGCGAGCTGGATCCCGGAGTTCGAGAAACTGGTCCGTAATATTGCCGACGGCATTCCGCCAGACAAACACATGTCTTTGACGCCGTTCAACCTGCACGACAACGAAATCTGCTATCCGGTAATCTCCCGGATCAAGCGTCGCGGCGATATGCCAGTGTCATTGTTGATTCTGTTCGTCAGCTCCGAGCCGGAGAACAAGAACTTCCGACAGATTAATGCTCCGCACGACCTGTCAAATCTCATGATGCTGCTCAACATGGCGCGGCGGTTTCGCTGGAACGTCATCGAGCCCGGCCTACAGGGTCTGCGCAAGAAGAAACGGCTTGAACTCGACCATGCGCAACTTCTCGAGGAGTTGTGGGTCGCGGTCAGAAGGCTCGAAGCGGAAGCTGACGACGCAGGGTTTCTCAGCGAAGCGACTGTTCGACGGGCATTCACCGGTGGTCGGAGGCAGCTCATCGTAGATATGTTCGGCCAATGGTACTCGCTGAAAGAGAGCCTGAAGCGGAACGTCGAACAAGGACTGCTTACGGAGACGATTGAAGTTCTGGAGAAGCTCCAGGCGGTGAATAAGAAATCCTTGATTGCAATCGTTGAGGAGTACCGGGATCGACTTGAAACAGTAGAGCCGCAGCCAGCGAACGACGCCGACAAGCAGAGTCGTGCCTCGGTGCATTCTGCAGCGGTTTGACCGTGCGCCGGGTCTCGACGGTGACGCGAACTGCCTACGACGTCAGCTTGGCGGTGGTGCGCTCTCACCCGGCTGGGTTGGACCCAACGATTTCTTCAAGATCGATTTACAGTGGTCAACGGAAAGCGAAAACTTAGTTTTGAGGTTTCGCCCGCTTCGACTAATCGGGGAGTCCCCCCAGGATTCGTTGCATACTGAGTCGGTATCGGCGAAAACTGTCTCGGCCTTTGTCTGTCAAGCCGATCATGGTGCGAGGCTTCGTTCCTGCGAATCCCTTCTCGACGTCTATGTACCCACAGTCTTTCAACCGCTTCAGATGAGTTGAGAGATTGCCCCACGTAAGCCCGGTTCTGTTCACAAGGAAAGTCGCATCGGCAGCTTCGACGACATACAGTTGTGTCATCAGTTTCAAACGGGCAAGTGTGTGAATTGCCTCGTTGATTCCGTCAAACGGATCGTCGTGCTTGTTCGTCGGCTCCGCGGTCATAGCACTCCCTTTCAATCAGGTGTTCCGACAATCGGAGGACTCAGTTTCATGAGCTTCGCGAGTTTCAGCAGGCCCACGCAGCCAATCAAAACAGAGGCAGCGCCGAACACGACCGGGAATCCATGATGGCTTGCTAGCCCTGCTTGAAAAAGGTACTCACCAACAGCCGGGCTGATCGCCAGTAGGATCGCGTAAACGAATAATCTCGGGAGACTCAAAGCATAGGCCCCAATGGACAAAAGCACCAAGAGTGCCAGGGACAGCGTCGCAGGATAGCCCCATTCGTTATTGCTGGCCGGCTGATACGTGAAATACGCAACGGCTCCGATCGCGAAGACGACGGTGTTTACGACCAGCATTGCCCACCCGGTCGCCTTGAGCTTGAGTTGCCTCCGCGCGCCCCATCGGACCCGACCTACGCGAGGTATCACGACTTTCTCATTTACCTCCCTGACGACCAGGTAGACGACGATCCAAAATGGAATGAAGACTGCGGAACTCCAGAAGTCTCCGACGAACCGGCTCAGCAATGGAGCAAGCGCGAACATCGAGGTGAAACTGGCAAGAAGGATATCCAACAGCCCGGTGTCCGTTACGGATACGAATGAAACTCGCTCTTTCTTGCTCAATTCTGCGGTGATTCTCCTGTCCATCAGAATGCTCACTTTCCAGACAAGTACTTTGTAATAAAGAGTACTTTTTCAGAAAGCATTGGAATCGTCAAGACTCGGAAAACCCCTATGCCGGCTGCCCGGCAAAGAAATCTGAACGCTCCTGCTCATTCGGCGACTAACACCAATATGCGAAGCACTAGCGCATTCCTTGCGGCGACGATTCTGCTGTCGGTGTCAGCACAGGCTGTCGCGCTGGAGACGCGTTTCCTGCAGGGGCTGGGCGACTCCCGCTACCATCGAGTGACGTCCGAGACGATAGGACGCGATTTCCACCTGTTCGTCATGCTGCCGGATGGCTACGACCAGGACACGGAGCGGAGCTATCCGACCGTCTACGTGCTCGATGGCGGCGCATTGTATCCGCTGCTGGTCGCGTATTACCGCTATCTGAGTTTTGGAGAGGAGGTCCCCGACACGATCATCGTCGGCATTTCCTACGGGAGTGCCACCTTTGAGGGCGGCAACTACCGCAGCACGGACTACACGGCAAGAACTGACGAGCGAGAGTATTGGGGGGGCGCCTCTGCATTCCAAAGCTTTCTGAGGGACGAGCTGATTCCGATCGTTGAGCACAAATACCGATCGCGCCCGGACCGGCGGATCATATTCGGCCAATCACTCGGTGGACAGTTCGTTCTGTATACGGCGCTGACCGATCCGACGCTGTTCTGGGGCCACATAGCGAGTAACCCGGCACTGCATCGAAACCTGCCTTTCTTCATGCAGAGTCACGAGAAAGCCTCGCCTTCGAACACGCGTGCCCGGGTCTTCGTGGCCAATGGGTCGAACGATGACCCGGAGTATCGAGTACCCACCCGGAGCTGGATGGAGCACTGGTCCGGAAAGGATGGCGCTCCCTGGCAGCTCGAAACGATGATTCTGGACGGACATAGCCATACGTCCGCGCCGCCCGCGTCATTTCGTCGCGGCATGCGCTGGCTGTTTTCTTCGCAATAGGAGCTCGGCGGACCTGCAGGCTTACGGGTCCGGGCTCTGAATCGGAGTGATGGCGACGGTCAACGGCACAACGTCAAAGACGACCCCGATCACGCTGTAGCGCGGCCGTCCGTCGCCGTCCCTGCCCCAGAATCCATGGCTGTCTTCACTTTGCACGAACCTATACAGCACTCCGGCCGATGTCTCTTCCGACGACGCAACCAGCGTGACGCGCTCCAGCTCGCGTGCGCCGCGATTGTCGAGCAATTCCTCGCCGAGCATGCGCGACAGTGCCACTGACGGCATCGCGGCGCCGCCGCCGGCCACCACCTGATGATCGTTGTATTCGTTACCGACGGTCGGTTTAAGGTACTTGGCCGGACGGTAGCTGCCGTCAGCCAGTGAGAACCGGTCGCCGGGCGACAGAACCGAAACGCTCAGGCCATCGATAGCGATTCGTTCGCTGACCTTGCGCCATGTCGCCTCGCGCCCGTCGACGAGTGTGACGTTGCTCGAGCCGACGACCGCGAGCAACGCATCGTCCGGCGAATAGACGAACGCGGTGTCCTCATCGACGCCGATGGCGAAGCGGCGCTTTTGATCGAACACGCCAAGCGCCACGACGACACGGCCGAGGCGGGCACGCGCGTCGAAGTGCTGGTCCACGAGGCCGGGGGCGAAAAATCCCAGGCCGATATCCATCGTCAATGCATCGCCGTCGACGGTCCCGCCGAGCAACGCGACGATCGGTTCGCCACCGGTAATCATCGGGTTACTCATGATTGCGGCGCCCGCGCTGGTGCCGCCGATGACGGCGCCCGCGGCATGCCGGGCACGTATCGCATCGAGCATGGGCGTCGCCTTGCCGTCGTCGCTGAGCAATACCTCGGCGATGCGCCGCTGGTCGCCACCTGTGAACCAGACGCCGGACACGCCCGAGAGTTTGGCGATTTCGTCGGGATCGTCGGCGTTACCTGCCCAGTTACGCTCATCGAATTCCGTTTCGCTGTCGTCCGTTACCGAAAGTTCGATCGTTACGACGCGCTCTGCGGCCACGCCGTATCGCCCGAGTGTCTCGACGAAGTCCTGTGCGGATCCCACGGGGCTTCCCGATGCCGCGCTGATCACGGCGATGGTGCCTTCCGGGTCGGGCAGGGCGTCGATGAAAGCTTCGAACACCTCCGCGTTGTCGGCACGGACCGCACCGCCGGCGACGACGAGCATGCCCTCGGCGGCGGCTGCACCAGCCAGGAGCCAGAGGACGAACCCGGCGAGCCAGGCCCGCCGGGCCCGATGAACCGGCCGCAACATCAGAACGCGAACGTGTACCGCAGCGTCCAGAAGCGGCCCATCGAACTATGGTTGATCTGATCGACGTTCGAGCTCAGACCCAGTACAAGCGGCGGATCGCGATCGAACAGGTTGCGGACGTTCAGGTTGACGAACTGCTGTTCCGTGATGTCGAACGAGAAGTTCGCGTCCCAGACGGTCCACGACGGGACCTGTACCGTGGCATCAGCCGGAAGGCCAACGGCCTCCAGCGTGCGTGTCGACGGGTCGTCACGATAGTCGGCCGTATGGCGCAAGCCAAGCGAGGCGTTCCAGCGATCACGAGCATAGCGCGCCTTTACGCTGGCGAGCAGCTCGGGAAAACGGAAATCGCCGGCCAGGTCGAGCACCGGGGCGTTCGCCGAAGCCTGCTCGTCGAACTCTGTGATGTACGTCGCGTCGGCGGTCAGCCGCAGCTCTCCACCGGCCACGTCGAAGTACTGCGTGTAGGTCATGTCGAGACCGCTGACGTCCTGGAACGCGAGGTTCGAGAGCTGGAAGTGTGCGTCGATGACGAATCCGCCCTCGACCTCGACACCGGCGACACCGGTGGGCAACTCGCCTTCACCGACGACTGGAAACTCACCGGCCAGCGCGCGGCGGATGAAGTCGTCCTCGTCGACGCCGATCAGGTCTTCGTACTCGATCGACCAGTAGTCGAGCGTGATGTCGATGTCCTCATTCGGCGACCAGACAAATCCGAGCCCATAGGTATCGGCTGTTTCCGGTTCCAGCGCGTCATTGGCAACGTCCTCGGAAAGCAGCGCCTCACCGTCGTTAAGCGGATCGCCGTCACAGGCTTCGGGCGTTGCTTCACAGTCGACGCGGTACGAGCTCAGCAGCGTACCGGCACCGACCTGCGCGAGTGAGGGCGCGCGGAACGAGGTCGCGTAGTTGGCCCGCAGGATCAGGCTTTCCACCGGTTGCCACCGCAGCGAGACCTTCGGATTGAAATCGCTGCCGAAACTGTCGTAGTCGTCGAAGCGGCCTGCAAGCTGCATGTCGAACGTGTCGCTGAAGGGGATAAAGAATTCCGCGAACAGCGCGTACTGGTCACGCTCTGCATCGGCCGACGTCGAACTGAAGCCGAGGACCGGTTCGGGGTTGAGCGTCGTGGCAACTGCGACGCCGGAAGGGATGTCTTCCACCGATTCCGTGCGCCACTCGGCGCCGAAAGCCGCGCTGATCACACCCCCGTTCCATTCGAGCAGCTCGCCCGAGTATATGGCGTCGAACTGCAGCAGCTCCGACTCACCGTTGCGGTTTGCGCGGGTGCGAATGGCATCGTCGATGCCGGGTGCCTGGCTGGCCTGCCCGCCGAACGGGTTGTACCACAGGGTCTCCAGGCCAATATCTTCACAGGTGTCGCCGACGAACGAGGCACTCGGCCGCTGCAGATTGACGTCCCAGCGGTTGACCACAGTGCCGTCCGTGCAGAGGTTGCCAAGTGCGGCGTTGTAAAACGCCTCGGAGATAATCAGACCGCTGATGCCGTTTTGCTCGGACTCGTTGCGGCCGTAGGTGATGCCGGTGTTCAGGTTCCATCCCGAGTCGAAGTCGATCTCGAGGGCGGATACGAATCGGTAGGTTTCAGATTCTCGCCGCACGGCGCGCGGTTCGGGGAACTTGCCCCAGGCGAAGATCGGGAAACCATAGTAGTCGCTGAATTGTGCGGCGCCACCTTCATCGATGATGTCGGCCTGGAGCTCGGCTGGCCAGAGCGGGCTCTCCGGATCGAACGGCGCCCGCGAGAAATTGGCCGGCGAGCTCGTGCCGTTCGACTTGGTCTGTTGGTAAATGAGCTCGTTTTTCCACGCTATGCGGTCACTGACGTCGAGACGGTAGGTGAGCATGCCGCCGATACTCTCGTAGACATCGAGGACGGACGTGAACTGGTTGTTGTCCACCTCACAGAACTCGCCAAAGTTGCCGAAGCCGAAATCGTCGGCGGCGCAACCGCCATCCGTCGGCTCTTCGGTCTGGTCGAAGAACATCAGGAATAGATCGTTGAACGACGGGTAGAAGCCCTGTTGGCTCGGTCGCACCGAGTTGGCGCTGATGTCGCGGTCGCGATTGAACAGCGCGTTGCGTTCGTAGTAGTCGACAACGGCCATGACATGGTGCTCACCAAAGGATTGCCCGGCAATCAGGTTCAGGTTCTTGCGGCTGTCATCGCTGTCGTGAGTCGAATCGCCGTAGGAAGCCGAGAGCTCGACACCCTCGTAGTCATCGCGCAACACGTAGTTGACGACGCCGGCGACGGCGTCCGCACCGTAGAGGGAGGACGCTCCGTTCGGCAGAATCTCGACGCGCTCGACCGCAGCCACCGGGATCGAGTTGATGTCGATGAACGACGATTGGCCGTTTGCAAACGAACTGATCGTGGCACGCCGGCCGTTGATCAGGGTCAGCGTAGAGCCCGTGCCAAGGCCGCGCAGGGATACCGATGACGCGCCGACCGGCGTGTCGCTGGACAGCGCACCCGCCGTGGACGTCGAAAACGTACCGGTTCCGCCGCCCGTAATCGAAAGGTCCTGCATCAGCTGGCCCAGGCTCTCAGCGCCCGATTCATCGATGGCGGTTCGATCGAGCTGCACGGCCTGGACGGCGCCCTCAAGGTCGAGACCCTGGATGTTGGTGCCGATGACGGTGATTTCCTCGATTGGCTCGTCGGAGCTTTGCGCCAGCGCGCCGGCGGGCGCAACGAGCGCGACGATCAAAATCCGGCCCAGAAGCCGGTGTGTCCAGTTTGTAGTGCTGCTCATTTTAATGTCCCCCTTTGGTGGCATTGCTGAGTCTTTGATGGCCCTGAAGCCGGCGTCCCCTGCAAAGAACGTGGCTCAAGGCTTGTTGATCCGGGTCGATGATGAGAATGTCCGCGTCCGCGCCTGCCGCGATACGGCCCTTGTGCGCGAGCCCCATGGCGTCGGCCGGATTGCGCGTCAACGCGGCGATGACGGTCGGTGCAAAGTCCGGTTCGTGCGCGAATGCGTCGTACACGAGTTCGAGCAGGACGTCCGGCCCTGCGGACGAAAGGCCCGCGAACTCGCCATCGTGAAAAACCGGTAGAGAACCGCCGGCGTCCGACGAAAGCGAGATACGGTCGGCCGGCGCGCCGGCCGCGATGGCGTCTTTCAAGGCGACGCGAGCGGCGACTTCGCCGAGCTTGAGGAGTTCCGGCGTTGTCGACACCGTGATGTCGATGTAACCGCCGTCGCGAGCGAACGCGACCGCTTCGTCGAGCAATTCGCGGCGCCGGTTTACGTGTGTCGGATAATAGCTGTGAACGGGCAGGGCGCTGTCCTCGAGCGCCTCACGCAGGGGCGCAAGGCCGCTGTCGGCGTCACCGACGTGCACGAGTACGACGCCTCGCTTGCCGCTCAGCGTGCCGCCGAGGCGTGCGTCGGCGGCGATCCGGCGCAGTTCTTCGGCCGTCGGTTGCGAAGACCGATGATCCGAGATCGCGAGTTCACCGATGCCGATAACTGGCGCGATGAATGCGATGTCGCGGGCCACGTCGCCCGTGATTGTCGGTGCGGGCAGGCGATAGGCGCCAGTCAGCATATGCGCGTCGATGCCCTTGTCGCGCAGCGCCATGACGTCCGCAAACAGCACGTCAAGACTTCGGCCGATGCTGTCCGTGCCGAGCGCACCGACCGGGCAGGTGATGCCGGCGTCGCGAAACGCCTCGAAACCGACCGCCGAGGTGCGATTGCCGAAGCCCCCTTCGCCGCCGCCGCCGCTCGGATGCGTGAGTACGTCAACGATGCCCGGTAGCAGGATACCGCCGTCCGCATCAATGACGTCGAGGAGCTCGCCGCGGATGTCGAGCTTCTCGCCGACTGCCGCAATCTTCGCACCGGCGACAAGCACGTCCAGCGCTCCCCGTGGCTCGGGGTCGTAAATCGATGCATTTCTTATCAGCGTCAGCATGTCGATTCGTCCGCGAAAAACATCAGCTGTAGCCGATCAGCGAGGCGACTATCACAAAGCCGCTTGCGAGCACGACGAGCACACCGAAGAAAGGCAGCATGACTCGCACCCATCGCAACCACTGAACATGCGCTGCGCCGAGGCAGCCCATCAATGCGGCTGAGGTCGGCACCAGAAGATTCGTGAGGCCGTCGCCCAGTTGGAACGCAAGCACGGCGACCTGGCGGGTGACACCGATCAGGTCGGCAAGCGGCGCCATCAGAGGCATTGTCAACGCCGCCTGGCCGGAACCCGACGTAACAAAGAAATTGAAGACGCTCTGTCCGAAGTACATACCCCACGCGGCCAGCCAGCCCGGCAAGCCTCCGAGCGATTCGCTGCCGTGGTGCAGCAACGTGTTCAGCATGCTGGGCGACGAGGGGTCGTCCCCGCCCATCAGGTAGACGATGCCGCGCGCGAAGCCGACGATGAGGGCGGCCGGCAGCAGGTCCATCGCGCCGGTGCGGAACGCCGCCATCGCGCCGTTCGCGTCCATGCCGTCGAGCCGAAACGCGCAGCCAACAATGCCGGCTATGACGCCGAGCACGACGAACTGCGTTGCGATTTCGGGCAGGTAGTAACTCTTCAGAACGACGCCGTAGACGATCCAGACGACGACCGCAACGACAGACAACAGCACCAGACGATCGCCGAGCGTGAGCGGTGGGGCTTTGAAGTCGGCCGCATGATCGCCCATGTCGGTTGCTTCGACGCGCACGCGCGCCGCGTAGCGGAGCGTGAAGCCGATGCCCGCGAGCGTAAATGCGGTCCAGAGCACCAAGCGCAGGGGCATACCACTCAACAACGGTACGTCGGCGATACCCTGCGCGATTGCGACGCTGAACGGGTTCATCCAGGAGGTCGCGAAACCGATTTGAGTCGCGACATAGCAGACCAGCAGAGCCGTGATGCTGTCGTAGCCAAGACGTTGCATAACCGGCACGAGCATGAGCACGAACGGAATCGTCTCCTCGCTCATGCCGAAGACCGCGCCGCCGAGGGAGAACGCGGCGAACAGCCCGACGAGCAGCAGTGGGCCCTGGTGAACGTTACCGGCGATCAGGCGTTCCAACGCCCGATGCACCGAGCCGGTCTTGAGAACGACGCCGAAGGCGCCGCCGACAAGAAGAATGAACGACATGATACCGACCGCGCCGCCCATGCGATCGCCGGATGTCAGTCCTTCGTAGACAGCATTGAACAATGCCGGGCTACCGTCGCTGGAAAACAGAGGCGCGCCGCCCGAGTCGTCCGCGTATCGAAACGTGTCGGGATCGACGACCTCGACAATGCTGTCGCCGCGCGGCGCCTCGGTCATGGAAAACGAGCCCGGCGTCACGAGGTAGCTCAGCATAAATACGAACAACGCCACCCCGGCGATGACGAGATACGTATCGGGCATGCGTCGCCCGGAAGTGCCGGTAGTCTCAGGAGTCATCGTCGACGAGGTAGTGCTTGTCGCGCAAGATCTCGTTGATCCGCGAAATGGCGTTGACCGTTTCACCCCGATGTCGCTCGGCAATCTCGACGACCAGCGCATTCAACAACACATGTATGGCAGCCGATGCGTTCGTGAACGTCATGCGGCGGCTCGATACGATAAGCGCGTGGCCGGCGATTGGCACACTCGGCGCCGTGGCGCGATCGGTCACTACGGCGGCAGGAATGCCGCGCTGCTTCGATTCCTCGAGGATCTCCAGCGTCTGTTTCGAATACGGCGGGAACGAGAAAGCGAGAACGAGATCGCTAGGACGAAGCGTGATCAATTGTTCACGCGGTGACGTGAAGCGCGTTTCGAGACAGGTGGCACGCAGTCCATGCTCGGTAAACAGGTAGGACGCGAAGTCCGCGTGGTAGGCCGAAATACCGTACCCGACGGTGAAGATGTGGTCCGCCTTGAAGAGCGTTGCGGCGACACGCCGGAACATTCGCTTGTCGATACCCTCCACAAGGCGGCGAATGTTGTGTTGCTCGAGCTGCGCGACAGCGGACAGGGAATCCCGGCCAATGTCGGCCGATACGGTTTCAACCGACGAGTCTGAGGCCGCTTGCATTTCCTGTCGAAGCGCATCGACCAGCGCCGTTTTCATGTCGCTGTAGCCGGAGTAGCCGATGCGCTGGCAGAACCGCACGACGGTTGCCTCGGAGGCGCCGGTGCGCTCGGCGATTTCGAGTACGGACAGAAACGGGACCTCTTGATACCTCTCGAGCACGAAGTCGGCAATCGTTTGTTGCCGTCGGGAGAAGGACGCTGCTGCCGCCAGGATTCGATCCCGCGGGCCCCGGTTTTCGGAACCGTCCCCTCGCTCGTTTGAATGGTTTACTTTCATAGGAGAAGTATATATGAAATTATCATTTCATTTCAAGGCAGTGTTGGATCGGCTGTTTGGTGTTAAATACCAGAAAAAACAATTAATTAAGCGAATAGACGAGCGGCGGTACACAGATGAAACAAAAATTGCGGAATTTTGTGTTTACGAAATCTCTGTTTTGAATATAGCTCGTTGCTCAGGCGAATCCTCTCCGCACCAGCTGACAACAGCGAGTCAGCTGCCGAAAGCCGTCTACGGGTTATGAGGTACGATGATTCATGCACACCCATGGCGGTGGCGGTACGACTCGCTCTCACGAGGAAGCGCAAATGCGGAAA
>JAAUYD010063925.1_pt1 | contig 75166 bp, 65 predicted proteins | sample 7278101 | NCBI WGS metagenome assembly JAAUYD01 (sample SAMN14350128, study PRJNA611818) | marine sediment metagenome | isolation source: surface marine sediment (0.6m) | place: French Polynesia: Moorea | collected 2018-08
ACCCCGCATAAACTTTTTTGAGCGGCGGAGATAAGCAAAGAATTCCGAATCCTATGGAAAAACGCGTTATATTCAGCCATAAGGTGCTCCCTTATGTTCTGGTCACCCCCCAAATCATCATCACTCTGGTGTTTTTTATCTGGCCAGCGTCACAGGCCCTATACCAGTCACTCCTGCAGCAAGATGCCTTCGGTTTGTCAACGGCCTTTGTGGGCCTCGACAACTTCATTGATATATTCACCGATCAATTCTACCTGAATTCGATCAGGGTAACGGCTGTCTTCAGCTTTTCAGTGGCTTTCATTGCCATGTCCACTGCCCTTTTCCTGGCGACGATGGCCGATCGGGCGATTAAGGCCGCTACCACCTACAAGACGCTGATTATCTGGCCTTATGCCGTTGCACCGGCCGTGGCCGGGGTGCTCTGGTTTTTCCTCTTCAATCCAACAGTGGGTATTTTAACCTATTACATAAAGATGTTCGGGGTCGAGTGGAACCACACCTTGAATGGTAAGCAAGCGATGCTGCTGGTGATCATCGCAGCGGCCTGGCGCCAGATATCCTACAATTTCCTCTTCTTTTTAGCCGGTATGCAGGCAATTCCCAAATCGCTCATCGAAGCGGCCGCTATTGACGGTGCCAAACCCGCAAAGCGGTTTTGGACCATCGTGTTCCCTCTGCTCTCACCAACGATTTTTTTCCTGATTGTGGTCAACATTGTGTATGCGTTTTTCGATACCTTCGGTGTAATTCATACCATCACCGATGGTGGTCCCAACCACGCCACCGATATCATGGTGTTCAAAGTGTATCACGATGGATTTTTAAGCCTCGATCTAGGCAGCTCAGCAGCGCAATCGGTGGTTCTGATGTTTGTGGTGATAACACTGACGGTGATCCAGTTCCGCTATATTGAAAGAAAGGTGCACTATTAATGGTGGAAAACCGTCCATGGCTGACGTTCTTTACCCATGCCTCCTTGGTATTCGGTGTTGCGGTACTAGCATTTCCCATTTACGTCACCTTTGTGGCCTCCACGCACACGCTAGATGCAATAACCACCTATTTTCCATTGCTTCCAGGAAAGGAGCTGGTGGAGAATTATACGCGCGCTTTGACCGTAGGTCCGAGAGATGTGGGTGCTACGGTAGGCACAATGATGCTCAACTCATTTATCATGGCCATGGGCATCACGATCGGGAAAATAGCCATTTCTTTATTAGCCGCCTATGCCATTGTCTACTTTCGCTTCAGATTCCGTCTGACGTTTTTCTGGATGATTTTCATCACCCTCATGCTACCGGTGGAAGTGCGTATCCTCCCAACCTATAAAGTGGTTGCCGATCTCAAAATGCTCAATTCTTATGGTGGGCTGATATTTCCCCTTATTGCCTCGGCCACGGCTACCTTTCTATTTCGACAGTTTTTCATGACCGTGCCCGATGAGCTGTGTGAGGCAGCCCGCATCGATGGAGCTGGACCGATCCGGTTTTTTTTCGATATCCTGCTACCCATGTCACGAACATCGATCGCCGCTTTGTTTGTTATTCTTTTCATCTATGGTTGGAATCAGTACCTGTGGCCTTTACTGATTACGACCGAGGAGAGCTACTACACGCTACTGATCGGAATCAAACGCATGTTAGATGTGGGCGAGGGACAAGCTGAATGGCAGATTATAATGGCCGCAACAATGTTGGCGATGATTCCGCCGGTGCTTGTGGTGGTCTTTATGCAGAAACAATTCGTCCGTGGAATGATCGAAACCGAGAAATAGGATTCGGGCATGGCAAACGTCAATCTCAAATCAGTATACAAATCATTCGGTAAAACTGAGGTGATTCATGGCGTCAGCTGCGACATTGAAGATGGAGAATTCATTGTCCTCTTGGGACCTTCAGGCTGCGGCAAGTCGACTGTACTGCGTATGATTGCCGGGCTCGAGACGGTGACGCACGGTGAAATTAAAATCGGTGAAGAGATAGTGAACCATATGGAGCCTGCCGACAGGGATGTCGCCATGGTGTTTCAGAATTATGCGCTTTACCCCCACATGAACGTGTTCAAAAACATGGCTTACGGGTTGCAAATCCGCCGCATGCCCAAAGCCGAAATCCGGAACAGAGTTGAAAAAGCCGCCGAAATATTGGAGTTAACCGAATTCCTCAACCGGAAACCACGACAGCTTTCAGGGGGGCAACGGCAACGAGTCGCCATGGGTCGCTGCATCGTGCGCGAACCCAAAGTTTTTTTATTTGATGAACCTCTGAGCAACCTTGATGCCAAGTTGCGGGTGCAAATGCGCCTGGAATTGAGGAATCTACATGAGAAATTAAAGGTAACTAGTATCTATGTGACCCATGATCAGGTGGAAGCGATGACGCTTGGTGATCGGCTGATAGTTCTCAATAACGGCTATGCTGAGCAGATTGGGTCCCCACTTGAGGTGTATGAGAAGCCGGCCACGGTGTTCGTTGCAAGCTTCATCGGTTCACCGTCGATGAATTTACTGCAGGCAACGTTGAGTGACAATGGCCTCTTTGCAAAAATGGCGGATGGTGTAAAGCTATCGCTACCAGGCAAAGGCTGTCCCAGCTATGGCGGCAAATCTGTTATACTCGGCATCCGGCCTGAACATTTTGCCCTCAACCAACAGGGGAATAACACCCTTCAGATGCAAGTGGATCATCTGGAAACATTGGGAGCCGATACCTTGGTTCATGGTTGTTTAAAAGATGAAGGAGCCACCGTAACCGTCCGTTTGGCAGATATCCGCTATTTTAAAAAACATCAGTCTATAGAATTATGCGTACCCGCTGAAAAAATCCACTTATTCGATGCGGATGACCAAAAGCGAATCGATAACTGTTGAGCCAACCAATAGACCTTATTGCGAAAATTATCCATCACAGGATAGCTGCGGCATATCGCGCCTGCGCTGCTAAATAAAGTAGACCCCTTTAAAGAGTAGATCAAACAGGTAATGATGGATTGAGGGAAACATCTAAGCGCCAACTGGACAGGCAAACTCACAAGCGCGGCAATATCTAACCACCAGATTTCGTTTTCCATTTTCTCCGATTTTTCCTTCGGGCACTTTATTTTCGAAATCATCGTTTATCTGCTTGCGGCAGTTTGATCGACGATAGTCTCCTTCAGGAAAAGCGTTCGTGGGACATGCTTGCTGGCAATACCTCTCGCATTTTTCACACGGGTTGAATGCGTCAAGGGGCGCTGTCGGTTCAAAACATCCCTCCATCAGAATCGAACGAAGCCTTATTCTTGGTCCCCACTCCGGGTCCAGCAACAGGTTACTTCTACCGATGATGCCTATCCCCGACAGAACGGCAGCGTCCTTCAGAAAAAGGCCGCCTTTTTCCACATGATAGGGTAGCGGGTAGGCGGCAACATCCAATTCTTCCTGTAACCATTTCTTCAAGTCCTCTGAAATCTCCCGAAGACGTCTATTGCCCCAGGTATCGCCCCCTTCCCAGTAGTCTAAAAGCGGTTCTTCTTCTGGATGAACCATTCCCAGCACCAAGACGGTTTGGGCTTCACCAGACCAAACGTCAATCCGATGGTCATCAAAAGCATCTGGCCGGATTGGACCTTCGTGATGCGCTCGATATGAAGGGCCTTGCAATACATCCTTTAAATGGACAATGCCGGCACGAATACCATCAAACGATTCAGCTTTTGCAATGACCAGAGCACTTAATGAAGCTTCGGGTGTCATAAAGATACCTTTCGTACACGCAGCCATATTGAACGGATCAGAACTGATGACTTTGGCCGATAGTCATGGTTTATGAGCTGCAAACCGATAGTAGGATGATGCAACTGTGCTATCCGTTTGGCTGACATGTTATGGTGGTTGGCATTCCGAAATTAACCCTACATCTTGGAAACAATCCGGCAAGTGGTTATGATCATCGGCACAATAGTGGGGTATTATGTTTCAGCAGGCGTTTAAGACTGGCTGCTGTTCAGGTCGATTCCGCAAATTTTTTCATCAATGTTTTCTGCATCCTTTCGGTCACCGCCTCTCGGTCATGATTGCCTCTTAGCCGTTCTCCAAGCAGCTTACCTGCTGCGATAGCTGCTTCCATCACTTCCGGTTGCTTATATACCTGAGGGATTATTTCCTCAGTTATCTTTGTACCTTCCCCAAAAAGCATATTGACCGCACCGACCTTACATGTCTCACCATAGCCACAAGAAAAACATGAAGCAGCTCCTTGGCCACTAACTTTTGCGATGGTTTCAACAAAATTGTACAGGAGAAATTTCTCAATATCGTCGGCCGGAATGGTACCGGATGCCCCCCCCGACGCCAACAGCAACGCCCAATTTACCCCACAAGGTATCACCTTCCTGGTGTCGAAACTGATACCAACGCTCTAAGAATGCATGGGTCAGCGCATTCAGGGCTGAATAATAATTGGGGGCACCAATGACATAAGCATCGGCCTCTGCAATCAGAGGGCGCAATTCAGTTAAATCATCATTAAGTTTGCAAATGTTGTCTTTAACACAGCCCAAACAAGCAATGCACCCACCTATTTTTTTACCCCGCAATGTGACAAGCTCGTAATCAAAGGCAGTGTTTTCTAAAACGGTTGTTACCAGCTGATGTACACCGGAGACACCTTCTTTCCTGCTACTACCGACAATTCCCAATATCTTCATGAATGCTTCCTCCCTTGAAATGCACGATGCAGCGCCGCCACTTCGAAAACTGGCCACCACTCCTGCCTTTCGAAATGAAGCGCCAAAAATGCTGCCCAAGGCAATCGAAAGGGCGAGGGTTGAACCGTCGTGCACGATAGCTGTGTTTTCATCATCCACTGGTTTGCCATCGAGGATAATGGTTTGAATTCGATTGGTCAAATAATCTTCCCCCACACCGAGCTGTTCGCACAGCAGGTTCTGGAAGCTGCATCCGACCTGGGCCTTCATCGGGAATCCCTGCTATAGCAACGGGAAGAATGCGCTAAGATTTCCCTTGTGGCGCGTTATATTAATGGTGATATGCAGTCGTTCGTTCAATTGTCCATCCGTTGATTGAAGCGTAACGGTTTTTACATATTGACGTTTCATTTACATTCAGCCCGTTAAAAGCCTGCAGTGCGATAATGATCGCCTTAACCCCGGTCGTTGGTTTTTCGGTCCATAGCGAATAAAGCTTGCAAAGCCATCTCTGCAAAGCGGGGCAAGCGGCTTCGATTATTAAACGGGTTGCGATACCGATCGTTTACCGAATATTTGGTCCCCTGTTTCTGATGGCACATCCTACGAATGGTATTTGCCCCTTGCTCCTTTTCGCCTCCTAACACATTAATATTTTGCCGGAAAACGAATAACAATCAGCATCTGGATACCATAACTGACTTCTAACAGCAGGTTAACTTCAATCTCATAGTGCCCCCCTAAAATGAAACCCAAATCAGACGGCCTTTAGGGTACTTTGCTGTCCCGCCTGGGTCTCGGAAAGCCCAAGCCAATATCTTCATCGATGGCATTCGGGTTTTTTATTTGCCGAAATAGCACGGCGGCCCAAGCCCATTAAAGGCCATGGCGCTCTCCGGGCACCGGACCGTGCAGGACAGCAACCACTGCAACCAGCAAGGATTCAGGCGGTTTGACAAGGAACATCAGAAAGGGGGGATGCCAAACCAACAGCGGTTCATCCAGGGGCTTCAGATCACGCAATCCATGATTAAAGGAGAACAACAAAAATGGTGAAAGGGTTTATCAAAACGGTTGCATTGACCATCATGCTGTCGGCTTCCATCGGGTTTGCCACAGCCGATTCCGCGGACGCCAAAAAGAGATTCGACTACTTGCCCGGCGATTTCCATCAGCACTCGCTGTACACCGACGGCGGAAGGCCGTTTATTGAAATCATGCGTCAGAACGATGTGTACGGTCTGAGCTGGTGGGCCAACTCCGAACACGGCGGGGAGCGCAACCGTGACGGCCTGGGCCGCTACTGGAGTGACCCCAGATTTTACCCGGATAACCCGATTCTGGGCGACGAAGAGTTCACTGGCACCAGTGACGATTGCGGCGGGCCTGATGCCCCTTGCCAGGAAATGTGGCGCTGGCAGAGCTTGCGCGACTATGTCTACCCCGATCTCAAGGTCGTCCGGGATGCCTTCCCGCACAGGACCGTCATCAGTGGTCTCGAGCAGAATGTCCCCGGCCACGAGCACTGCTCCACCGCCATCTACCAATACGACGATACCGCCACCGCCATCAGCGAATTCGAATACCGCTTTGATCGCTCCGATGACGACACCAGCCGCGATGGCGAAGCCAGCTTGGTGGATACGCCGGAGCTGGGCAATGTTCTGAGCAAGACCAACGAAGACAAGGATGATGCGATCCTGGGGGTCAAGTGGATGCAGGCCATGAAGGACGCCGGTCTTGGCGACGCCTGGGTGGTTCCCGCCCATGTTGAACGCGCCTGGTCCTACACGATCGAAGACTTCCGCAACTGGATGGACGCCGGTCCCGACGTCGCCATCGGGTTCGAAGGCGCTCCCGGCCATCAGACCTCCAGCGACCGCGGGTTTGGCCGTAGCTCCTTGGGCGGCGGCACCTATGGCGGCACTGGTTTTTACGTCGCCACCGTCGGTGGCCTCTGGGACGGCCTGCTGGCCGAAGGCCGCAAGTACTACAACTTCGCCAGCTCCGACTATCACTGGCATTGGGGCGATGGCGGCAGCGACTTCTTCCCTGGCGAATACCAGAAGACTTACACCTACATCAACACCAAGGCCAAAGATCCCATCCTGGCCGTTTTCAATGGCAACCGCTCGGGCAACACCTGGAACGTCCAGGGTGACCTGATCGACGAGCTGGTGTTCACCGCCAAGAGCCAGGGCAAAACCGCCATGATGGGCGAGACCCTGAAGGTCAAGAAAGGCAAGGCGGTTACGATCAAAATCAGGGTTCACGATCCCAAGACGGCCAACTTCTGCCCCTTCGACATCAACAACCCCTCCCTGATGCAGATCGGCATCGAGCAGCCCCTGAACATGCCGGAGCTCGACCACATCGATGTGATCGCCGGCTCCATAACGGGCAACGTCCCGATGACCGTATTTGATGCAGACGGATATCCAGATCCCGACGCCACTGACTACGAAACGGATGCTCAGGTGATTGAGACCTTCTACCGCGAATACGGAAAAGAGAAAAAAGGCTACCTGACCTACGTCATGAAAATCTGGCCGAAAGAGGACATGTTCATCCGACTGCGCGGCACCAACATGCCGGCCGGCGTCCCCTACGAGACCGACGAATTCGGCAACCCGCTGGCCGACACCGAGGCCAACGACAACATTTACCAGCTGATGGAAACGGAGGAGAATGGCTACATAGGCCCGGGCTTCGAGGAAGGCATCACCAACAAGCTCCTCAACCTTTACTTGATCGACGACCTCAGAATCAGCACCATCAGCAAGCTGGACGATGTCGTCGAGGCCTACGCCGACCTCTGGTTCTATTCCAACCCGATCTTTATCAAGGTTAAATAATCTAAGAACCGATCTTCAACCTCTGCCAACCGCAAGCGAGGGAGTGAAGACCCCCTCGCTTGCCATCCATGCGACCATCAATACCGCTGTCGACGATGACATCTACGCACAAATTCCTTTTTTACGCGCTTTTTTTCATATCCGGTGTCGCCGGGTTGGGGTATGAAATTCTTTGGACTCGAATGCTTTCCGCGGGGTTGGGCCACGAAATCATCTCCGTGCTGGCCGTTGTGAGCGCCTTTTTCGGCGGCCTGGCCTTGGGGGCCTGGTGTCTGGACCGTCCGATCAGCAGAAGCGCGAATCCTGAAAAATGGTATGCCCTGCTGGAAGTCATCATCGGCCTCTGGGCATTGGTACTAATTCTCACCCTGCCGGGCCTGAATCCGATGATTTCAGGCCTGATCGGTATTGAGCCCTCCATCTGGCGCCACTGGTCCATCTCCTTCCTGTTTCCCCTCCTCATCCTGCTGCCGGCGACCGCCGCCATGGGGGGCACCCTTCCGGCCATGGACCGGATATTTGAAAAGATCGGCGGCGAACGCAATGCGGTTGCCGGGCTTTACAGCATCAACACCTTGGGGGCAGTCGCGGGTACCTTGCTGGTCACGTTTGGGTTGCTGCCTTGGATGGGAATGAATCGGACCTCGATCGTTCTCCTGCTGGCCAATTTCATGGGCACCGCGGGCATATTGGCAATGACGCAGAAAAACGCCGGAGAGACCAAACCGGAGACGATATCGCCAGGGGTTCATCAAGGGGATCTGGCACTCTATGCTGTTTTATTTGTCACCGGCCTGGCCGGCATCGGCTTTGAGGTCCTGATTGTTCGGGCACTCAGCCAGATTCTCGAGAACACGGTTTTCTCATTTGCATCGATGCTGATGGTGTTCTTGCTAGGTACCGCTGCAGGCGCCGCCATCTATCATCGTGTGGGCAAAGGGCGCGATCATCACAGGCAAATGCTTTCCTACCTGCTGATGGGCACTGCCTTGTGTTGCCTGCTTTCCATTTATGGACTGCGATATGTGGCGCCTGTGTTTCGCGGGTTTCAGCAACTTTTCGGGGATGGCGTTGAAGGCGCCGTTTTTGCCGAAATCGTCTTATCCCTTACCTTTTTTTTATTGCCGACCCTCTTCATGGGAGCGACGTTCAGTCATCTGGCCCGCTGCCTGAGAGATAATGATGGTGGTGTGGGCCGTGCCGTGTGTTTGAATACCCTGGGCGGTGCCTGCGCGCCGCTGCTGTTTGGCGTCCTTGTGCTGCCACGGATCGGTCTTCAGTATACCCTCCTGACGATTCCCGCGGCCTATTTGCTCTGTTTTCCCCGGCGCCGAATAAGCTATGCGGCTGCAGTCGGCTCGCTGGCGGTCGCGGCCATATTACTCGGACTCAGGTCGGATCCATACCGTCTGATAAGGCTTGAGGCAGGCGAGACCGTGGTGCATCACCAGGAAGGGGTCATGGCGTCGGTTTCGGTGGTCAAAGACGCCCGCGATGAACTCCATCTAAAGGTCAACAACCATTTTCAGATGGGGGGGACGACGTCCGTTTTTTCGGATAAGCGCCAGGCCTATCTGCCGCTGCTGCTGCACCCATCTCCCCAACAAGTTCTGTTTCTGGGCGTGGGAACCGGCGCGACGTTTGCCGCGGCAGCCGATCTTCCGGGCGTGATGGGCGAAGGGGTGGAACTCATTCCTGAGGTCATTGCGGCTGTCGGTCATTTCGAGAAAGTCACAGGCGATTTGACAGCCAGGAAGAACCTCCGCGTCTTGAATGCCGATGCCCGGCGCTATGTGACTGCTGCAGAAAAAAGGTACGATGTTATCGTCGCCGATCTGTTCCACCCCTCCCGGGACGGGGCGGGGAGTCTTTACACACGGGAACACTTTGCGGCCATTCGAGGCCGGCTAACCGACGACGGCCTTTTTTGCCAGTGGCTGCCGCTGTATCAACTGAATCTGGAAACCTTTAAAATCATCGTGCGCACCTTCTTGCAGGTTTATCCGGATGGTCAGGCATTTCTGGCCCACTACAGCATTGACCAACCGATTGTCGGGTTGGTCGGCGGCCAAAAGGCGCTGCGGTTCTCCGAAGACTGGTATCGCCAGCGGCTGCCTGGACAGTCCTTGCGCAGGCACATGGCCGGGTTCGGGTATGACAGCCTCTATAGCCTGTTGGGTACGTTCATGGCCGGAAGCGACACGCTTCACCAATATGCGGGCCATGGACCGATCAACACCGACGAATTCCCTGTCGTTCTTTTCAGAGCACCGCTGTTCGTTTATGGACGCCCGGAGCCGGCTCGCGATCGGCTTTTAGCCCTGCTGGACGCGTTCTCTTCTCCGGATCCGGAATCCATTCTAGCAGCGGTGCTGTCAGAAGAAGATGATACCGCCAGGCCGCAGCTCACCGCGTATTGGTCTGCCAGGGACAGTTTCCTCAGACTTGGCACGACCATCGACCGCACCACAGACGTAACCCGCCTTCATGCAGTCGCCAGCCAGCCGCTCCTACAAGTCGTTCGTCAGAGCCGCCATTTTTCGGCCGCTTATTTCCCGCTGATATCTATTGCCTACGCGCTATATCCATATGACCGGGATGCGTCCTATCAACTGCTACACGATTTAGAGCGCGCCAACCCAATGCGCCCCGAGGCGGGTCAGTTACGACAGCGCCTATTTGAAAAAAGGCCATCCTGAATAAGGCGGGTGTTTAGAAAGCCGAACCGAGCGTTTCTGTGGTGGCATCCGCAGGCCGGCGGTGAGACCACCAGCGCCCATGGCCCACCAGATAAGCGTTTGACCCTTCATGGAAATGCTGCAGTTGCAAGAACGGATTCCATAAAAAACGTCCGCCGAACAAACCAAAGACGCTTATCTCCGCTATACAAGTTAAGGCCTGCCATCAATAGTTGACATATGATGGTGTCGGCAATGAATGCATCAATATATCTTGATTGTCCCATTACGTATAGAAACAGTATAGTTACCGCTGTGCCTGCCCCGTAATTTACACCAACATATTGTGTCCCTATTAAAGATGTGATATTATAAGTGCGCTATATTCATCTCTTGTCTGTGATTACCAGAACTTCCTACAGGGATACTTGCCCCGCAGACCGCTGACGATTCACAGATTTGTAAGCTCTGACCAACCTTCAGACAACCATCACATTGTGGACGGTGCAAATGTCCGTGTATAGGGCAATCATACAGCTATAGAAAGTTCCAGTGACGTAGCATAGATGGAACTGAGGAAGTGAATGATATCGAATGGATAGGCTACGATTTTGCTCGGCGAGAGTAAACCAACCCCAAATAGAGAGGACGGATCATGGAAGTAAAAGACTATTGTAAAGCCATGAAGGCAGAAGTTACAGCATGGAAAGAGAAACTTGAGGCGATGAAGAAGACCGCAGACGGATTCGGCTCCGAGCAGAAGGAAAAGGTTCTTCCACTGATCGGGCAGCTTGAGCAGGAGGTCGTCACGGCTCAAATGAGGGTGGAGCAGCTCGAGACCGAGTGCCCTTCCGACTGGTCACCTTTAAAGAATGAACTTGACGAGCTTTTTGGAACGGTTGGGAGCAAAATCAGCCATCAGTTTCAGGAAATGTCTTCTCGAGAGGTATTGTGGTAAAAGCAAGCGGGGCGGGAAGGTATATAGAATGCCTCCCGCCAGCATGCTTTGAAATGTCGTAAATGACACACCAAACTGATTTTTTTAGGTCTAAGCGGTGTGGCCGTCTGATGGGTCTTCGATAAAAACGCTAAACTGATACGCGATTGGGCATTATCGGGTTGTTTTCTCATATAGTTGCCCAATACGCTATTGCACATCTCGTTATCGCTGAGGCCCCCCATAGGAGGATCTTTTTGGATTTCGAACAGGCCATTCTGCTGATGATCTAGCAGTGTTGCGTCATATTGCCTTGAATCTGTTATGGCAGTACAAAGCACTGGGCCCAGGCATCAAAGATGTTTATATGACAGCGCATTTCATGATGCCCCACGCCGAAGGCCCATTCTGTGCTAGCGATAATCTCCGCCATACATTCGGCCAAACGATCTGTCTCAATTGCTTCGCCGAATACGAAGAGGAACTGTCTTGTCCATGGTTGCGCGACAGGTGGTGATCAGGCATCTCTATCCTTGTCTCTAAAACTCGCGAAACAAAGACACGTCACCGGCTTTTTAGTCCATGGCAATGTCGTCCGCCCGGTTTTTTACATGAAACGTCTCCAGCCACACGCGTTTGGCGTCGTTGGCGCTGTTTCGCATCCGTATAAAGTCGCTCAGGGCAGTTTGTTTATCTTGCCAGACCGGCCCCTTGGCCCCGATCATCATCTTGTCGGCGCTGACGGTTCGGTGTTCATTCAAGCTCCGGAAATAGCTGAAAAATGAACGCTGCTGGCTCTCCAGGGAAATGACAGATATTTTTTAACCGGTCCCTTAGCTGTTTTTCACTGATGGGTGCAAGATCCATCCCCTGGGCGATGATGTCCCAGTACTTCACGGCCATCTCGTGAATTTGAACATAGCTGTTGATTTTCAACTTAACCGACAAAATCGCAATGAACATTATCAGCCACTCTGGGTATTTGAATTTGGGCCCGCGTTCCCCCAAACGCTCTGGGTCAGGGAAGTTGGTTTCATCCAGAAAGTCTCTAAACGCCTTACGGGTTTCACGAATCCAACGGGTCGAGATCCTGTTTGCATCTCTGGGCATGAGTAATCTCCTTAATTTCCGAAATCATTGAGATTATTCATAGTGATGTTACGGCTTGGGGCCTTGTTCTTAACTTATGAAAAACATGAGGGGGGTAGCGTCTTAATAAACACCAGAATATTTCCACTACTCCTCAACTGATGGGGAAATATAATCTAATCATCCTGGCTGACGATATTCAGCTGACCCGCGTACCGTCCAACTACGTCTCCATCAAAGCAATTATCCAGTTCAGATTCACTAATGCTGTTTACGTCTTTGAGTTCATTTAAAGGGCAGACAAACTCGTTGCCTGCCGCATCTTTAACCTTTACGTATACCGCGTCTTTATCTTCAGCACTCATTCGATAGTCCTTTCAAAATACTGCTTGGGTTATTCCGGCTTTTTCATTCATAAGACCATAACACATCAACCGCCATCGTCTTTAGAAGGCAGAGATTACGCGTCTTTATGTGCCATATGAACGCTACCGAAAGGATAGCCCTTCACTATTGATACGCCTTTATCCAGTCAATCTCAATTTTGAACGGCCCAGATTGTTTTTCTGCGATTAAAAAGCCAATCTGTTTAATATTCTTTGGTATTATGGCGTCCACATTGGACAGCACGCGGCCTCGGAATACCGGAACGCATTCCTGAAAAGGAACCCTGATGACGATCCATTTATCGGTTTCTGTGCTGAAGTTGAATCGATACGAAACGCCATCAAATCGGTCATCTGTCCGGATCCGAAACTGGTATATTTTACCGTCCCCTTTAAGTCGGATGGCTATGCCATCGTAACCATCCATGTCGAAGCCTTGTGGGCGTGTCCTGATCGAAGCAAAGCCGCCATTGTTTTCCAACGAAACGGTTCCCTGAAATATGGCAGTGTCGTGATCACTAAATACAATTTCACTTTGAGAAAAACCGCCCATGACCCCATCATTCACAATGCGCCAATCCGACATATTATCGCTGTCTTGGAAATTGAAGAGCAGCATTTCATTCCGCAATTTTTTATCTACACTTTCTGCGAGTGCTGTTGGTTGAAAGAGGCAGGCCAATAGGAGTATGACTGCGGAAAGATGGGTGCGGTAGCGCATCATGCCAGCTTTCATAATCATCTGGGTTTTCGACACAAAGCAGTAATTCACTGCTGACCGACGAGATACCGAAAGTATCGAAGCACTTGATGATGTAGCGGTATCTACTCAGGCCTTTTTTTTAACCCGCTCGAAGTACCGGATAAGTGAATATCGGTGAACGCTCATATCCGGGGGCATCGAATCGTGTATTGAACTGAACGCCATCTGCCACCGGCTTGCGCCATCCTACTCAAGGCGCTGCCGGCAGTTGCGCCATTTCTAGCGAGACGTCCACCCTGCCTTCTCCCAAGGTCAGCCGATCGCTGGCGGCCATGTAATCGACGCCTGGCACCGGTTGAAATTGGCCGCCACCGTCCACATACAAGGTGGCCACCACGTAAAAATCCCCGCTCATACCAATATCTTCTATCGCCAAGACCAGGTCTTTCGAAGGACTTAGGATCTGATCAACGTCCATTTCGCCGTCGCCGTCTTTGTCCGTGTTACTTATATTGGTCAAGATCGCTGCAGGCATGCCGGTTACTGGCAATTCAGAGGCCAATGCGACAGTGAGACTTGTTATGGTGCCGGTGAAAGTGTCCGGCAGTGAAATCGCAGCGGTCAGGCTAGCGGCCGGCGCCACCTGTTCAATGATGAACGCTTGGCCCCGTGTCATGGAGGTGCCCACCCAATCCAGATCGCCGTCATTGTCCAGGTCGGTCATGGTAAAATCACCCGGCATCCGAATGTCGCGGTAAATCAGATGGGATGACCACAATCCACTGGCATTGACGCCGGGATTCTTGTGCCAGACGCCGCGATGGGCGGTGTGGTCAGCGCTGACAACGTCCATAAGACCGTCGTTGTCCACATCCGCCAGCCACATATCGCTGGGGGATGTCAGCCCCGCGATGATCACCTCAGGAACCCACAGATCACGGAGGTTGCCCGGATGATGATACCGCGTCACCGAGGAACTGAAAATCTGATTGGCAATCAGATCCAGGTCGCCGTCATCATCGAAGTCATGGAACCACATATCCGCCGATGCCCAGTTGTCATCGTCAATGACGACTTTTTCCCAAGCTGCATCCTTATTGCGCGGGCCGGGATTTACCCCGACCCAGATTTCGCCGCGGTAGCGAGGCGGATCTGTGTCGGCGATATCGAACATGGCGTTGTAGATGACTTCAGGGTAGGTGTCGCCGTTCAAATCCGCGCTCTTGTAGGTCAGTGTTCCACGGATATAGGGATCCGTACCGGCGGTCATGGTCTGCAGGTGGGGAATCCACTGCGGATCGGATTGGCCCGTGTTCTCCATCCAACTCCCAACCGACGAAGATCCAAATGCACTGCTCAGAGCCAGGTCCTCATCGCCATCCTGATCGATATCGCAGGGTACCACAATCATGGCATTGTAATTGGTCTGGGTGGGATTCGCATTCGACATAACTGCCGATCTTACCCAGGTGCCCATTTGCTGGGTGTATGAATAGACATTGCCGTTTCCATCCTCCAGGGGGGCCAATCCCGGGATGTTGGTACCCACGATGATCATCGGCTTGCCCGAGTGTTGAATGACTTTGACGCTCCAGGGGCTATAAAAAGCCGGGTCTGCGACACTCCATTGATCCAGGATCTCGGTTTCCCGGACGGTCAGGTCCTGGTTCATGTAGTAGACGCCGAGTTTGAGCACGGTCAATGGCAGATCCGGTTCTTCGAAGTGGGGCTCGCCGACCATGACGATGTCGTCGACACCATCCTCATCGATGTCGGCGGTGTCCATGTAAACCGCTCCGGGGACAAAGTTCTCCTCCCCGAGAAAATGTGTTTTCCAGAAAAACGGGCCGGTCAGACAGCTGGGGTGATACGGGTTCAGATCACACACGTCACCAGCGGGCACCGTCAGATTAACAAAGCCGTAGTCCATCGCGGCACCCTCGCTATAGACAAGGGTTGATGCGGAGAACCCACGGGCGTCGGTGGGCTCGACCACCATGATGGATGCCACACCCGTGGCAACGGCAAGACCCAACCGCGCGCCATCCAGAGGCTCGCTGGAGATGGCAAATAGATTATCGGCAAGGGGGATACGGATACGTATGGGAAAGCTGTCCGGTACGGGGGGATATTCGGACACGACCCAACTGGGGGTGGGTAGAGATCGAAACCGATGTGGCCATCCATCTTCGGTGGTTTCATACAGCATCAAACGCAGGTCACTCCCAGTGGTTTCGTCTGCATTGACCGTGACACAGATCTCTCCGGGTCGGCATGCGTTTTCATTGACGGGGGGATCGCTGATGATGCCGCTGTCCTCTCCCTGCTCTAATGCTTCAAGCACACCGATTTTGGCGATGAAGCTGAGCCCGGCGATGAATTCGCTGCGACCCGGTTCCATATCGGCATAACCCTGTGCAGAGTAATAGACCGTCATCCCATGAGACCGGGTGTGGGTCACGACGCCCTCTTGGGGTATCACGGCTTTGTCCACGCTGGCCTTGGCCACATCCCACATGGTATGCATGGCGGCGGTCGGAAACGCCGACGGGATTACCATAACATGAGAAAAGCCCTGATTTTCAAAGGCAGTGAGGGCGTCTTCGATGGTGGGGGAGGAGTAATTCATTCGTCCGGTGCGGGTTTGCCAGGGCAGGACGTGCATGATTTCATGATGGAAGAGATCCTCGGTCTGAATCAAATAGGAGTAGATTTCATCCGATTGCCATCCGAATTCAGGCAGTGGCGGAGAAAAGGGAGTTCCGTGCGAGGCCAAAACTACACCGATATCCTCGTCCGCAACATCTTCAGGAATGGCAAGGCGCACCTGTTTGGCCATGGCCACCACGGCTTTTTTCAAACGGCTTTTCATGTGGGGGATCTCGTGGAAAGGTTCGCACACGACCACCTCCATGCCGCCCATCAGGTGGGCGGTTTCGTGTACGAATGAGGCCACTTCCTGGGTATGGGTCGAGTCGGCCAGCAGCAATGGCACGACAACTAGCTTGGTGTATTGGTTCGTCTGCGTGATTTCCCAAACCACATCCGGAATTCGGGGGACGGCATCCAGGTAGGCCAGATAGGTGTCAATATCGGCACCCTCTACCTGGATATCGATATCCGCAATGATGTTTTTTAGGGTGTCGTTGTGTGGGCTATAGTCATTGACCAACCGATAGTGGCCGTTGAGCTCGGCGCGAAAAGCTTCCCAGGTGAAGAACGGGGGCACATCCCCCTGCGGAGCGATGGCGACCTCATGGGGCGTGCCGTTGCCATTCAAATCCACACCAAAGGGCGCCTCCTTCAGATAGGTCATCGCAGTGGCGATCTCTTCGTAAGCGGCCGCCCATTCTGTATATTGAGCGATTTGTGGAACGCCCAGGTCGACGCCATGGGGTCCGAATAGCGTACCGTCAGCCAATGTGATGGATTCATCTCCATCCGCGAAAACAGTAGGCTCCCCATGTCCGACAAAAAGGAGTGCGACACTTTCCACCAAGGCAGCGTCCTGTTCTCTCTCGTTCCTGGAATCGCCTGAAGAGTTGTTGTCACAAGCGCTAAGCATCCACAGCCCCATTGCCACGAAACACCATGCAAGCGATTTCAACCGCATATCCGCCCCCTTCTCGAGATCCATTGTTACTTCAATTGGCCATTATCACAGCACCCGGTGCTTGCCGAGAAATGTTCAGAGAAAAATCGGATAAGTGCTATAACTATTTCAAAGAATTACGGACACAAATCATAGATGGTGTCGTTTATTCAAGGAGGTGTTTGCAGATAGGCATCGGGGCTGTTTGCAGACGATCTTCGGTGAGGAGAGATTGCCCATCATTTTGAGACTACATCTGGAAAGATTGTATTGTCAATTAATGGGCCTTCATCCAGGTTAGCGGCAGGTGATGGATATTTAAATGGCGGCTTGGGTCATATTCTGCGACGAAAGCCGTTTCTGCTCGCGCTCGCTGGAATATGGGGTAACCCAAGATCGGGGGGCAAGGTTTCATTGGGTGGCGGTTGTGTCAGCACAGATTTCCGATATCCGGAATACCCTGCGCTCCTATGCAACCAACATTGAGCCGTTCTGCCAGGAATCCGGTGGTCGGCTGATTGGCTTCGTCACGTTGAAGGAAGCCCACTTCTTCCTGAACCGCCGCACTATAGGTGACCGCTCCAACACGAATCGCATCTGCCATTCGTTCATCAAGCGGAGGATATTGGGAAGATGTTGAATACTTCCAAATTCTGTAATTGAGACGGCAATTCGATCAAAGACCAATCTTCAAATCGATATGCATTTCTGATACATTCCGCACGTATCAGATCTTCAGGAAATGAAAAACCGGTTTGCATAGGCGGTAAAGAGTTTCGCTTCTCGGTCCGTGTGAAATGTCAATCGATCTGATGCGTAGGTGTGACCGCCGAACTTGGAGCGGGGATTGTCCCGGAGCCAGTACTGCATCCGCTTGCGGGCGGCCTCGCTGAGCGGAATGCCAAAAAAATCATATGCGGCCTCGACGGTCTGAACTGGATTAGTGCAGAGGTCGCGGTGAAACAGATCGAACACTTGGTTGGGTGGAATTTTCTTGCGGGCGCCCAAAGCCCGTTCCAGCCCAGTTGCCCAGAGAGCCGGGTACCAGTTTGCAATCGCCTGGCTGTCTGTATGTCCGGTTGTCATTCGGGTCCAGTGGGCGACCATGCTCAAACCGGACACCATGGCCTCTGAGGGGTCTCGATGGGTGAACACGATCCGCGCATTGGGGTAGGTCTCCATCAAGCAATCCAGGCCGAACAGATGTACGGGGGCTTTGAGAACCCAGCGTTCATTGGGCATTTTCCACTGCAGGACCTGAAGTAGGCGTTTATGCCAATGATAGGCTGGGCGCATGTCACAATCGCTCAGCCAATTACCATGGCTGAACAAGCTGGAGCCGGCGCTCCAGCCCGCATGGACAAATTCGTGGGCCATGAGATTTTGGCACTCGGCCGCGCCCAGAGCCATGAAATTGATACCGTTAATCCCGCGCAGTTCAGGTGCAGCGCTGAAAAGGCCCTCCATGGCGTCATGGCTTGCTTGTATGCGGGGATCCGGCGCATGGGGCATCAACTCGGGTGGCGGGCAGATGGCTGCCGCAGATTCGAAATTGCGCAGGAAGCGGGATAGGGGATCCAGGGCCAACAGGGTATGGGTGATACTGGTGCCACTCCTGGGAAGCCCCATGATGAAAATTGGGGCCTCTATTTTTTCATCCACAATCTCAGGTTGATCCTTTATGAGCTGCGTGACCTCCAGGCGGTTAAGGAGTAGTTGCAAGATCATCTGTTGAAAGTAGCCCGCCGTGCCTTCCGCCAAATCGATATCGGTATTTAAGGAATAGATCAGCGCATCCAGACCGGCTTGGAAGCTATCCCCTCCGAAGTCACTCAGGCCTGAAGTCTCAACGGCGTGTTCAATAAAAGGTTGCGATGCAAGCTTAATCCCCATGTGCCTTCTCCCCTTGGTGTAATTGTCTTCTCACGGCCTCGATGCCCCCCATGGAAAACCGGTATACATGCTCCGCCCATTGGTCATAGCGTTTATCCGCGGCGTATTCTGGGAAGAGGCGCGAAAACACGGGCCAGGCAAAACTGTAATAGAACAATTGCCCTGCCACAGACACCAGGCAATCCCGTGCGTCGTCATCGCTGGCGCCATCACCCAGCAGCGCCCGAAACATTTTCAGATGGCGCTCGAGCCGCGGCCGGTTGTAGGTGTCCACTAACTCTTCGATAAACGCTGAGGGTTGGGTCATCTCCGCGATAAAGATGGAGGTGACATCCGAGGCGAAGGCATTGTCCTTATACAGCATGACGCAGAAGTTGGCGATCATGCCCTTGAGTTGCTCTTGGGGTGTCTTCTGATCCCAGCTTTCCTGGTCAAAGCGGTCATACTCAGAAAAGATAGCGTCCAGGATCTTGCGGTACAGTTTCTCTTTTGAGCCGAAATAGTAATTTACCGAGTTGATGTTCCCGGATCCGGCGACTCTGCAAATCTCCCGGACCGTCGCGCCCTGGTAGCCTTTTTCCGCAAAAACCTTGATACCTGCATGGAACAATCTCTTTTGGGTGTCGTCTGTTTGGTCTGATAGCATGGGGGACCCCTTGGTCGATTAATACGGTTGTATTAATTATGTTTAATACAACCGTATTAGTTTTGTCAATGGTTTATTCGCGAAGCTGTGTTGGCACACTTGCTCGGATATAGATTGCAGAGTGCGTTTCGATACCAAGGGAATCGGCCGATAGTTGGGGCCAAGTGCCGTAAGTCGCTCAGCCTGCTGACGTCAGCTGACATCAGCAGGTGGTGGTTAACCCCATGTGGGCTGGTTGGGCAATGTAACGCCTCTATTGTACAATTTTAAAGCACAGGTATCCCCAAAAGTATTTTGGTAAAACGTTGGTTTAACTCAGGGTCATGGATTACATTTGCCATGGCCCTGAGTTTCAGGAGTGATTCTTCCGGTCTAAAATCCCATCGCGGCCGATGTACTTCGGCGCGGATCAGCGCCGCCGTAGAAGATTCCATCTTCCCCGATCATGATGCTCTGAATGGCGCCCATGGCGCTCTTCGGGGTGACCGTATGCCCCATACCCCTCAGCAGCTGAATCGTGTCTGGGCTGATGCCTTCCTCTATTCGGATTTCATCGGGGAGCCACTGGTGATGGACGCGCGGGGCGTTGACTGCGGCTTGGACGTTCAGCCGATGGTCGATGACGTTCATGATCACCTGCAATGTTGTAGTGATGATCCGGGAGCCGCCCGGGGAGCCGGCTACCAGGAAATTCTTGCCATCCTTCATGACGATGGTGGGCGACATTGAGGAGAGCATGCGCTTGTGGGGTTCTATTTTATTGGCTTCTCCACCAATTAGGCCATAGGCGTTGGGTACGCCTGGCTTGGCGGAAAAATCATCCATCTCGTTGTTTAAAAGGAAGCCAGCGCCCGCGACGACAATTCCGGACCCATAGCTGAAATTGATGGTGTAGGTGTTCGCCACTGCGTTGCCAAATTTATCGGCAATGGAGAAGTGGGTGGTCTCTTCGCTCTCAAAGGCCACAGGATCGCCAGGCAGAATGTTCTGGCTATTGGAGGCGAGATGAGGGTTGATTTGATCGCGCAGGCGGGTTGCGTATTTTTTGGAAGTGATTCCCGACAAGGGTACTTTGACAAAATCGGAATCCCCTAAATATTTGGAGCGATCGGCATATGCGCGGGTCATGGCCTCGGCTATGAGATGAATGGTGCGGGCCGAGTTGTGCCCCAGATTGCCGATGGGGAATGGCTCAAGAATATTCAATATTTGAATAATGTGGGCGCCACCGGAGGAGGGCGGCGACATTGAGAAAATCTCGTAGCCACGATACGTGCCTTGCACTGGCTTGCGGATTTGAGGTTGATAGTTTTTCAAATCCTCGTGGGTGATCAAACCGTTGCCGCGTTTCATTTCAGCAACAATCAGATCTGCCGTTTCACCTTCATAAAAGCCTTTGATGCCGTTTTGGGCTATCCGCTTCAGGGTTTTGGCCAGATCGTTCTGCACATATAGGTCCCCTGGTTCGTAAAAACTGCCATCTGTTTTCTGGAATTTCTTCTTGCCGGCCTCGAATTTGAACAATAGGTCCTTTTTTGACTTTACGCCCTTTGAAAAGCGCGGGGTGACGACAAATCCCTTTTCCGCCAACTCGATGGCGGGTGCCAGGGAATCCGCCAAGGATATCGTACCGTATTTCTCCAGCGCTAAGGCTAAACCGGCGACGGTGCCCGGTACACCAGCGGATATATGGGAAAAGCGGGATAAATTATTATCCACATCGCCATCGGGTCCGAGGAACATGTCCTTGGTTGCCCCAGCTGGCGCTTTTTCCCTGTAGTCGATGGCCACCACCTCTTTTTTCTCTTCTGAGGATACCAGCATGAAACCACCACCGCCGATGTTGCCGGAACGGGGCTGGGTGACCGCCAAGGCGAACCCGGCGGTTACGGCAGCATCAATGGCATTGCCGCCTTTTTTCAGCACCTCCAGGGCCACCTGAGTGGCCAGCGTATGGCTGGTGACCACCATACCGTTTTGGGCCTCGACAGGCACGCTGCGGTCTCCGGCCAGGATCGCCTGGGCAGCAGCGATTGAAGCTGTGATGAAAACAAGCAATGCGGTGAGTAGGATGAATTTCACGATTGGTGCAGAGAACAATTTGGCCTTTTTCATGATTTCCTCCAAAGTGGGGTAAGGTTACCTCCTTACGATGACTTGAACAGACAATTGATGTTAAGAATTTTTCGGCATCACCTCCTCGGCTCAAATAAAAAAGCCGAACTGCCCCTGTAGTGACCTTGACGATGTCACCCCCGGCAGCCCGGCTGTCTTGCCTACCAGTGCGCAAGGAACCCGCGTCGAATTAAGACCCGTGGTTTTCCGCCCGCACCTCGCGGTGGGTTTGGCTTTGGCGAATTGTAATTGTGTCGCGTCGGAATAAAAAGATTAGCAGTGGATGCTGAATGGTGTCAAGCGTGCAATATGGGCCCATTCCTGATATGGATCGGCGGTCCTGCAATGACAAGACTTGGCCATACCGTTGGTGCCGTTGACGAAGTTAAAACGGGTCCTGATTGCAGATAGGTACATTCTGATCCTTAAAAGCCACAACCGTCTCGCTAGAGATATCAATATACAGCCAGCTTGGCAGCAACCCACAATTCCACCCAATTCCCATTTTTTAAGGGATTACTACTTCGAAGGCCTCCCTTTCAGTCTGGTGGACGTCGCTATATCAGGAATAGTGCCGCCGGAACTGGATACGTCATGCGGAAAGCGTAAGCTTAGGGATAGGGAGGGACCTTACGGTCTCCTCCCTATTGCTTCATTCAGCTTTGGCCGGCCCGTTCCCTATCCGCATCAATCCGATCTCCAACGCGTATTGACGCTTGGCCGGCGCAGGTCGCCTTGAGTAATGCGCGACAAAAGCACTTTCTGCCGGATCCTATCCGTCTCCTTGTATTAGCAAGCTGCGATGGCAAATTCATGCGCATCAACATTAACGTCATCACCGGCAACTGAGCCCAGAATCTTTTTGACGCTCAGTCCGCTATCTTCAAACTCCTTCGTCAGCGTCTCAACGCTGTAGTGCTGGAGCCAGTTGTAAACGGTCCGTTGCCGGTTAGGTTCTACAATGGTGTACTTGTCGAGCGTCACTTTCTCAGCGACATACTTAAATTGGTGTACGAAAGCGTAGTAGTCGTTGGGCGACCAGAAGCCGTCTAGTTGATTTTTTTCCACATAAGCCGCCTCGGCTTTCTCGTTAAACGCACTCAGCGAGTAAACATCCAGAAGTACTTGGCCACCCGTCTTCAGGGCCGATTTGAATTTTTTCAGCATGGTTGCGCGCTGGGCAGGGCTAAGCGCGCAGAAGTCACACATGATCATGATAATCAGATCAAACGTCTCACTGGGTTCATACTTCAGGTAATCGGCCACAACATACTGGATACCAAGACCGGCCTCCTCGGCCTGGCCTCTGGCATATTCAATAGAGTTGGCTGAGAAATCGACGCCTGTGACGGCAGCGCCACTTTTAGCGAGCCGTTGCGCATACAACCCGGGGCCGCAACCGAAATCAGCGACCGTCTTACCGGGTTTTAGGTCAAAATGCGCAATCATCCAGTCGGTTGAGCGCTGTATAAAAGCGCTGTTTCTGCTGCTGGCGTCTATATTGTCATTCAGATGGTATGCCAGCATCTGTTTTGCCGTATGTTCATTGGTCCACAGCTCAGCCGCCGTATAAACGCTGAATACCGCTGGCTTTGCTGTGATGGTTTCCAAAACATCAAACATGATTTACCGCTTTCATTAGATGATGAATCCAACTTAGACCGCCGCAAATAGGCTGGAAGGAGTAAATAGATGACGTCAAGCTCACCTGTCCAAACCGTGTCAAAAAACTGGCGGATGGGCGCAATTACAGGCCTACGGGAGGTGACGATTGTCGGAATTGAAGATGAAATATATGGTGGGGTTTTATTTCATGGCGCGCCCTGTTTATCTGTCTGGACACGCCCTGTCAACCCCTATTTGACGCTTTCTTGAACATGGCGCACGCCAAGGCGCGCCGGTCGGCAGAATCCAAAGGATTCCGCAACGAGGGACTCGCCTCAATCCCGTTCCAGCGCTCTGGTATTATCTTCAGTTGGGCCGATGCCATATGCTGGCAAATGCCGTCTTCAAGGCGGGGCTGCGAACGTAAGAATCGTGCGTTGGCTATTACTTTCAGCAGTCTCTTGCGGTTATTAGGCCAAAATGCATCTCTTTCGATCTGGGGCAACGATATGAAATCCATCATGGCCGCAAATTGCATCGCTTTTGGATCGATCCTAAAGAAGCGTAGAAACCGCCCCTAGAGAATATTGATCATTGAATTTAAAGCGATCGCCTCACTGAATTCAAAATGATAACTCTTGCACCATTGTGACATTGCTCCTCCTATCCGTATCCTCTAAAGTGGTACGCAGCCATCGGCCATAGAATCGAGCATCCTGACCTAGGTGGAACAGGCCGAGATCATCGATTCAATTTTGGTCACTTGTTTACTGGAAACGGAGAGAAAGGATGGTCCTGGTATGTGGCATGTCAATATTCCATGCGCGAATTGTGGGATGGGATTTGTCTTGGCGCGAAGCGATCTTGAAAAAGCAAAGGAAATCCTCTTGCGGGGTGACCACGCGGCCCCGGCATGTTGCGATGAATGCGCAGAAACGTCGGAACCATGGCAGCTTGACGCGCTGAGCAAAATGATCGAAACATCCTAATGCAGCACAATACGGCCCACCCTCGGGGTGATATGGGAAATGGCGGTGGCAGGCCATCGATTGATATAGAAGCGTTCCAAACCTTGGATCCTGCTGCTACGGCTCCTTCTCCAGCTGCTCGACCAGCTTGCGCGCAAAATGCCCCAGGTCGTCTTCGACAAACGAGCGGATGGTGCCCGCCAGGACGGTTTTTACCGCCACATCGATCCACGTCGGATCGATGTGGCGGTCCCTTAGCTGCTGCTTGACCCGCAATGCCGACCGAATCCCCTCGGTGGATGCAATGGTATTGATCTGCGCCACCAAGGCGGCATCACCCTGCACGACCCGGTAGAATCCGGTGAGCCGATTTCTTATCCGCTCGAATTTGTCGGCATCGTCACAGTCGACAACGACAATGCCCGGCTCGCCTTTTGAGATGGATGCGGCATGGCCGATGATCTTGGCATCAACGACGGATGCCGAACCGCTCTCGTTCAACAGTGCCGTATCGATGCGGGCAGTAGTGGCCATGTTGAGGATCAACGCCCCTTCCTCGAGAATTCCGAGCAACCGCTTGATGGTTTGCTGAACGGCCGCCGTTGGCAGAACCACCATTGCCACATCGGCCTCGGCAGCGGATTCCATCTCGTCCGACGCGATGCCCCCGACACGCTCTGCCAGGTGGCGGGCTTTCTCCAGATCGATATCGATGATCACCTTTTTTATTTTGTCGGACAATTGCGCGGCAACGACGCGCCCCATCCGGCCGGCGCCGATGACGGCGGTGCAAGGCGGCATGCGAAGGTTCTCCCGTGAATGGTTGAATGGGCTTGGGGTGTCTCGTTTTCCAAATGATTTTTTATGCTTGAACGGACAAATCGTAGAAGCGGCAGCATGCGTAAACGCTATCCATATCCTCAGGAGACGGCCTCAGAAGGCTTCTCTGAACCCAGTCCTCATCGGTAGGAGATATGGCGACGCATGGCATCAACGACCCATGTGTTACCCGGATGGGCTGTTCTAACAGGGGCGCTACTGGATTCGGTCTCCTGCTGACATCGATTTATTCTGCCAGTTTGGCCGCCCGCAGCTGGAGGTAGGCGTCTCGAAATGCGCTGTATGGATCGAAGGAGGCCTCCTTGAGGGCCTCGTAGTCACCGATATGAAAACTGAGGGTGTTCACCCGTTGGCCCGCGGCAAGCGCCAGAGAGGCCTGTGAGGAGAGCAGATAGGTGGTGGGCGCGACGGCGATGTCGCCCACCAAACCGGCGGTGTCCCGCAGGGTGGAGGGGCCGAAGATGGGCCAGACGATATAGAAGCCGTGGCCGGCCCCCCAGACGCCCAAGGTCTGACCGAAATCCTCCTCGTTGAGATTCAGCTGGGGATAATTCTGGGCGGGGTTGCCAAAGCCCAGGACGCCGACAACGCTGTTCATGGCAAAGCGGTCGATCTCGCGCTCGGCCGCTTCGCCTTTGCCCTGCAGGAGGCAATTGAGAAAGCGCACGGGGAAGGCCAGGTTGGTGAAAAAATTCTTAAGGCCACTGCGGATGGGCAGCGGCACCAAGAAGCGATATGCGGAGCCCACGGGCTGGAGCACGCCGTAGTAAAGATTATCGTTGAGGTGAAACATCGCCTTGTTGAAGGGCATCAAGGGATCGGCGATGTCGGCGGCGTCCTCTTCATCCTCCCAATCTTCATCCTCCCAATCTTCATCTTCCCACTCCTCATCCTCCCACGGCGCATCTTCCGTCCATTCCTCCTCCACGGCGTCCGCTTCCTCGACTGGATCCGCCGCGTCTATCTGGGATATGCGGATCGATGGGGTGCTGTCGGCGGGTGCCTGCGCCACAGAGAGAGATACCGGGAGCGTGCCCGAACCACTCACGCCGGTGGCGCAGCCGCTCAGGAAAACCAGGTTCAAGCCCACCAGGAAGAGCAGGCCGGTGCGGCCGCAACACGGGAAGGGGGGGATGCGCGGCATCAAGACTCCTGTTCGGCCAACTTCTTTTCGAGGCGCTTGATCAGGTCGGCGGGAGATTCTTTTTTCAGCAGTTGGCTGAACTGGGTGCGATAGTTTTTCACCAGACTGATGCCTTCGACGGACACGTCGTAGACCCGCCACTTGCCATCCACCAGCTTGAGGCGGTAGTCTACCGGTATCTCCAGGGTTTCCCGTTTGATGATGGTTTTGGCCAGGGCGCGGCCCTCTTTGACGATCTCCTGGCTAACATAGACAATCTCCTCGTTGTGGTATTCTCCCTGGATTTTATCGACGTAGGTGTTGCCCAGAAACTTTGAGAATACCGCAGCGAAGGACTGGCGCTCTGCGGGCGTGAACTTACGCCAATTGCGCGCCACGGCGCGCATACTGATTTCATCGAAGTCGAAGATCCCGCTGACACTCTGCCAGATCTTATCGCGTTGTTCCGCTTTGCGGGTGTCATCCTTGTAGATGGGATCGTTGAGGATGGCGATAACCGTGTCGATGGGGCCTTTGATGGCCGCCAGTGGGTCCGGCGGAGCGCTCATGGCCGGCGCTGTCCCGACAAGCGACATCAGTACCATCACAGCGAAACCGATCTTCAGCGCTTTGAAATTCTTCATATCCGTATTCCTTCGGCAGTTTGCAGGGTGCTGCCATTGTTGGGTTGCTGGCCGGGTCCATGGGCCATTGACCGTCTTTACTCCTCCACGTCTCCAAAAACATACTTTGACACCAACTCCTCGATGTCCAGGGAGGATTCGGTTTCTATGATCAGATCCCCGGGTTGGAGAATATCGGGCGAGCCGCCCGGGATGAGGCTGATATACTTGTCGCCGATCAAGCCCGCGGTCTTCACCGCCGCGATCACATCCTCGGAGAGCTCGATCCCCTTGCGGATCTTCAAGTGGGCGATGGCCATCATGCTATCCTGGTCCAGCGTGATCCGTTCCACCTGACCCACTTTGACGCCGGCAATCTCCACCTCCGACCCATCTTTCAGGCCGGTGACGGAGTCGAATCTGGCGGTCAACGGATAGTGGTTGTCGCCCAAAATTTCCATTTTGCCAAGCTTGATCGTCAGATAGCCGGTGCACAGGATGCCCACCAGGACAAAAAGGCCAACGGCCATCTCGAGATTGGTTTTGTTCATTCGGCCTCCGTCAAATCTGGGGCGTTTCCGGCTGGCCGCCCTCTGCCAAGAGTGATCAGATTAGCATACCTTAAATTCGTAAAACAGGTTCTCGGGCGCCTGGGCCCGCGCGATGAGTTCTGCGATCCGCATCTTACTATGGGCTTCCACAAAGCCGGCCGTCACCGAAAGGCAGCCGCGATGGGACAGACCGATCTGTTGGGGCGGTCGCTCCTCCAGTGCGTTGGCGAGATCTGAACAGAATCCCTGGGCCCGATCCATGTCGGCGTTGGACAGCAGGACCATGATCTGGTTGAGACCCAATCGGGAGTAGCTGTCGGTCACACCGATGCACCGCTGGACTTGACCGGCCAGGTGCTGGAGAATGGCCTGGCTGGCCATGTGCCCCCCGATCTGGTCCAAGGCCTCCAGATTGTTGACCCGCAGCAGTACCAGACTGAAGGTGATTTCGTGGCGCTGCAGGCGCACCATCTCACGCTGCACTTTCTGCAAGCCTTGTGCCTTGGGTGCCGCACCGGTGAGGTCGTCCTGGATGGTCTCGAGACCCTTGAGGAAGTGTTGGATCACCGGGTCCCGACTCTCCTGAATCCCGCTGGAGGTGCCGTCGAAGATGATTCTACCCTCGTCCAGCATGGCCACCTGCTGAGAGATGAAAAACACATCGGGAATTTCGTGGGACACTAGTACCGCCGTGAAGCCGAATCGGCGCTGGTAGTCGGCGATCATGCTGTGGACCGCGTTTTTGCGGATGGGATCGAGACCCGTGGTGGGTTCGTCGAAGAGGACGATCTCCGGGTCGGTCACCAGCGCGCGCGCCAGCGCCACCCGTTTGCGCATTCCGCCGGAGACCTGTGATGGATAGCGATCACCGATGTCACCGAGATCCAACTGATGCAATCGCTCCGCCACCCGTTTTTTGATTTGGGGTTCACTGAAGCGGTGGCGTTCACGCAACGGCAGGGCGATGTTGTCGTAGATGGGCATGCTGTCGAATAGGGCGTTGCCTTGGAACATGTAGCTGAAGCGCAGCTTCAAGGCGCGCCGCTCCGCTTTGGCCATTTGATGGATGGGCCGGCCTTCGAAGCAGATTTCACCTGAATCGGGTTCCAGCAGGCCGATGACGTGTTTCAGCAGCACGCTCTTGCCCGTGCCGCTTTTACCGATGATGGTGGTGACCTTGCCTTTCTGAATGGGAAGGTCGACCCCGGCCAGTACCTGTTGGTTTCCGAAGCGTTTGTGCACCGACCGCATTTCGATGAGGGGCTGCGTCATGACACCTACAATAGGAAAGAGGTTAGGACGTAATCCACCACGAGAACCAAAACGCAGCAGATAACCACGGCCGATGTGGTGGCATTGCTGACCCCGCGGGCCCCGAAGCCACCTTCACGCAGATGGCAATAGTAGCCCTGGTAGCAGCAAAGGCTGGCGACGAGGGCTCCGAAACAGATCGCTTTGATGAATCCGCCGTTGATGTCCACCATGCCCACACTGGATTCCACTCGGGCGAAGTAAAGGCCGGGCTGAATGCCCAGGAGTAGAGAGCCCGTCAGATAGCCCCCAACGATGCCGATGACGTCGAAAAGGGCCGTGAGGAGCGGGAAACTGAAGAGGGCGGCTGCCAATCGGGGACTGACGAGGAAGCGGATCGGGTCGATATCCATGGTTTCCAGGGCGTCGACCTGCTCACTGATCCGCATGATGCCGATTTCGGCGGCGATGGCCGATCCAGCCCTACCGATGACCATGATGGCGGTGAGGACCGGACCCATCTCACGAATCAGGGTGAGGGCCACGGCAGCCCCCAAAAGGCCCTCGGCGCCGAACTTGACCAACGTGTAATAACCCTGGAGACCAAGGACCATTCCGGTGAAGGCGCCGGTGAGGCAAATGACGAAGACCGACTTCATACCGATGAAGTAGATCTGTTCAATGAACTTGGTCCACTGCAGGGGCAGGGCGAAGATATGGGTGAATGCCTTGAAGAAAAACAGGCCGAAACGGCCCATCTCCTCAATGGGAGCGATGATGAGCCGTCCCAGTCGTGCCAGCTGGGTTTTGACGATGGTTTCCATTGGCGGGGTTGGCAGATCCTAAAAGGCGCCTGCGGTTGCGACGCCGCTAAGGTGGATATGGATAGTTCCGGGTTGCCGGGCCAAGGTTGGAACGGGGACCTGCTTGCTGGCGATGTGAACGGCAGCCCTTAGATATAAAAATCACTGGTAGCCTGTCAAGCGGTCCGGCCCTTGTCGGCAGCGCGACCTTCGCTCGGTCCCAAATCGCAGCCGCGCTCTCTGGGGGCCGGTTTCGCCGGCTTGACTTGGCCAAGGCCTTTGCTTAAGGTGCTTCAACGTTGCCTTCTAGCCCCTCCCAGCCACTCCAATGCTGGCCCCCCTCTATGAAGGAGACCCTCTATGACCGAATCACAGGACATTGACAGCCTCGATCACGCGGAAAAAGCCCGTTTCGTCATGGATCTCTTTCATCGCACCCTGTTGCACTACGCTTTCTGGTTTTTGGAGGTGCGCCATCAGATGGGCATGGAGAAGGCACTGGCGACCCTGCACGCTGCCTCTCAGAGAAGCCTGGCGATACAGATGAAGCGCTTGGGCCAGGTGCTCGGTTTCGAGCTCCAGGAGGGAGTGCCCCAGCCCCTGCTTTCCCTGTCGGACCCGCAAATGGATGCGCTGATCGATGCGGCCGCCATCAACTGGCTTGCCAACGACGGGGTCTGGTTTCAGGCGGTGGAGTTCTCCGCCGGTATGAACGACGCCAAACGCTGTAATGACTCCTGCTGGGCCCGCTTTTCGCCGCTGGAGGCCTGGTCCATCAAACGTTTTCTGAACCTGTCGGAGCGACCCGGACTGGCGGGTCTCAAGCAGGCCTTGGGTTTTCGACTCTACGCCCGAATCAATACGCAGTCCATTATCAATGAAAGCGATAGCGCCTTTACTTTTGAAATGAACCAGTGCCGTGTCCAGAATGCGCGTCAGCGCAAGGGGCTGGATGACTATCCATGCAAGTCGGCCGGTCTGGTGGAGTATGCTTATTTTGCGCGCGCAATCGATGACCGGATTCATACCGAATGCATCGGTTGTCCACCCGATGATCATCCCGAAGATTGGTTTTGCGCCTGGCGGTTCCGCCTTGCGGAAACCGATGAATGACGGAGCCGTCTTCGGGTCGCTTTATCTCCTTGGTAGTACGCGCGATCCGTTTATCCTATTGATATTATTATAGAATACCCGCTGGCGATCTGTGCGCTCAATACGCCTGCGGCTCCATTTCGGTATCCGCTCCCGGCCGCCCCTCTGGGTTGATGCTGACTTCACCCAGTTGTCTGAGGCTGAAACTGCCGTTGTCGATAATTTTGAGAACACGTTCGCTAATCACCCAGCCCATATTCAACGCCTGAAAGTAGACGATTTGATCCTTCTGCATGGGATCCTCCTTGTGTAGGGGGCTTCTGGATCCTGACTCTGAATTGCCCCGAAGCTGCCGGAAACCACCGAAGTTGCGCTCCAGCTTTCTCCAACCATTACCATCATGGTGGGATTTGCAACTGTCTTGCCAGGACATCCCCCACCTGGTAGATTGAGGCGCCTTCCCCAACCACACCTGCTACGAGGAGATCCGTCATGCTCAATCCTGCCGTCCAAGCCTATGTCGCGCCGCGGGTCAAGGCGCGTTTTCTCACCTATGTGCGCATTCACACCACATCAGATCCCGAGGCGGACGGCGCCCCCACCAGTAGCTGCCAGCTGGAACTGGCCCGGCACCTCGGTGAGGAGCTGCATGAGCTCGGCCTTCAGGCGGTAACCGTCGACGACAAGGGGTATGTGTACGCCACCCTCCCGGCCTCGCCCGGAGTGGTGGCACCGGCCATCACCTTCTGCTCCCACATGGATACCTCGCCCGCGGTCACCGGCGAAGGCGTTGCGCCCATCCTGCATGAAAACTACGACGGCCGCAGCCTGCGCTTCCCCCGCGACCCCGAACTGATTCTGAGTCCCAATGAGAGTCCCGAGCTGCTCAAATATATGGGCCAGACCTTGATCACCGCCAGCGGGGATACCCTCCTGGGGGCCGACGACAAGGCCGGTCTGGCGGAGATCATGACCGCGCTCGATGCCTTGATCCATTTTCCCGAACTGAAGCATCCCGAGCTCAAAATTGTCTTTACACCAGACGAGGAGGTGGGGAAGGGAACCGCCAACATCGATCCGGATCGGCTCGGGCGCTACGGGTATACCCTCGATGGCGGCGAGATGGGACTTCTGGAAGCGGAGTGCTTCGACGCCTGGTCCGCCCATCTCGTCTTCGAGGGCTACAACATCCATCCAGGATACGCCAAAGACAAGATGGTGAACGCCACGGCCATCGCCAGCCGCTTCATGGCCGCGCTGCCGGAGGCCCAGACGCCCGAGCACACGGAAGACAGGGAGGGCTTTTTCCATCTGGCCAATCTCAAGGGGGACGAGAGTCGGGCCGAGGCGACGCTCTATCTTAGGGATTTTGAAGCGGCCGCGAACCAGAAACGGATCGCCTATCTCAAGCAATTGGTGGCCCTGTTTGAAATGCGCTATGCGGGTCTCTCCATCGCATTGAAGCTGACCCAGCAGTACCGCAACATGCGGACGGTGCTCGAACAGCATCCCCAGGTCACCGTCCTGGCCCATGAGGCCATCGCCCTGGCCGGTCTGGAGGTGCTCCAGCGCTCCATACGGGGCGGCACCGACGGCGCCTCCCTCTGTTTCATGGGGATGCCCACCCCCAACCTCTTTGCCGGCGGGTTGAATTTTCATTCCAAGACCGAGTGGATTCCGGTGATCGCGCTGCAGAAGGCCTGCGAAGTGGTCCTGCACCTGTGCCTCCTTTGGAGCAAGGAGGGTGAAATGCTGGACGACACCCCGCGTTCGTAATCGGTACCCATCCATCGCCAACCACCCTGGGAGCAAACCAGCATGGCCCTCTTCAAACCGCTGCTCTATCTCTGCCTGGCCGGCGGTGCGGTGATCCTGGCCGCCTATCTGCTTCAAGAGAAGCTGATCTTCTACCCCCAGAAGGGGATCTTGGCCCCCGATCACGGCCGCTTCGCCGGTTCGGAGATTCGGCTCGAACACGATGGCCTCACTCTCCACGGGTGGCTGGTCCAGAAAGACCCCAAACCCCGCCGTCTGCTCATCTACTATGGCGGCAACGCCGAAGAGGTCTCCCTTAACCTCGGCGAATTGGACAAGCTGCCGGTGGATGCCCACCTCATGATCAACTACCGGGGCTATGGCCTCAGTCAGGGACAACCGTCGGAAGCCAACCTCGTGGCCGATGCCATCTGGGTGCTGGATATGATCTGCCACCGGCTGGCGCTGGCGCCAGAGCAGGTCGTCCTCATGGGGCGCAGTCTTGGGAGCGGGGTTGCCGTACAGGTTGCCGCCCAGCGACCGGTCGCCGGTGTGATCCTCGTGACCCCCTTCGACAGCTTGGTCAGTGTGGCCCGCAAGCATTACCCGTTTCTGCCGGTCAAGCGCCTGTTGCGCCACCGCTTTGACTCTGTGCGCCTGGCGCCAACGCTGGCGCAACCGGTGCTGATGCTGATCGCCGCGGCGGATGGCATCATCCCATCCGCCAGCAGCCGTCGCCTGAGTGAGGCGTGGGGCGGTCCGGTGACCGCGGAAACCATCCCGGGGACAGGCCATAACGACATCCATCTCACCCAGCGGTATTGGGAGGCCATTCGCGTCTTCCTGCAAACCCAACTGCCCCAAGACCTCAACGCCGGCTAGCGCCGATGTGCCTGCACCTTCCCTGCAGGTGCGTATTCACCGCCCGCCTGTAGCCTACCTCACTGTGCTCCGAATCCACCTGGGGTATAGCTAAACCATCGCCCATCATCGCCTCCGGCAACTTTGGGAGGCCGCTATCCGGTGCGCCACCTTCTCGTCCGCCTGCGGATTTCACCTGACCGCTCCGCAAGGACACCACGTCGCTGCCAGCTGCCGCTCTTCCACTGACCATGAGAACTCCATCCCGGCGCATCGCTGAAAACCGTCAAGAGGAGGATTGTCATGAGCGCCAAACATTGGATTCGGCAATTGCGCAGCAGCCCCCAACTCTCCGAGCGCCTGCACGCCGTCCGCCGCCTGGAGGCGTTGATACACCAGCCGGCCGTGCACACCGCGCTCTGCCTGACGGCGGTGGATACCCGCCATGCGTCTCTGCGGGCGGCTCTGTTGGCTGTTCTGAAGAAAGACCCTCGCGCAGAGACCTTTTTTCTGGGAGTGGCGCGGGGCCAGGGGCCGACCTACATGCGCAAATGGGCCATCATCAACTTGAACCACCTGGGCAGTCAGCGGGCCCGGGAAGTGGTATTGACGGGTCTCCGGGATCCCAGTGAGGAGGTGCGCCGGGCGGCGGCCTGCCACGCCTCCCTCTACACCGACGAAGAGGCGCGCCAGGCGTTCATCGACTTTTTCCAAACCCAACGGCATGTCTACCTCAAGGATATGGTCGGTCGACTCTGCGTGGATCTGCACCATCGGCTGGAGGGATTGCGGTCTATCCGCATCAGACCGGACATCGCCTTGGGCAAGGCCCGTTGAACGGCAGGGGCACCGCGTCTGCGGCATGCGCATCAATTATGGGCGGTCCCGAAAATGTGGGGCCGAAAGGGAAGGGCGGGGCTGAGCTGAAAGCAGTCCATCTCCAGTTTCCTGAAGCCGGCCTCGGCTACCAGGCGGTGGGTAGGGCGGTGCAGGTGGCAGCCCTCGCTGAGATAGTGCCAGGGATGGTGCAACCAGCGCTGCCAGCGGGCCAGACCGGTGCCCGGCTCGGCGGCCACGTGTTCGAGGAAGAGGAAGCGTCCCTGGGGCCTGAGGATGCGTCGGATTTCGGCAAGGACCTGGCGGGGGTCCCCCACCGAACAGAGAACCAGGGTGGCCACCACGGCCGCGACGCTGTCGTCGGCCAGGTCGATGGCCTCCCCACCCACGGTGCGGATCTCCAATTCGTGGCCGTATCGTCGGGCCTGACGCTTCAGATGGGGATGCATGCGGGTGTTGGGCTCGATGGCGATGAGGCGGGTGCCAGCGGGATAATAGCGCAGGTTGGCCCCGGCGCCGGCGCCGATCTCTACTACCTGCTCGGGCAGTTCCGAAAAGAGATCGCGCTTGCGGCGGCCGTAGACCTTGTCCATGTAGCCATCCACCCCGGCCATGAAAAGGGCGTTTGCGCCAGCCCGCCAGCCGTTCGCGGAACGATGTCGGCGCACTGTCATCAGTGTCTCTCTATGTGTCGTCAGAGGGGACCGCGCTTCGCGACCCGTCACCGGCCGGTGCCATCGAGAGCGGGCGGCGCCGGCCGGCGGGGGTGCGGAAAGTCGATCCACCCCCTGGTCTTAGGTCCCTGCGGCGGCTTCGAGATTGGCGTTGACCTGATCCCAGTTGATCACGTTAAAGAAGGCCTCCACGTAATCGGGCCGTCGGTTTTGATAGTTGAGATAATAGGCGTGCTCCCAGACATCGATTCCCAGAATGGGGCGTTTGCCCACACTCAGGGGGCTATCCTGGTTGACCGTGGTGGTAATCTCCAGCTTGCCCTGATCCACCACCAGCCAGGCCCAGCCGCTGCCGAAGTGCAGATTGGCGGCATTGCTGAACTGGGTTTTAAAGGTCTCAAAATCGCCGAACTGGCTATTGATCTCCGTTTCGATGCGCCCGCCAATGGCCACGCCCTTTTTCAGTAGCGGCCAAAAAAAGCTGTGGTTGGCATGACCACCGCCGTGATTGCGAACCGCCGTGCGGATCTCCTCCGGCACCATCGTGAGTTCCTGGAGGAGGGCCTCCGCGGTGCGGGACTGGAGCCCTACATGGCCTTCGATGGCGGCGTTGAGTTTGTCGATGTAGGTCTGATGATGCTTGGTGTGGTGAATCTCCATGGTGCGCGCATCGATAAAGGGTTCTAGCGCGTCGTAGGCGTAAGGTAGGGTGGGGAGTTGATGTTTCATTGGGCACCTCTCTATGTTGGCGACGGACAGGCGTTCGGTCAGGCCCGCCCATCGGTACGGATCGGGGCCGCCGGATGTGGCGGCAGTCAAGAAATCTGCAGTGGCATTACGGTTGCCGCAGGCAATTCAGCTCACGGCGTAAAAAAGCTGTCGCGTTTGGATGGTAAGCACGGCTGGGGGAAGTACAAGGGGCGGGGATGGGTCAGGTGCGAGGCGATTCCACCCGGATAGCCACATTTCTATCTGGCATGCTCGAAACGCCGCGCATGGAGGCCCTCCACTGAGGATATCACTTAAACGGAGGTAGTTGGCATGGGTAAACTTATCATATCGCTTGCGTTTGCCGTGGCGTTTGCCATTTTCCTGGCAATCAAGTTCGTCGTTCATCACGCCAAGGTCGGTATCAAAGAGGCCAAGAAAGCGGCGGATGCCATTGACATTGGTGCGATCGCACCCGCTCTCGACAATGACTTCCTTTCAGATTCATCCAATAACAACGAGTAGACGCGTGCAACCGTCTTGGATATTGGAAAAAGATGAAAAACGCATCTCGGTCATTAAAGCTAAAGCAAGAGTGGGCCGAATTTGAAGCGCACCTCAGAAAGTTCATCCCCAAACGGTATCATCGGATTTTGTCACACAGACTATTCCCATGCTTCGTTTTCGGCTATCCGCTCGTCTTTATACTCCTTTTCCTCCTGGCGCTGTCTCTCTGGGATTAATCTTCCTTCTTAAACGTCGCTTCCGGCAGTCCTAAGTGGCCCCCATACCGGAATCGATACCGGCCGATTTGCCGGAACGCCACCATCGCTGTTAGTCACCCGCCACCCGGTCGATGATGCGTTGCATCTGCTCGGTGACGGCTTCGGGCAGGGGCGCCGGCGAGTGGTTGTCCAACAGGTCGATCACCTTTTCATGGACCTTGTCCCGTAGGTCCACGCTGCCCTGTTTCGTCCAGGCGTCGCGGCCCACTCGGGAGAAAAGCGCCGGCCGCCAGCACTCCTCGCGAAAGTGGTTCAGGGTCTGCCGCTGCATGAGGTAGTTGCCGCCCGGGCCCACATCGCGGATGACCTCCATTCCAATGGCGGCCGTATCCACTGGAATACCCCGGAGGAAGCGTCGTACCCAGCCGATGAGTTCATCGCCCAGGACCAGCATGTCGCAGGAGCAGCACATCCCCATATCCATATAGCCCACGTCGTGGATCAGGTTGAGGCCCGCCAGGGCCTGGGCCAGCATGGAGAAGGCCGATTCGGCACCGGCCTGGGCGTCGATCAGCTTGCTGTCCGTGGCACCGGCCAGGCCCCAGGTGGGCAGGCCCACAGCCTGGGCGAGTTGGGCCTGGGCGGCCAGTCCCAGACTGGCTTCCGGGGGGACCATGCTCATGATGCCCGTATCCATGTTGAAGCCCCCGAAGTTGCAGGCCATGAATACCGGCGCCCCCTGCTGGCGCAGTTGGATGAGGGCCACGGCCATGAAACTTTCGGCCGCGCTCTGGGCCAGAGCGCCGGCCAAGGTGATGGGGGCGGTAGCGCCGGGCTGTTGGGTGCCGGTGGGGATCTGTGGCTGACAGCGATCCGCAGCAACGAACATCCGCTCCACCACCTCATGGGGATAGGTCAGCGGTGTGATGGGCTCTGGATAGGCCACCACGAAGGGCTTGGCTGCCAGCGCATCCATGCTGCCGGCCACGGCCGCCGCCATTTCGTACACGCGGGCGACCCCTCTGGCCGAGTAGCCGCAGAAGGCGATGGGTTTGGTCGTATTGCGTACCACCGCGTCAAACTCGTACACCTCGGCAATCTTCCCAGGCACGTCCTGGGCAGAGCCAAAGGGCATTACCCAATCGATGTTGGGCAGGGCGTCGGCCACCCGCGCGGCCCGCGCGATGTCCCTGATGGTGGTGGGGTGGACCTCCCCGGTGCGGGCGTCCATGTTGTTGGGACTGGCCGTGCTGGTACCGAAGTAGCTGTTGCGACCGTGCAGTTGGAGGGCCGGCATACCGTTCCGGTCGTAAATCACGATCCCCTTGGGCGCCGCCTGCAAAGCGGCCTGGACGATGTGACGGGGAACCCGCACCACCTCCTCCTCCACGCTGGCACCGCTATCCGCCAGCATCTTGCGGGCCTCGGCATGCTGCACCTTGCAGCCCACCTGCTCCAGGATGGTGTAGGCCGCTTGCAGAATTTCGTCGACCTGTTCCGGTGTGAGCACTTCGAAAGCCATCTGATTACGGGCGATCCTGGCGGCATGGGGCATAAGCGACTCCTCCTGGCTAGTAGGCGTGGGCAAGGGGGTGGTGGTCATCGGACAGCCCTGAGTTGCCCAAACCGTCGATCTCTGTCAAGCGCTTTCTCCGCTGGGCGTCGAAAGGGAGGGGGTCACCTGCGGTTTTTGTTGACCTGGGTGGCGCTAAGGCCTACCAATGGATAGCATCGCGCCACGCGCACATTCCGGCCGTCGCTCGCCGCGTGCGACCCCCACAACCAAGGAGTGCATCGATGTCCCTCGTGCCCGTTCTCATGGTGATCGGATTTATCGCCTTCGTCTCGGTGGCGTGGTACCTTTCCACCTACAACCGCTTCATCAAATACCGCAACCGCATCGAGGAGGCCTGGAGCAGCATCGACGTGGCGCTCAAGCGGCGCTTCAATCTCATCCCCAATCTGCAGAAAGCGGTGGCGGCGTACGGCAGTCACGAAGCGCAGATCTTCAAGGAGACCGATTCGGCGGCAACCATGGCCGACGCCCCCCAGCGGGCGGTTACGGAGAGTCACATCTCAAAGGGTCTGGATGGCCTCCTCGCCCTGGCGGAAGCCACCCCCGATCTGAAGGCCAGCCAGAATTTTCTCTCTCTCCAGGCCCGCCTCAACGAGATTGAAACCGATATCCAGGCCGCCCGTCAGCGGTTCAACCGCGCCGTGCGGAAGTACAACACCCTCATCGATTCCATCCCCAGTAACCTCATCGCCCGGCGGTTCGGCTTTTCCCGGGTCGATTACTTCACGCTCGAACTGACCACCCAGCGGGAGGTGCCCGACATCGAGCTGGGACCCAAATAGGGGCCGTCAATTTACGGGATGGCACGCGTGATGAATCGGTCCGGTGAGGTGACGCCTACCCCCGCAAGCGGAAGTGTTCCTGCAGCAGGGCCGTCGCGGTGTCGGCCATCTGCCGGTGGCCGATCTTGTTGGCGTGCAGACCGTCCTCGAGGAAGAGTTCGGTGCGCAGCGCGCCCTCACCGTCGAACCAGGTGCCATAGAAATCGATGAGGGGCAGATCGTCGTCCCGGGCATAGGTGCGGATCCGCGACACCAGATCGTGGATCTGCTCGTTGAAGCGCGTGTAGCCGCCATCGGGCGGTGTCCACTGCTGTTTGGCCGCTTGATCGGGCCAGCAGGGCAGGGGCACCGCCAGGATGGGCACCACGCCATAGTGCTGGGCCTGAACCACCATGCTGGCCAGGTTGGCGATGATCTGCGGCGCGCCAATCCCCCACCAGAGGTCGTTGGTGCCCCCCAGGAGGATCACCATTTCGGGTCGGTGTTGCAGCACCTCGAAAGCGTAGCGGGCCAGCATGCCGGCCGTGGTGTCGCCGCCGATGCCGCGGTTGACGATGTCGATCCCCAGGGACTGGGCCGTCAGTGCCGGCCAGGTGTAGGGTTTGAGGTAATCGCTGCCCTCGGTGAGGCTGTCGCCATGGCAGTAGATGTGCATCGCTCTCCTCCCTCTTCGAATTCACGCCACAATACCCAGGGGCCGTGTGGGTGTGCTTATCATAGAAACCCGGCGGGACAAACGGCTGGATGACAATCCCCCGCTGGATGTGGTACTGGCTCCTTTTTTGGAAAGCGTCGCCATGCTGAATGAAGGACCTCTGGTGGCGGATCGGCAGCCGCCGGCTTCGGGTATGCCCGCGCGGATCCAATTGCGGCCACCCGGACCGCTGGCCATCGAAGGCGCCTGACTTCCGGTTATCTCTGAAAGGAGCTGCACCCCAATGGAAAAACTGCTCGACGGCATCGAAGAGGTTTTGCTGATGGGCCCCGGTCCCTCCTGCGTGCACGACAAAGTGTACGCGGCCCTGGGCCGCAAAACCATCGGTCACCTGGACCCGTACTTCATCGATATCATGGATGCCATCAAGGCCGACCTGCGCACCCTCCTGGGTACCGAGAACACCTTGACCATTCCCATGTCCGGGACGGGCTCCGCCGGCATGGAGGCCTGCTTTGTCAATCTCGTCGAGCAGGACGACCCCGTCCTGATCCTCGTCAACGGGGTCTTCGGCATGCGCATGCAGGACGTGGCCCAGCGGCTCGGCGCCCGGGTGGACACCCTCGAATTCGAGTGGGGCACGCCGGTGATCCTCGAAGATCTGCAGCAGAAGCTCGCCCGGCGTCGCTACAAAATCGTCGCCGTCGTCCACGCCGAGACCTCCACAGGGGTTCGGAACCCGGTGGCGGAGATCGGTGACCTGCTCAAGGGCAGCGACACTCTCTATCTAGTGGACGCCGTCACCAGCTTGGGGGGGATCGAGATCCAGATGGACGCCTGGGGGATCGACGCCCTCTACAGCGGCACCCAGAAGTGTCTCTCCTGCCCCCCCGGCCTGGCACCCGTTAGCTTCTCGGCCAACGCCGTGGCCGCCCTGGAACGGCGCCGAAGCAAGGTCCCCAATTGGTACCTGGACCTGACCCTCATCATGAACTACTGGCGGGGCGCCACCCGCGCCTACCACCACACGGCCCCCATCAACATGCACTACGGTTTCTATCAAGCGCTGGAGCTCATCCTGGAGGAGGGGCTCGAGGCCGTCTACCAGCGGCATCAGACCCATCACCGGGCCTTGGTGGATGGTTTGGAGGCCCTGGGCCTCTCCATGCTGGTGGCGCCGGAAAGCCGACTTCCCATGCTCAACTCCGTGGTCGTTCCCGAGGGGGTGGACGAGACCGCCGTGCGCGCAGCCCTGCTGAAGCAGTACAAGATCGAAATCGGCGCCGGCCTGGGACCGCTGGCCGGCAAGATATGGCGTATCGGGCTCATGGGTCACACGGCCAGAGCCGAAAACGTCGATCGCCTGTTGACGGCACTGGGACACCTGATCTCCTGACCGGCGCTCGTTCGGGGCCTTGCCGTCAACGCCGAAAGGGGTCCGGCGGTCTGCTCCACAGCGGCATGCCAGCATCAGGAGGTCGCCAGCCTTGCCGGCTCGGCGTTGCCCAAGGAGGACACCTATGGCGGACGTGGGACAGTATCTAGATGGGGAAGAGATCACCCGAATTCACGACGCTTCCATGGAGATTCTCTCCCGTGTCGGGGTCGTCTTCGATGAACCGGAGGTGCTGGCCCGCTTTGATCGGGAAGGCTTCACGGTCGCCGGGAAGGTGGTCTTCATCGGTGAAGCCCAGGTTCACCGGGCGCTTCGGACGGCACCTGCGCAGTTCACCATCACGGCACGCCGCCAGGAGAACAGCGTTGTAGTGGGCGGGGAAAAACCGCTCTTCGCCCCCGGCTATGGCGCACCCTTCATCGCCTGCCCAGACGGCAGCCAGCGGAATGCCACCCTGGCGGACTATGACAATTTCTGTCGGCTGGTGCAGAGCTCCACGGCGATGGATGTGAACGGTTTCATGATGGTGGTCCCGGGCGATCTGCCAACCACAACCGCCCATCTGGATATGCTGTTTTCCAGCATGCGCCTGTGCGACAAACCCTTCATGGGCTGCCCGATCTCTCGGCAAGGCGCTCGGGACACCACGGAGATGGCGGCCCGATTGTGGGGGGGGCGCACGGAACTGATCGAAGCAGGGCCGGTGTCGGTGTCGCTGATCAGTTCCCAGTCGCCGCTTCAATTCCACAGCGACATGGCCGGTGCCCTGGTCGAACTGGCGCAGGCCGGTCAAGCCTGCGTGATCGACTCGCTGGTCATGGCCGGTACCTCGGGGCCGGTCACCCTCGCCGGTGTGCTGGCCCTGCAAAACGCCGAAATCCTGGCCGGCGTTGTCCTGGCACAGTTGATCCACCCCGGTGCACCCGTCATCTACGGCGGCCTCTCCTCCGCCATGGACATGCGCTCCGGCGGGCTCAGCGTGGGGTGCCCGGAGCTTTCCCAGGCGGTGTCGGCCAGCGCCCAAATGGCCCGCTTATACGGTCTTCCCTGTCGCAGCGGCGGTAGCCTGACGGACGCCCATGTCGCCGATGCCCAGTCGGCGGTGGAAGCCGCGCTTTCCCTCTCCACCGCCGTCCACAGCGGTGTCGATTTTATCCTTGATGCCGCTGGTATCGTGAGCGCTTACATGGCCATGAGCTTTGAGAAGTTCCTCATCGATGAGGAGATGTGCGGCTTGCTCCGGAAACTGACGGCACCCATCGATATCAGCGCCGACACCATCGACCTGGACGCGATCGCGGACGTGGGCATCGGCGGCCAGTATCTGACCCAGCCCAAGACCCTCCAGCGTTGCCGGACCGAGTTCTATCAGACCGAATTGTTCGGGCGGCAGAATCACGCGGGATGGGCTGCGGACGGTGCCCGGCGGATCGATCAAAAAGCCACCCAAATGTTGGATGCGCGTCTGGCCGCCTACGAAGCACCGGCCATCGATCCTGCGATCGAAGCCTCCCTGCGGGAATACGTCGATGCGCGTAAAGCTGGCAGGTGATAGTTCCGCCGAAGCGGGTCAATGGATGCGCACGCCCTGGCGGATCAAGCGGTTTTGCAGGCGTTTGATGTTCACCTGGCGGCAGGTCACATCGTCCTGGATGGAGAGGGCGGCGGCCACCCCGGCTCCCTGCCCGGTGACGGCGCAGCACATCATCGCCCGGGTGGCGGCATGGGAGATCTGATCGCCGGCCACGCAACGGCCGGCCACGAGAAGGTTCTCCACCTCGGCGGGCACCAAAATACCATAGGGTACTTGGAAGTAACGTCCCGTCGACGGCAGTACCAACTCGCCATACCCGTCGATGAACTCCGGAAAGATGCCGATGGCGTCTGCGAAGCGCCCTTGACGCCGCACATCATCCGCTGTGAGGTTGTACATACCGATGATTTTGCGGGACTCCCGTGTCCCCAAAGCGGCGCCGAAGGATCGCAGCTGGGCCTTTTCGAAACCCGGCGTGTATTTCTGGAGCGCTTGGGCCGCCCACATGACCTGGCGGCGGCCCTCGATCTCGCCGTAGGTGAGATCGCGGACGTTGGTGGCGTCAACACCGGGCATATACACGAGATTGAGATAGGTGGCGTCCCCGTGAGCACTGATGCGGCTCCACGTTCCGGCAATATTCACCCCCTCGGGGATCTCACCGGCGGCCTTGGCGCGCGCGAAGGGTTCGGCCAGATAGGGGCTGAAGAGATGGTCCTCCTTGCCCGTGGTTTCCACCCCCCAATCCGTGATGGTTGCCGGGCGGTCCCGCACATGGGCCATAAAGCGCTGGCGGTCAACCCCACACATGGAGAAGCTCACCGTCACCCCCAGCCGCTCCTTCACGGGGGCCATCCGCCAGGGGGCGCCGGCCAGATGGGCCACATCGGCATCTCCGCTGGCATCGATCACGCGCCGGGCCAGGATCGCCTGGCGTCCCGACTTGCTCTCCGTGACAACACCGCGGATGGTGTCACCCGCCAAGATGGCGTCGACGGCCCAGCAGTGTAGCAGGGGGGTGATGCCGGCCTCAGTGACCAAGGTGTCGGCGACCACCTTGAACAGCTCGGTATTCAGGGCATCGCTGCGGGACTGAGGTTCGGGATCACTGGCCCCCATCGCTCTGGCCCTTTGCTCGAATTCGACCCCGATGCCCTGGATGTCGACCGTGCCGATGTGCCGGTACCAGGCGATCGATTCCACGCCGGCTTGGGTGATACAGCCCCCAAAGCAGCCGTAACGCTCCACCAGCATAGTGTCAACGCCTTCACGGGCGGCGGCCAGGGCGGCAGCCAATCCGCTCGGTCCGCTGCCGATCACCAGCACATCCGTCTCCGTCAGCACGGGTGTCTTGCGGGCCGCCTCTGTGATCTGCTTCACCACCTCGCCTCCGCCGCCATGTGCGCCACCTCGCTTCACTCCTAACACGATCGTGGATGCCGCCTCAACCGTCGGCACCGCAGCCGGACACGGCGGACGGCGCCGCTGGCGCTGGCCGACACCTATGGGTGCATCAACACCCGAAGGCGCTGGACGCAGATCGGCAGACGGGCCGTTGGAGCGGGTATTTGGTCGAACCAATGGGTTGCATCTCGGCCGGATACAATTGAGAAAGATGGGTCTTAATTGGAATTTCCGAATATGTATTATCGTTTTTAAAATACTAAAAATAATATTAAAATATTGAATTTTGACCGTCATTTCATTGGTGTGCAATATTTTTATTGACACAGATGAAGTCGTTGAATATGGTTTTAATGGTCAAACCAAACAACGATTCTAATCCCCTTCGACATCAACATCGGCATCAGTCGCGTGCAGTGTCCGCCACGGTGCGCGCCCGGCCCGCAGGCAGGACCTTTGATGACCCTCTTCTCACCGGTCAACGGCGATAAGGTATCCGAGGAGATCGTCCACCAGATTGAGGTGGCGATTGTCAGCGGGCACCTGCGGCCGGGGCACGGACTGCCCAGCGAACGTGAATTGCAGCGTCGCTTTGAGGCCAGCCGTGGCGCCATCCGTGAAGCGATCCGCATCCTCCGCCAGAAGGGCCTCATCGAAACCCGCAAGGGCGCCCAGGGCGGTCACTACATCAAGGAGATCGAGATCAGCCAGGCCAGTGAACACCTGGCCCTCATGGTTCGACAGAAGCAGCTGCCGTTGCGCAAGCTGCTCCAATTCCGTTACGGCATCGACCAGGCCGTTCTCTGCGTGGCCCTCAAGGAGGCCACCGAGGTGGAGTGCCGCAAGATGTCCGCGCTGGCCGATCGATTGCTGGCCCTCTGCCAGGCCGACACCTTGGATATGACCGCCATCTCGGCGGTGGACCGCGACATTAACCTCTGCCTGGTGGAGATGACCAAGAATCCTTTCTACGAGTGGGTGATGCGCACCATTCAACTCAGCTTCGGATCCTACGACCACGTTCTCTATGAGGATCCGCACGCCCGCAGGGAGGTGGGCATCAATTGGCGCTGCACCGCCGATGCCCTCATGGAGGGCGATATTCAGAAGGCCATGCAGTGGTTCGGTCACTGGTATGTCCTCCTCGAACGCTGCCTGCTGAAACGCTACGGCGAGGAGGTCTTCAACTCGGGAGGCGACCAGATCGCGCCGCCGGGGAGTTCGTCTGGTGACGACCCCTCCGCCCGGGGCGGCAGGGATGGGGCACCGCCGAGCGGGGTCGGTGCTGTTTCCGTCTGAACCAATGTTCACTTAAATCGGGTCAAGAAGAGATGCTGAAACTGAATCATGTGACCAAGAAGTTCGGCGAACTTGTGGCGGTCAACGATCTGAGCTTCGCGGTTGAAGCGGGGCAGGTGTTCGGGATCGCGGGCCCCAACGGTGCCGGTAAATCGACGGTCTACAACCTCATCACCGGCTTCTACCCCTTCGAGGGCGAGATTGCGTTCGAAGGGCGCAACATCGCCGGACGCCAGCCCCATGAAATTTCCAAACTGGGCATTGCCCGCACCTTCCAGATTCCCCAGACCTTTCCGAGCCTTACGGTGGAACAGAGCGTCGGTGTGGGCAACCGCTTCGGTGCGCGGGGACGCTTCGACCCCGCCTACGTCGAATCGATCCTGGCCTTCATGGAACTGACCCCTGTCCGCCATGAACCCACCGGCCAGCTGAGCCTTCTCGACAAGAAACGCCTCATGATGGGTGCCGCTCTGGCCACGCGGCCCAAGATTCTGATGCTCGACGAACCCATGGCGGGCTCCAACTCCAACGAGATCCGGTCCCTCATGGAGAGCATTCGCCGTATCAATGCGGAGATGGGCATCACCATCATCATCATCGAGCACTTCATGAAGGTGCTCACCGAGTTGACCAGTACCCTGCTCATCATCGAGACGGGCACCAAGGTCTGTATGGGAGATCCTGAAACGGTGGTCAACGATCCCGAGGTGATCGAGTGTTATCTGGGAGAATCCTATGGTTAGGCGGCCCTTTTTTACAAATATCCGCGCGCTGTGCAGCACACGCGCGGCGCACTGCATTGGTGGGAGCGTCCCATGTTGACGGTGACCGATTTGAACGCCTACTACGGCCAGGCCCAGGTGCTGAAACAGGTGTCGATCACCGCGGATGCGGGGCAGGTCGTCGTGATTCTGGGGCCCAACGGCCACGGCAAAAGCACCCTCCTCAAGTCGATCTGCGGCCTGGTGGAGCGGGTGGTCGGCGCAGTGATCTACCAGGGGGAGAACATTCTCGGTCAGCCCACCGACCGGATCGTAAACCAGGGGCTGATCTATATCGCCGAAAACCGCGAGCTCTTTCCCCACATGACCGTCCTGGAAAATCTCAAACTGGGGGCCTACGCCAAGAGTGCCCGGGCCCATGAAAAGCGCAATCTCGAGATGGTGTTCGACCTGTTTCCACGGCTGGCCGATCGGCGCAACCAGCTCTCCTCCACCATGAGTGGGGGGGAGGCCCGCATGCTGGCGGTAGCCCGCGGGCTCATGTCCAATGCCGAACTGCTCTGCGTGGATGAGCCCTCCTTGGGCTTGCAGCCCAGCCTGCGCTTCGAGATTTTCAGCATCATCCAGAAGATCAACAAGCAGGGCAAAACCGTCCTCCTGGTGGAGCAGAACATCCCCCAGATCACCGAGCTGGCCGACCGCATCTACGTCATTGAGGAGGGGCGGATCAGTTTCGAGGGGAGCAAGGAGGAGGCGCTGAGCAACGAGCATCTGAAAGAGATATTTCTGGGCATGTAGGGCTGACCGGCTTGCGCCGGTCAGCTTGGCAATTTGCTGCGCAAATGGCGGGACGTACCATTTTCAAACCGTATCTGCACATATGGTCCAGGAATCGGAGAAGATGCACACTGTTCTTCAACACCAGAGGGAATTAGGGTCGAGAGGATGAGCGAAGACACGCTGTTTCTGATCTACGAACTGATCGACGTGATCATCAGCGGGCTGACCAACGGATCGGTCTACGCCCTCATGGCCGTCGGCTTGACCCTGGTTTACGGGGTCACCAAGGCCTTCAACTTCGCCTATGGCTCCTTTTTCAATCTGGGCGGCTATCTGGCCTGGCTGATGATTCCCGTCGTCGGCGCCGTGCGTGGCTATGTGTCGATCTTCATCGCCGTCATCCCCATCATGTTCATCGTGGGGTACGGCCTCGAGAAGAGCCTCGTGGCCCCGCTGCGCAAACGCCCCGAATGGGAGATGAAGGTGATGATGATGACCCTGGGGCTGGCCCTCTTCATGGACAACCTTTACGCAGTGGTTTTCGGCGGTCGGGTCAAATCCCTGCCCCCCATCCTCGAGGGGACCCTCGACGTGGGCGATCTGGTCTTCAGCTACCAGGATATCATGATCTTTTTTCTCAGCATCGGCGGTATCCTTCTGTTCGGCTGGATCCTCAACAACACCCGCATCGGCATGGCGGTGCAAGCCGTGGCCCAGAATCCCGAGGGCGCCAAGATCGTCGGCATCCCCGAGAAGCGTATCTTCGCGGCCACATTCGCCATCTCCACGGCCATGGTGGGATTTGGCGGCATTTTGCTCAGCCAGAAGTACTTCATCTCTCCCATGTCGGGCGGGGCCATCATGGTCAAGTCTTGGGTCATCACCGCCTTTGGCGGCATGGGCTCGATCCGCGGCGGCCTCTATGCCGCCTTCATCATCGGCATGCTGGAAGCCTTCGTCGGCTACACCCTGGGGATGAGCTACAGCATGATCGCCTTGTTCATACTACTGCTGACGACCCTGGCGCTCAGGCCCCAGGGTCTGATGGGGAGGGCTTGAGAGACGATGAGTTGGCAACGCATGGCAGCGATCATGGGCGTGGTCTACGGGATCGTGGCGATCCTGCCCCTCTTCGTGGGGGACATCCGCTTCATCATGCAGATTCTCATCATCTGCCTGATCTGGGCCGTGGTGGCCTCCTGCTGGGACGTGATCATGGGCTTCGCCGGTATCTTCTCCTTCGGCCAGGTGGCGTTTTTCGTCATCGGGGCCTATACTTCCGGCATCTTCGCCGTCAGCTGGCAGGTGCCGGCGGTGCTGGCCATATTGATGGCGGGCCTGTTTACCGCCGGCATGGGGGTTCTGGTGGGACTGCCCTGCCTCAAGCTGGCCGGTCCCTACGTGGCCCTGGTGACCTTCGGCGTGCACATGACCCTCATGCCCCTCTTGCGCGGCGACATCGGCATCGCCCTGGGATCCGGCGGCAGCGTGGGCATTCTCACCATCCCGCCCATTACCTTGTTTGGCTACGCCTTCAGCTCGGCCAATATCATCCCCACCTTCTACCTGACCCTGGCCCTGGCCGTCACCTGTTCGGTGGTGATCCTGGTGGTGATCAACTCCTACTGGGGGACCGCCTTCCTGGCCCTCAAGGATTCGGAGGAATTTGCCGTCAGCCTGGGGATCAGCGCGTTTAAATACAAACTCATGGTGTTTGCATTGACCAGCTTTCTGACCGGCGTGGTGGGGGCCTATTACGGCCACTACATCGGTATGCTCTCCACCCGCATGCTCGAGTTGGATCTCTTCGTCACCCTGATGGTGATGCTGGTGGTGGGCGGCATCGGCAAGTTCCCCGGCGCCATCCTGGGGGCGTTCATCACGGTAACGGTCAACGAACTTCTGGCGCCGCTGGGCTCCTACCGGGCGGTGACCATGGGGGCGCTGGTGGTGATTTTGGTGCTGCTGCTGCCCAATGGGGTGATGGGCTTCTGGCTGCGACGGTCGAAGGCGGGGGCGACCTCGACCTGATGCGCCTGGCCTGCCCAAGCGGCCCGGTCCGCTTCGGTGGGGCAGGGAAGGCAGCAGTAAAGCGGGATGGACGGTCATCTCAGGCGATCGCCCGAGATGCCCTTATCATTAATTGCGCGGTTCAGGATGAGATGGGAGGCAAAAGGTGAAAAGAGATCAGTGGTTGGCAGTTATCGTGACGATCGGTCTGATGTTCGGTTCCGCAGGCATGGCGGCGGATACCATCCCAGTGGGGGTGCCCCTGGCCATGACGGGCGCCTACACCGGCTCGGGCGACGATTACTTCAAAGGGATCAAGATGGCCATCGACGAGCTCAACGCCGCCGGGGGCCTCTTGGGCAAGCAGCTGGAGATCATCCGCTACGACTCCAAGGAGTTTGCGCCCGAAGTGGTCATGCAGGGGGCCGACTACCTCTGCGGGCAGAAAAAGGTCGCCTCGGTGCACGCCGGCTGGGCAGGCTGGGGGCAGGATGTGCGCGCCTACGGCAAATACGAGGTGCCCTTCTTCGCCGATGACGGCTCACAGGCCGCCGTCGACGTGTACAAGGAGAATCCCGAGCAATACTCCAATATCTTCCAGCTCACCGATGTCGGGATCGAACAGGCCAAGAGCATGTTCCGTGTCCTGATGGCGCTGCCCTACGAATACCCCAACAAAAAGGCCGTCATCATCAACACCGACGACTCCTGGGGCGTCGAGGTGGGCGACACCCTCGAGGCCAGTTTCAAGGAGAAAGGCTGGCAGGTGGCCAAGCGCGAGACCGTGCCATACGGCACCAACGAGTGGGGCGCCATTCTGACCCGCATCCGGCGGATCAAGCCGGCCCTGATCCACATCGAGATTCCCAGCGCACAGGAGAACATCACCTTCTTCCGCCAGTTCATCAAGAAACCGACGCCCTCCATCATCAGTCTGGGATGGGGCATTACGCCGCGCGAGGTGGTGGAGAACCTGGGCACCGCCGCCGATGGCATCGTGGGCGAGATGCCCACCGGTCTGCCCGGTCCCAAGGCGCCCAACGCCGCCGGCCAGGCTTGGATCGACAAGTTCGTCGGCCTTTACAAGCACCAGATTCCGGCCGGCTCCTGGGCCACCTACACCGGCGTGATGGCCTGGGCCAACGCCGTCAAGAATGTGGGGGACGCCTACAACTTCAAAGCGGTCAACAAATACCTCAAGGAGAACGGCTACGAGGGGCATCAGGGGTTGATCAAGTGGGACGCGGACAACGTCCTGCGCGCCCAGGCGGCCGCCCCGGTGGTGCACTACCAGGTCCAGGGGGGTGAACTGATGGCGATCTACACCGATCCGCCCACCAAGGCCTACCAGGATTCGACATTTATCGTTCCGCGCTGGATCAAATAGCGCGGATGAACCGCGCCCGGCGGTGCGGCCGCCTGCCGCACCGCCGCCGACCCGATCGCATCCAATGGACACCGTGATGGCGCTTCAGCGATTCATCAAGACCAACTTCGATCTGTGCACCGGCTGCAGCCTCTGCCAGCTGGCCTGCAGCCAGCGCCTGCTGGGGGGCTACAATCCCCACCGGGCCGTGCTCAAGATCACCCACAGTTGCGAGAATCTGTACCACCACCCGGTGGTCTGCAACCAGTGCCGCAATCCATACTGCGCCAACGTCTGTCCGGTGGGTGCCATCAGCCGGGAGGCCGCCACCGGCGCCATGGTCGTCGATCGCGAGCGCTGCGTGGGCTGCAATCTCTGTCATCGCTATTGTCCCATTGGTGTGGTGGGCGTCGATCCGGCGCTGAAAAAATCGGTGAAATGCGACCTGTGCGGCGGCAGCCCCCGCTGCGTGGGGGCCTGCCCCACCGGCGCCCTGGAACTGGCCCATAATGAACCCGCCCCACTGAATCAGGCGGCGGAAACCGGGGAGGGGGCGGTGGACAATGGCTGAAGCCCGGTCCGGACATGACGCCTACGCAGGCCAGTTTCTGGTGGTGGACCTGACACGTCAGCGCTCCCACACGGTGCCGCTTCCCGACTGGCTGAAGCGCGACTACGTGGGCGGCAAGGGCTTCGGCGCCCGCCTGCTCAGCGACCTGTGCCCGGCCGGCGTTGATCCCCTGGGACCGGAGAATCCCCTCCTCTTCATGACCGGGCCCCTGACCGCCACGGCGGCCCCCAGCATGCGGGCCTGTGTCGTCACCAAATCGCCCCTGACCGGTATCTATCTGGACGCCTACTTCGGCGGCCGCTTCGGGCCGGAGATGAAATACGCCGGTTACGACGGACTCGTCATCCTGGGCCGTGCGCCGCGACCCACCTACCTCTGGATCCGGGACGCGTCGGTGGAATTCCGCCCGGCCGGCGGCGCGTGGGGGAGCGACGCCCTGGCCGCCAACGCCTGGATCAAGGCCGATGTCAACGCCCCGGAGGCCCAGGTGGTGACCATCGGCCAGGCGGGTGAGCGGCTGGCGCGCTTCGCCCTGATCTGCTGTGAGTACAACCGCCAGGCGGGCCGCGGGGGGGCCGGGGCCGTCATGGGATCGAAGAACCTCAAAGGGGTGGCCGTCTCGGGTAGCCGGCTGGTGCGGCTCCACGATCCAGACGCTTTCGCGACAGCCTGCGCGGCGGCCAACGCCGACATCCTGGCCAGCGAGGCGTGTGCAGCCCTCACCCACAGCGGCACCAGCAATGCCGTCCCCTGGTCTAACACCGTGGGGACCCTGCCGGTTCGTAACTACTACGACCAGGTCTCCCCCAAGGCCGACCGCCTCGGCGACGCAGGGCAGCAGAAGCATCTCTTTCTGGGCAAAGCGGCCTGTTTTGGCTGCCCGATTCGCTGCAGCCAGATGGGGGCCGTGCGGACCGGCAAATACGCCCACCTGATTACCGACATCGTTGAATACGAGTCGGCCGCCCTCATGGGCGCCAACCTCGACATTCACGATATCCGCGCTGTCGCCCATCTGGTGAAACTCTGCGATCGCTTCGGCCTGGACAGCATGTCCACCGGGAGCGTCATCGGGTTCGCCTTCGAAGCCGTGGAGAAGGGGGCCTTGAAGATCCCGACCGGTGTGGACGCCGACCTGCGCTTCGGCAGCGTGGCCGGCGCCGAGTTTCTCATCCGCGCCATCGCTTTCCAGGACAGTGAGCTGGGCCGGCTGCTGGGCCAGGGTGTCAAACGGGCCGCCGCCCAACTGGGGCGGGGCAGCGAGGACTACGCCCTCCACGTCAAGGGGCTGGAGGTGCCCGGTTGGGCGCCCCGCGGAACGCCGGGGATGGGTCTGGCCTACATGACGGCCGATCGCGGCGCCTGCCACCAGCGGGGCTTTATGGTGGCCTATGAGGTGGGGGGAGCGTCGTATAACGGACACCCGGTGGAGACCTACGCTTTGGAGAAAAAGGCGGAGATCCTCAAGGGCGAGCAGGACTATCTGGCTGGATTGGACACCCTGGTCAAGTGCGATTTCGGCGCTTTTGGGATTCAGGAGGTCCAGTACCAGCGGCTGTTGACCGCCGCCACCGGCCGCACGGTCACGGAGAACTTCTTCCGTCACCTGGGTGAACGGATCTGGAACCTCACCCGGCTCTTCAACCTGCGGGAGGGTCTCACCGCCGCCGATGACCGTCTCCCGCGCCGAATCGTGGCCGAGCCGCTGCCCAGTGGTCCCCACAAAGGCCGGCGGATTAGCCGGGCGGACATGGCCACGTTGCGGGGCGATTACTACCGCGTGCGTGGCTGGGACGATCAGGGCCGCCCAACGGCCGCCAAACTGCAGTTGCTGGGACTGGATAAGAAGCGCCGCTTCGATTGCGGGCCCCAGCCCTTTCCAGATGAAGCGGATACCCATTCAGCCGACGGGCCTTAGCGCGGCGGGACGCCGGGCCAGCCAAACCCTCCAAGAGTGGGTTCATTGGAGAACCGATACAGTACACGCGCACCCGGATGGCATCGGGGTGCTCCGGAGGAGCTGCCGCTCCACCTTGACCGTTGCGGTGGGGACTGCCCCCATCCATCGGCGGTCCACCACATCAAAGGGAACGAAAACCAATGGGAAACAATACCTATGACACCATTATCGTCGGCGGTGGCAGTGCTGGCTGCGCCTTGGCCAACCGTCTGAGCGCCGATCCGGCCAACAAGGTCCTCGTTCTGGAAGCGGGCCGGCCGGACTATATCTGGGATATCTTCATCCACATGCCCGCCGGGCTGACGGTGCCCCTGGGCAATCGCCTCTATGACTGGTGCTACGAGAGTGAACCGGAACCCCTCATGAAAAACCGGCGCATCTTCCATGGCCGGGGCAAGGTGCTGGGAGGCTCCAGCAGCATCAACGGCATGATCTATATTCGGGGCAACGCCATGGATTACGAAAAGTGGGCCAATGACCCGGGTCTCGAAGACTGGGACTACGCCCACAATTTGCCCTATTTCAAGCGGGCGGAAAACCGCCTCATGGGAGCGGACGCCTACCACGGGGACAAGGGCCCGCTCAAGCTGGAGACCGGCCCCTGCACCAACCCGCTCTTTGGCGCTTTTTTAACGGCGGTTCAGCAGGCGGGTTACCCGCTCACCGACGATGTCAACGGCTATCGGCAGGAGGGCTTTGGCGCTTTCGACCGCAACATTTACCGCGGCCGGCGGCTCAGCGCGGCGCGGGCCTACCTGCACCCCGTCATGCGACGGCCCAATTTGACCGTTCGCTGCCGGGCCTTCACCGAGAGGATTCTCTTCGAGGGCAAGCGGGCGGTGGGGGTTGCATATGGCAAAGCCAATGGCAGGGGCAAACCGCAAAAGGCCTTCGCCAGCGAGGTGATCTGCTGCGGGGGGGCGATCAACTCGCCCCAGCTCTTGCAGCTCTCCGGTATTGGCAACGCCGATGCGCTGGCACCACTGGGAATTCAGGTGGTTCACGACCTGCCCGGCGTGGGCGAGAACCTCCAGGATCATCTGGAGGTCTACGTCCAATACGCCTGTAAGAAACCGGTCAGCGAATATCCGGCCATGATCTGGTACAACAAGCCCAAGGTCGGCTACGAGTGGCTCTTTCACCGTCGTGGGGCGGCGGCGACCAACCACTTCGAGGCCGGTGGTTTCGTGCGCACCAACGACGATGTGGACTACCCCAATATCCAATTCCACTTCCTGCCGGTGGCCGTGCGCTACGATGGTTCTTCGCCGGCCGGTGGTCATGGCTATCAGGTTCACGTGGGCCCCAACTCCTCCGACGCCCGTGGGTCGATCCAGATCAAATCTGCGGACCCCCGTCAACACCCATCCTTGCGGTTCAACTATTTGAGCACCGATCAGGACCGGCGCGAGTGGGTCGAGGCGATCCGCTGCGCGCGCCATATCATGAACCAACCGGCCTTTGACGACTTCAATGGCGGAGAGATCTCTCCCGGTCCATCGGTGGAGACGGACGAGGAGATACTCGACTGGGTGGCGGCCGACGGGGAGACTGCCCTGCATCCCTCCTGCACCTGCCGCATGGGCGTGGATCCCATGGCCGTGGTGGACCCCGCCAGCCTCAACGTACACGGCGTGGAAAACCTGCGGGTGGTGGATGCCTCGGTCATGCCGTACGTGACCAACGGCAATATCTACGCACCGGTGATGATGATTGCCGAGAAGGCCGCGGACATGATTTTGGGCAACACCCTGCTGGCGCCGGATTCGGCACCCTTCTACCGGCACCCATCGGCCGCCTGAACCCGTCGCCAACCGGTGCGGCCTTCCCATTGATCCACATAGCGGCGCTGCCCATGGGCAGCGCCGCGCCCTCCCGCCGGCGCCGCTCGCCCCACAGAGCGGCGCCGGTTCTTTTGCGTCCACAAGATTATGCGGGTATAATCTTGGTATAAGCTTGCGCTAAGCTTACTCGGGTACACTCGCGGACAATTGGTGCCTGGCCGCATGCAGTAGACCCCCGTTCACGCCATGCGGTGAAGCAGGGGACCGCCGCTATTCCGCAAACGATCGCCAACCCAAGGGGAGAGTCCATACGCCATGCGACTGCTGCTCATCGAGGATGATCGCAAAATTGCCCGCTTCGTGAAAACCGGTTTGCGGGAGGCCGGTTTCGTCGTCGACCACGCTGTCGATGGGGAGGATGGTCTTCACTATCTGGTGACGGAGACCTATGACACCGCCATCGTCGACCTGATGCTGCCCGGACTGGACGGTCTCAGCATCATTCGAGAGATCCGCAGCCAAGGGGTGGCAACGCCGATTCTCATCTTGAGCGCCAAGCGCTCGGTGGATGAGCGCGTGGAGGGTCTCGTCAGCGGTGGCGACGACTACCTGACCAAACCCTTCGCGTTCACCGAACTGCTGGCCCGGGTGCAGGCGCTGGTGCGGCGCAGCACCATGGCGGCGCCGCAGGTTGAGCTGCAAGTGGCCGATCTGCGTCTCAACCTCCACACCCGAGACGTATTCCGCGGTGAAGCGGCCGTTCGGCTGCAGCCCCTCGAATTTGCGCTGCTGGCCTACTTGATGCGCCATGCGGGCCGAATTGTCAGTAAGACCATGATCATCGAAAATGTCTGGGACTACAATTTCAATCCAGGTACCAACGTCGTGGAATCCAAGATCTGTTATTTGCGGGAGAAGGTCGATCGCCGCGCGCCAGTGAAGCTCATACACACGATTCGAGGAGTGGGCTATGTCCTCAAGGAAGCGGAGTGATCTTTTCCGTCAGCTCTCCTTTCGGCTGACCCTCTGGTACGGGATCATCTTCGCCATCGGCACACTTCTCCTCCTGCTGGTTTTCTATACCCGTGTGGTCCAGGTCACCCGGGAGGCGGTGGACGAGGAGTTGGCGGAGGAGGCGGGCGAGTTCGCCGTCATCATGGCGGCGGATGGGCTTTCGGCCGTCGTGGCCGAGATGGCCATCGAAGAGGCCAGCGAAGCACCCGGAGATATATTCCTGCGGCTGCTCTCTCCCCAAGGGGAGGTGCTGGCCACCACCGATCCGGCACCTTGGGGGGGATCGGTGCCGGTGACGGCGCACGGGCGTCCAGCGCAGCTTCGCCAGAGCGAGGCCAGCTATGAAACCCTCGATCTGGACAACCGTTCCACCCAGATGCGCACCGTCACGCAATCCATCGGCCCCCAGGTGATCCTGCAGGTCGGCATCTCCCTGGAGGAAAGCGAAGCGTATCTGGATATATTCCGTCAACTGCTGCTGTGGATGCTGCTTCCCCTGGTGTTGCTGGCGGGCGTCGTCGGTTGGTTCATGGCCCGTCAGGCCCTGACCGATGTGGATGCCGTCACCCGCACGGCCGAAGAGATCGCCCGGGGCAACTCCCAAAAACGGGTCAAGGTTCGCCGACATTTCGCGGAGATCGACCGGCTGGCAGCCTCCTTCAACGCCATGGTGGACCAACTACACGCCCTCCTCGGCCAGATGCGTGAGATGACCGATAACATCGCCCATGACCTGCGCAGCCCCATGACCCGCATCCGGGGATATGCCGAAATGACCCTCCTCGGCGACAGCTCGCCGGACGATTTTCGGGAGATGGCCGTAAACACGGTGGAGGAGTGCGACAACCTCATTGCGATGATCAACACCATGCTCGACATCGCCGAGGCCGAATCGGGCATTGCGCCCGTCGCGACTGAGGCCTTTGACCTAGCCGCCATCGTTGACGACGCGCTCTCCCTTTATGGAAATGTGGCCCGGGATAAGCAGATCGATCTGCACCGGGAGTCCCCGCTCGAGGCCGTGATCGTGGCAGATCGGGCCAAGTATCAGCGCATGGTCGGCAACCTGCTCGAAAATGCGATCAAGTATACTCCCCCTGGCGGCCAAGTGACGGTGCGCGTGGTGCTTCAATTCCAGGAGGCCTGCATCGAGGTCAGTGATACTGGCAGGGGCATTGCGGCCGAAGAGCTGGGCAAGATTTTTCAGCGATTCTATCGCTGCGATGTCAGCCGCAGCGAGGCCGGGATGGGGCTCGGCCTCAGCTTGGCCAAGGCGCTGGCCGAATCAGTGGGCGGTTCTCTCACCGTCCGCAGCGCCCTTCATCGGGGTAGCACCTTCACCCTCTGCCTGCCCACGGGGGCCTCCGCTTGAATCGGCCGGGCGACGCTCCGCCGCCAGGTGAGCGTCGGCACAACCGGCCATCCGCCACCCCCTGCTTGCCAACCCGAAGGGCTTTCGTTACCATGGGGTGCCGTTTGGGAAATCCGCATCCGGCCGTTATCGAAATCGCTCTGGATCCCCTCGCGTCTATGGGGGCGCAAAGGAGGTGTTGATGTTTCGCAATACCCGTGACCAATACGGCCTCGTTGCGCGGTCGCTGCACTGGTTGACCTTCTTGCTGGTGTTGGGCATGCTGCTGGGCGGCAGTCTGCTCCAGTTCCTGCCCGCGGGCGGCCTCAAATCGGTCCTCATCGGCGCCCACAAGTCCACCGGCGTTTTGGTCGGGCTCCTCGTGGGAGCCCGCCTGCTCTGGCGCCTTTACAATCCCCCGCCACGAGTGCTCGGCACCAACTCCGTGGAAAACTACCTCGCCCACCTGGTGCATCTCTGGCTGTACGTGTTGCTGCTGCTGCAACCCCTCTCCGGTGTTCTCATGAGCCAAGCCTACGGGTACCCTGTTTCGGTTTTCGGTGTGGTCACCCTGCCCCCCCTTGTCTGGCACAGCGATGCCTTGGCGGAACTCTTTCGCCGATGCCATACGGTCACCGCCATTCTACTCGGCCTGCTGGTGGTCGTTCATACCGGCGCTGCCCTGAAACATCACTTCATCGATAAGGATCGTAACCTCATGCGGATGCTCAAAGGGGCGTAGCGCACTCCCGAACGCGGCTCGCACCACCAGCCGCGAAGTGGGTAGTTTGGAAGAAAAGGTCATAGACAATCGCACCTAAATGCACCAATTTGAGCTGGTCGGCCCGTGCCCCTGCGGGCGCAGTTGCGCTAGAGGGGCGACCAGGGCCGCGTTCGGAGGGGCGTGGGGAACTGGTATCGATCTTGCTCATTCAGCAAACAAGCGTGATCCGAAAAATTCTGACACCGGCTCTCGCCATCATCGATCCCACGCACCCCCATCTACCGGGATGGCCTATACGCGGTGCCACCTCCCGCCGGTACCGCTGGCGGCCAATCCAGGGGCGTTCAACCATCACAGGAGGCGCCATGGAAAAACAATCCGAGCGTAACGAAGGCACCAAGCGCCTGATCCGCTATTGCAAAGAGATCTTTCGCCAACCGGAAAACATCAACCACTATACCGAAGCAGACTATAAAATCGCCGAGCGTAAATACGTGCGCTTCTGTCTCTTCGGCAAAGCTCACTGACCCGCCCCATCCACGCGCCGTCAACCGGCATCCCACTTCCGCACCCCGGTAGCGTGTTTCCCCGGCTGAATCCGCCGCATCTATAGGCATACGCCAGACCGGCCGGTCGCCCCGCCCACGACCCGCCAACGTATTTGCGCCTTTCCCTTCCTGGTATTTGCGCGGATCAACGCGTCGCCTGCCGGCTCCAGACCGTCGGTACCGCCCCAAGAGGGCAGAACTCGGGGAGTTGCGGATTGACTTCGGGTGGCGCCCCTGAGATATTCTGAGGCCGCCGCGAATACCGCGCTCGCCACTGACCCGGCGATGGGTGCTGCCGCCGACATCGCCTGCCCGAGGGAAACCGGACATGCCGCCGAAACCGTCCAAGAAGATCCGTAAACGGCGTAGATTGCGCCTTAAGACCTACCTGCGTGCCTACGGACCGAAAGGGCTCCTGCTTTTTATACGGGAGCTTGGCGGTGACCGCGCGCAAGCTACCCTTCGCCGGCGGGAGCTCCGGCATCCGCTCCACCTGCGGCTCAACACGCCCGATATCCTCGTCTACCGCGAGATCATCGAGCGTCACGAGTATCGCTTCGACGTCAGTAGCGAGGTGCGGTCCATCATCGATGCCGGCGCCAATATCGGCCTGGCGTCCATCTACTTCGCCCACCGCTTTCCCCATGCCACCATCCTCGCCCTCGAGCCCGAGGCGGAGAATTTCGCACAGCTGCAGAAAAACACCGCCGCCTATCCGCAGATTACGCCCCTCAAAGCGGCCTTGTGGCACCGGAAGGCCGCCATCGAGATCTATTCCCGCCACACCGGCAGCCTGGGCTTTTCCATCCACAACACCGATGGCTGTGAGCGCAGCGCCGAGACAGTCGACGCGCTGGGGGTCCCGGATCTAATGGACCGCTTTCATCTGACGGGGATTGACCTCTTGAAGATCGACATCGAGGGGGCCGAGAAGAGCGTTTTCGATCACAGTCAGGAATGGATCGACCACGTGGGCATCATCGTTGCGGAGATGCACGATCGCATCACCATGGGGTGCTCGCGCGCCTTTTACACGGCCATCAGCGGATTTCCAGTGGATTTTCAGCTGAATCAAAATCTGGTGGCGATGCGATCGCGATTTGCCGCCACCGATCCTGTCTACTGATATCGCGCCTCGGGGGGGAGCTGCGTCCGACGCGCATCGGCTGAACGGATGCCGCCGCCGGACAACGCCGGCAGGGACGGCTCAGGACGCATCCAACACATCACGGATCTTGCGCGAAATCGCCATCATGTCGAAGGGCTTGGGAATAAAGCCCAGCGCACCGCGTTTGAGAATCGCCTCGGCCTGTCCCGATCGCGAATAGCCGCTACTCAGCAGCACCTTGACATCGGCGTCGATGGCCTGCAGACGCGTGAAGGTTTCGCTGCCGCTCATGTCCGGCATGATCATGTCCAGGATCACGAGATCGATCCGCTCCTGCTCTCTTTCGAAGATCGCCACGGCTGCCTCTCCGCTCTCGGCGGTGAGGAGGGTATACCCCAGACGGGTCAGCATGCCCTCGGCCGCTTGGATCACCAGCGGTTCATCATCCACCAGGAGCAGGGTCTCGTTGCCCTGCAGCAGTGCGCCGCCGAATTCGGGCCCGGTACGCTGGTCCTTCCGCTGCACCGTCGCGGGGAGATGAATCCGAAAGCGGGTGCCCTGACCCGGTTCGCTCTCCACGGTGATCATGCCCATGTGGTTCTTCACGATGCCGTAAACCGAGGCGAGCCCCAACCCCGTCCCCCGGCTGAGGGTTTTGGTGGTGAAAAAGGGATCGAAAATGCGGGGCAGATTCTCTGGGGGAATGCCTTCGCCGGTATCGGCCACTGCGACTTCGACATAGTCGCCGGGTGGTATCTCGTGACCGCTGACCTCTGCCGCGCTCAACTCGATGTTGCGGCTGGTGATGGTCAAGCGGCCGCCCCCCTCCATGGATTGCCACGCATTCACATAGAGGTTGTAGAAAACCTGGTCCATCTGGCTGCGGTCCACCGCGACGGTGGCCAAATCCTCGGCGAGGCGGGTCTCAATGCGCACCTCCTTGTGTGTGCGACCGAAGACACGGGTATTTTCCCGTATCAGCTCGTTTAGATCGGTGGGAATCACCTCGTATTTGCCCCCCTTGGCAAAGCCGAGCATCTGACGGGTCAGGTCGGAACCGCTTTTTACGTGTTTTTCGATCAGTTCGAGACGCTCTTGGTAGGGGTGGCCCTTGGGAAGGTCCATGCGCATAAGCGAGGCATTGCCCAAAATTCCCATGAGCAGGTTATTGAAATCGTGGGCCACTCCTCCCGCCATGGTGCCCACCGCTTCCATCTTCTGGGCATGCAGCAATTGCTGCTCCAGATGCTGCTGGCGGGTCATGTCCACCAGGTACCCGCGTATGCCGGATAGCTCGCCGGCATCGTCAAAGATGGCGATGGCGTTGATACGCACATGCACCGCCTGCCCGTCCATTCGCCGCAGTTCAATGAGATAGTTATTCAAGCGCTTTTCGCGCGTCAGTTTTTTCAGGAATGCCTGGCGTTTATCCGCAGACGGGTAAAGTTCGACGAGATTGGTGACCAGGGCGTGTTCGATGGAACGGAAGCCGAAGATCCGCAGGAACGCCGGGTTGCAGGTCAGAATCCGACCATCCGGCGCGGCGATATAAACGCCCGATGGATCGTCGTGGTAGAACTGGCGGTAGCGCTCCTCACTGATGCGCAAATCCCGTTCGGTTTCCTTGCGCTGCTGAATATCCAGCACCTGGCAGATCAGGTGATCGGGTGCCTGTTCGGCATCTCGCACCAGGGAGGCGGTCAGCAGGACCCACAACGGACGGCCCTCTGGCGGAAGGAGACGCATCTCCAGTTGGAGCGTGTTGGATTTGCCGCTGAGCAGATCGTCGAAGGCGCCGCGATGGCGCGCCAGATCTTCCGTGGCCAGATAGGTTTCCCAGGACGTGCCCTGCAGCGCCTCGGCAGATGCGCCGAGCAGGTCGCAGAGGATCGGATTGACGCGAATGAATTCCCCCTGCAGCGAGATCAGCGCCATGCCGGCGGCGGCATTTTCGAAGGCGCCCCTGAAGCGACTCTCCGACGCCTCCAAGGCCTGTTCGGAACGTTTGCGGTCACTGATGTCGATGATGCTCACCAGCACCGAGCTAAATGGCCGTTCGCTCTCGTCCAGGGTCATGCTCAGGTGGATATAGATCAGCTCACCGTTGAGCTTGCGGTTGATCCCTTCAGCGCTGAGGGTGCGCTGCCCCTCAGCGATCGCCACCAGTTGGCCGGCCAGCATGGGCAGGGTGTCCGGCGTGAAGATTTTGTCCAGGGATCCGAGAAGTTCCGCTTTGCTCTTCGCGCCGTAGAGCGCCAAGGTTGAGCTGTTGACGTCAACGACTTTAATTTTCCGGCTCACCGCCTCCACCACTTCCGGATGCTGCTCGAAATAGGCCCTGAAGTCGGTAACGCCCTCTTGCCGAACCTCATCGATGACGGCTTTGGCGGCGGTGAAGTCTTCCTCCCACAGGGAGACGGTCGCCGTATCGAAGATGCGCTGGTACCGGTCATGGCTGCCGGCCAAGGACCGCTCGGCCTGATGACGCTTGTGGATGCTGGCCAGCAGTGTGAGAATGACCGCCACCAGAAGGGTGCAAAGCAGCCCGGCCGCCCACAGGATGGTGGTGGCCTGTGCGGTCAGCCCGGCCGGTTGGTTGTGAATGACACTGCCGGCGGGTAGATCGGCCGTGGTGAGGCCGAACCGCTCGAGCTGAGCATAATCGAACATGTAGCGATTGGGGCTGCTCTTGTGAACGGGGATGGTCGCGGGTGAGGTGCCGGACAGAACTTCCAGGGCCATTGCGGCGGCGGTGACCCCCTGGGCGTCCCCGCTGATGAGGTTGCCCCCCACGATGCCGTGTCCCAGGAGAAAATCCCAGAAGGAGTAGAGCGGTGCCCGGCTGACGGCAGCGATTTGCGAAGCGCTCTCCTCGAAGGTGTAGCGATTGCCCACGGCGTCCCTGGTGAAATGCAGCCAAAAGAGCAGGTGTCGATCATCCAACCGGGAGAGGCGGTCTTTTAGATCCGCCATGCTGAGGTTGTCCCAGATTTCGCTGGGCAGCGGTGTCGGCAGGCGGGCCAGGGCTTTCTCGAACAATTGGCGATTGGCCCGGCCGGTGACCGTCTGATCACTGATGCCGACGATGCGGCTGGCGGCGGGGTGCAGGCGGCGGGCGACGGCGATGGTGCCCGCGATGTCGATGGCTTCCACCACGCCGGTGATGGCGCTGTCCGGCCGAATGCGCTGCGGATCGTAATGGTTGACCCCGCAGAAGATGACCGGCACCCCGGGGAAAAGGGCCTCGCCGTGGGTGTGGATGAAATCGAAGGCGTGGTCGTCGGAGGTGAGGATCAGGTCGATCTGTTTGTCGCGATACGTGTGGGCATAGATGCTGCGCAATTCCAGGAGTTGGGCCGCGCCGAAGACCCGCTGGGCGTCCATATACTCACTGAGGATGGCGATAGGATGGGGCGCGGCGGTGAGCGCTGCCGCCACTGCGTCGTTGATCGCCTGGGTCCAGGGCAGCTCCGGATGGTAGCTGTGCAGGAGGAGGATGGTGTTGGGCCTGTCGGCGCCTCCGGGGGGATTGTCCGCAGGGGTTGCGGCCGCGACGAAACCCGCCGCAAGGAGGGTGATGAAGAGTACCAGACAGTGATGAAAGGGTCTATGGGCATTCAATGGCGTACCTGCGCATTTGATCAGTCCATCATCAATTCTGGGTTAGGGATTCTGGCGCTCCTCCATTGGATAACCTGCGGATACCGGCCTCGGTGGATCCGCGTTTGGTGATAGCTTTGCCGACGCCGCGTCGCACCAATGAAGCGGTCAGCGGCGGCGGCGACTGGATAGTGCTGGGTCTTCGAACCGTGGCGCGCCGGCGCCTGCCGATTGCCGATCGGTCCGTGCGCTTTCGGGGACCCGTTCTTGGACGGCGGCGCTAACGGACCGTCACCCGTCCGGTGAGGTGTCGCTTGACCGCCGCGATGGAGACCTCTCGACGGTGGAAAATGCCGGCCGCCAGTGCGGCATCCGCCGCCGTATGCTCGAATACCGCTGCGAAATGGTCTTCACACCCCGCTCCGCTGGAGGCGATCACCGGGATGCCCACTGCGGATTTCACCGCCTGGATCAGTTCCAGGTCGAAGCCGCTGTTGGTGCCATCGCGATCGATACAGTTGAGCAGAATCTCGCCGGCGCCAAGCTTTTCACACACCCTTGCCAGTGTGACGGCATCCAGAGGCCGTCCTTCGCGCCCCCCTTTGACGGTGCACTGATACCAGCAGTAGGATTCGCCGTTGGGGCCCGGTGTCGCCGTGGGGATCACCACATGGGGCACTGCCTCGGGATGCGCCACATACACTCTGCGGGGGTCTACCGAGATCACCACCGCCTGGTTGCCATAGACCCGGGCGATGCTCTCGATGGCGCTCTCACCGGTGGCGGCGCCGGATTTGAGATACGCCTCGACAATGGCAACCGCGTCACTGCCAATGGAAATCTTGTCCGCCCCGGCCCGGAAATAGGCCGCGGCAACCTCCAACGCAGCATACCGTCTTCCACTGGCATCGATGTAGTCGCGGATGCCGCCGCCGATGGTAAGCGGAACGAAAACGCTGCGGCTGGTGTGCTCCAGGACGCTGAGCATGGGCATATCTTTCAGCGGGAAATCGCGGAATCCGGTGATGTTGAGGAAGGTGATCTCGTCGGCGCCCTCTGTGTAGTAGCGCCCGGCCAGCTCCACCGGCTTGCCCATGTTGCGGACGCTCCCCGACTCACGCACATCGTACTGATCCCCTTTGGTGACCACCAGATCGCCCGCATCGTTGGCGCGCACATCCAGGCAGGCGATGATGCGCTTGGCCAGTTGGGTGGTTGACGGTCCGTCTGTCAGGGTTGCGGCGGGCGTGTCATCGGCGATGAAGTTCGCCAGTATGCGCAGGCCCGCGGCACCGCTTTTCTCCGGATGGAACTGGGTGCCGATGATGCGGCCGCGTTGGGCGCCGCTGGCGAAAGGATAGCCGTAGTCGGTGAGGGTCAGGACATCCGCATCCCGATCGGCGCTGACGTGGTAGGTGTGCACGAAGTAGAACTTCTCGTCACCCGTCAGGCCCGCGAAAAGGGGGGAGGCTTGGCGGGCCCGGATGCCGTTCCAGCCCATGTGGGGAACCGCCAGGGGCTGCGGCATGCGGTCGGCGTTGAATCGCTCCACCTTTCCGGGCAGAATGCCCAGTCCCGCGACCCCCTGCGCTTCGTCGCTGCCCTCAAAGAGCGCCTGAAAGCCCAGACAGATGCCGAGGAATGGCCGGTCGGCCTTTAGGTAACGCTGGAGCGGGGCCACGTAGCCCTTGGCTTCGAGGATCGCCATCATGCTGCCGAAAGCCCCCACGCCGGGGAAAATCAGCCGTTCGGCCCTATCGATGTCTGCTGCGGAGGCGACGATCTTTACCGTTTGGCCCAGCTTCTCGATGGCGTTGATAACGCTGCGGACGTTGCCGGCGCCGTAGTCAAGGAGGGTGATCATGTCAGTACCTATCCAACTCGAGGGGTGCCAGGGCGGTGTCTTCTACGCGCTGCACAAGCTTTCCTGATCATCAGTGCATATCTTAAGTGGGCACTGCGATCAAGGGCTGCACGCCGGCGATGGATGGCTCGGAGCGACAAAAACGGGGGGCGGGCTTGTCAGCCACCACCTGCGCGCCTATGATGGTCGAAGGGATCCTTTTCATCAGCAGTCCGGAAGGGGGGCAGCATGGACGTGCGGCAGTTTCCGGCATTATCACCCGGCCAGGTCGATGCGGAAACGGTTCTGCTGAGAGACGATGGCACCTTTCCCAATAACGATCGTTTGCCGGTGCTGGTCTACGCCCGCGGCCTGGAACTGCCGCCTTTCGATGCCTCGCTGGCGGTGGCAGCGCTCTTCAATCAACATCTTTGGCGGGGGTGCTGGGTGAGTGGCGTTTACAGCTATCCCCACTACCACAGCACCGCCCACGAGGCACTGGGCGTCGTGAGCGGCAGCGCCCGATTGCGGCTGGGCGGTAAGGCCGGCACGCGCATCGGTGTCCGCCCCGGCGACCTGCTGATCCTCCCCGCTGGTGTGGCCCACGAGTGTCTCTCCGCCAGTGGTGACTTCGCCGTCGTCGGCGCTTACCCAGCCGGCCAGCGGCCCGATCTCTGCACCGGCGCTGTTGGCGAAAGGCCCGGCGCGGATCGCAATATCGATCGGGTACCCCTCCCCGCCCAGGATCCCCTCTACGGCGCTTCCGGCCCCATCCACCGCTGCTGGCGGGAGTGAGCCGCCGTCACCGACCGTCCACTTCAACGCTCCCCAACAGCAGCCGCCCCGCGTTGCGGATGCCGACGATATTGCGCGCACAGGGCCCCACCTGCAGCTCCGCCAGGGCGCCGGTGACGTAAATCCGCGCATTCCAAGCCAGCGATCGGTCCACCACCGGATACCCCTCGGGCGTCACGGGCAGGCCGAAGCGGGCGATCAGCTGGTCCACCAGGGCACCACCTGGTCGCGTTGGAGTGAATCCTGTCGCCAGAATTATCCGATCCGTTTCCAGGTGTTCGCCGGCCACTGTCAATTGGATGCGTCCCGCATGGTAGCGCGCCGCTTCGATCTCCCCGGTGATGAGGGTCACCTCCCCACGCCGAAGGGCGGCCTGAAGCTCCTGAAGCACCTCCGATGGCAGGGTTCCCGGCAGGCGGGCGGCATCCACGATGGTGCGCCGCTGCTTGTAGGGTTGCCGGTTGAAGTCGGTCAGGCACTTGGGGCCGATCCAACAGGGATCGAAATCAAACTGGCTCTCCGCCAGTGGGTGGCGCGACAGCAGGCGGACGGGCCGACCCATCTGTTTCACGAGGGCCAGAGCGCTCTGCGCCGCGCTGATCCCACCGCCGACCACGGTGATGCGGTCCCCATCGTCCCGCATCTGCAGCCGCCGAAATCCTGTATCGAAGATGTGGTCCACCCGCGCACCGGCGCCTCGCAGGTTCACGGCCCAGTCGGGCCAGCAGATCGTATCCGCACTACCGGTCGCCAACACCAAGCGCTTGGTGGTGAGGTCGCCGTTTGTCGTCTCCACGCGCAGCCCGCCGTTGACCGGCTGCGCACTCAGGGCCCACCCCTCCAAGCGCAGCTCATCCAGTCCGTTCTCCTCAATGACCGCATCGCAGTGGGCGTTGAAGAGCGCCAGCCGGGGGCGGTAGTAGGGCGGGATGAAGTCCGCTGCGGAGGGGCCACCGCGGCCGCGAACGAAATGGTGGAGGGACATGATGCCCAGATCGATGTTGTGGGTGGCGGGGGAGCGTAAATGGGTCATGCCGCAGTTCAGGGTTCGTCTGCGCCATACGGCCAAAGGCCGTGCGTGGGGGTCCACCACCCGCAGGCGATGTGGTGCAATGGACAGGCGGGCGGTGAGCAGTCGCGAGAGATAGGTGCCGTGCAGACCGCCACCGATGATGAGCCAACTCAGCATCATTCGCCACTATTCATTGCGTTGGGGGTCAGAAAGAGGTGCATTTGCGACAGCTCCAGTCCCTATCGATCTTCGCATCGAAAAACCGGTGAGCAGCGGCGGCTTGCCTGGGAGGCGCCATCTCCACCGGGACTGCCGCCACCTATACCCCCGACCGCCTGGTGAAGACAAGGCCTTGGCCTACAAAGCCTGGCACTCAGGGTTATGGGAGCCAGGGCCTTGTCAGAAGCATGTCGGGTCGCTATCTAGGGGCCATGACATTCGGATTCACAGCCCACAAGCCGGCACCCACCCCGGCCCTGCCCATCGATGCGGCACTCCCCGAACTGATGCGCGCCATGGCGACCTCCTCCCGTACGCTGCTTTGCGCGCCGCCGGGCGCCGGCAAGACCACCCGGGTACCCCTGGCGCTGCTGGGGGCACAATGGTGCGCCGCGCGATCCATCCTGGTCCTGGTGCCGCGCCGCTTGGCCGCCCGCAACGCCGCCGCCTTTATGGCCGGACTCCTGGGGGAGCCGGTGGGACACACGGTGGGCTACCAGATCCGCATGGATCGGCGCATTGGTCCCCACACGCGCATCGAGGTGCTCACCGAGGGGGTCTTGACCCGTCGTCTGCAGCGTGATCCCGACCTGAAGGGGGTGGCCTGCGTGATCTTCGACGAGTTTCACGAACGTCACCTTCAAGCGGATCTGGCCCTGGCCCTCTGTCTGGATCTCCAGAGCGTCCTGCACCCCGACCTGCGGCTGCTGGTCATGTCGGCCACCCTCGACGTGGACCCCCTCCGGGCACTGCTGGCGAATCCGCGGGTCGTCACCACCGATGTCGTCCAACACCCCGTCGAGACCCGCTATCTTCCGCAGGCCCCCAATGTCGATCTGACAAGGGGCGTCTGCCGGGTCATCCGCCAAGCCCTGGGTGAATACGAGGGCAGTCTTCTGGCCTTTCTACCGGGGGCGCGGGAGATACGGTCGGCGGCGCGGCGTCTGAAACAGCACCCGCTGCCCGACGAGGTGGATCTCCATCCGCTCTACGGCAAGCTCTCCCAGCGGGAACAGAGCGCCGCCCTGGCCCCCGCGCCGGCCCCTCGCCGAAAGGTGGTTCTGGCCACCAATATCGCCGAAACCAGCCTGACCATCGACGGCGTGCAGGTGGTGGTGGACAGCGGCTATTGCCGCTCTCCGCGTCTTGATGCCAAGAGCGGTATGAGCCGCCTGATCACCCGCCGCATCAGCCGGGTATCCGCCCGTCAGCGCCGCGGTCGGGCCGGGCGAAACGGGCCCGGGACCTGTCTTCGCCTCTGGGACCGCGGTGTCCACGCGGGGCTAGTGACCAGTGACCTGCCGGAGATATTGGCGGCCGATCTGGCGCCGCTGGCCTTGGAACTGGCGGCCTGGGGCTGCGGCGATTCCGCCCAACTTCGCTGGCTCGACCCGCCACCGTCAGCGGCCCTATCCCAGGCCCGTCGTCTGCTTCACCATCTCGAGGCCCTGGATGCAGAGGGCCGGATCACGGCCCACGGCCGTCGCCTCGTGGGACTGCCCCTCCATCCGCGTCTGGCCCACATGGTCGTCAAGGCCGCCGCCTTGGATCTGGGCCAAGTGGCCTGCCGCATCGCCGCCCTCTTGGACGAACGCGATCCCTTGCGCTTCGAAGCGGGAAACTACAGCGCCGATCTGCAGATGCGGCTGGCGCTCCTCCTGGATACCCCTGCCGCACCGGCGGCGGCAGACCTGCGCGCCAGGGCGAACACCCTGACGCGCATTCGCCGGATAGCGGCCGATCTGGAACGACAGCTTGGCCTTCCCGGTGCCGCCATCGCACCACCCTCGGGCGCCACCGTGGGGCGACTCCTCGCCTGGGCCTACCCGGAGCGTCTCGCGCTAAGGCGTCGGCGCCGCCCTGGCCACTTTCTATTGGCCAACGGCAGGGCCGCCCGCGTGGATCCAGAAGATCCGCTGGCCGCGGAGGAGATGCTGGTGGCCGCCCACCTGGATGGCCAGCGTCGCCAGGCGCGCGTCTTTCTGGCCGCGGCCTACGACCGCGCCCTGCTGGAAACGCAATTCGCGGACCAGTTGGAAACCCGTCGGACAGTCCGCTGGGATGTTGACCGACAGCGGGTGATGGCAACGGTGACCCAACACCTCGGTGCCCTTTTGCTGACGGACCGGGTCTGGCCGTCACCGCCGCAGGAGCGGGTGACGGCCGCCCTCACCGATGGACTGCGGCAATCGGGCGTCGAGGCGCTGCCGTGGAACCGGGATCTGACCCAATGGGTGCAGCGGGCCCAATTCGTTGCCAAGCGGTGGGCGGACAGCGACCCCTGGCCCCAATTCGATCCCGACACCCTGATGGCCGAGCTGCATCTGTGGCTCGAACCTTTTCTGCAGGGTTGTCGGGCGCTGAGGGAGGTGACCGCTGACCGCCTGCGCCGGGCCTTGGTGGCGCGCCTCAGCTGGTCCCAACAGCGGGCATTGGACCGCATGGCGCCCAGCCATGTGACCGTTCCCAGCGGGTCCCGCCTCCCCATTGACTATGGCAGCGATCCACCCATCCTGAGGGTCCGCATCCAGGAGATGTTCGGTGCCGACGAGACCCCCACCATAGCCGACGGCCGCCAGCCACTCCGTCTGCACCTGCTCTCGCCGGCCCAGCGACCCATGCAGATCACCCAGGACCTTGCGCAGTTCTGGCGCACGGGCTACCCGCAGGTTAAAAAGGAGCTTCACGGGCGCTATCCGCGTCATCACTGGCCTGAAGATCCGGGTGCAGCAGCACCCACGGCCCGCGCCAAAGCGCGAAAAGCCAAATCGTAGAAGGAGAACGGGGGAACGACCATGCCCTTGACCGAATTAACCGCCCAAATTCGTGAATTCAACACCCAGCGTGACTGGCAGCAATTCCACTCTCCCAAGAACCTGGCGACCGCCCTGATGGTGGAATCCGCCGAACTGGCCGAGATATTCCAGTGGATGACCCAAGCGGAGAGCCGACACCCCAACGAGGACACCCGCCAACGCATCCGTTCCGAGATCGGCGATATTCTCATCTACCTCCTCAACATCAGCGACGCATTGGGCATCGATCCGCTCTCCGCCGCCGCGGCCAAGCTGGCGCTCAATCGGCGTAAATACCCGGTAAATCTGGCCAAGGGCCGTGCCGCCAAGTACGACCGCCTTGATGAGGGATCCCCACCCCACGGCCGCTGACCGCTCTTGGGGTAGCCTTCCCGTGCACCCGTCTTATCTTTGGGGTAACCGGTAAAAGAAGAACGATCGCCGGGTGTCCGAATGTCGGCGGTCACCCACCCCATTTTCGGTGGCCATCATCAACGAGGGGGAGACTATGAGCGAAAATCAGAAAACCCATGGTCGGCTCCACCGTGCCCTCCATCTGGAGGACCCGTGGGCCTGTTACGAGGATGAAGATGCCGTTTGTGGCACCACGCAGGAGCACGGCGCGGCACAAACCGTCGCGGAGGATGACGACTGCTGCTGTTGCTGCTGCGGTTGAAGCGTCACACCCCACCACCGGGTCATCTTGAAGGTGTTCCCACGCTCCTGTTCACCGGCCGGAGTTCGCTCCGGCCGGTTTGCGTTTTCGTAGACTTTACGGACACCTCTCCTTGAGTCAGCGCGCCTGGCTGCCGATAATTCACTCCGATGACGTCAGTGCGCCAACTTCGTGGATCGATATGGTGATCTCCCGGTGAGGAACCCAACGCAACCCATACCCCTCTGTCCCCATGGCGACAATGGCTGTTCCTTGGCCGCCGAAATCGTCGCCTTGCGCGAACAGGTGCGCCAACTGGAGGCCTCCTCGCGCATCGATGCGCTGACGGGCTACTACAACTACCGGCACCTCATGGAAGCCCTCGCAGCAGAAATGGAGCGGACCCGCCGCTCGGGTGTCCCCACCTCAGTGATCATGACCGATCTGGACCACTTCAAGCAGATCAACGACACCTATGGCCACGAAATCGGCAATGCCGCGCTCAAACAGGCCACCCGTGTATGGCACGCCGCCATCCGTCAGGTGGATGTGGCCTGCCGCTACGGGGGTGAGGAGTTCGTCTTCATCCTGCCCGGCACTCGCTTCGGCATGGCCACCCGGGCGGCCGAGAGACTCCGCATCTCGCTGGCCCGGACACCCCTCGAGCTGGACGGATCCCGCCTCAACCTCACCGCCAGTTTTGGCGTGGCGGCCTATCGCCGCGGCGAGGAGATGTCGGTCGAAGGCTTCATCGATCGCGCCGACCGTTACGTGTTACAGGCCAAGCAGGCCGGCCGCAATCAGGTGGCCTTTGACCGCAGCCAGCTGGCCCTCCAGGAGACGGCGGTGAGTGCCTCTGAGAAGGCGCTCTTGACCCGCATCACCGCCGCTGGCGATGACGAGGCACCTCTATGAAATGCAGACGCTACAGACAAGGACGATCCTGAGATGGGAACCCCCCCCTTCACCATGTGTATCACCAGCGGCAAAGGCGGTGTCGGCAAAACCAGTCTGGCCGTCAACCTCGGCGCCGCCTTGACCAGGACGGATCGCAAGGTCCTCATCGTCGACGGCGACCTCGGTCTGGCCAACGTCGATATCTTCTTTGGCCTGAGCGTCGACACCAACATTCTCGACATTCTTGCCAACGGCAGCGATCCCTTGGCGTGCGTCAGCTTTCCCCTCGACAACCTGGGGGTTCTGCCCGCCACTTCGGGGGTGCCCGAGATGGTGGCCTTGGGCCCGGGCGACCAGGATAAGCTGGGCGGATACCTGCAGTGCCTCTTCGACCATTTCGACCTGGTGCTCATCGACACTGCTGCCGGCATCGGGGCCTCGGTATTGTGGTTCAACAGCTTCGTGGGCGACAACTTAGTGGTTCTCACCCCTGAGCCCACGGCCATCACCGACGCCTACGCGCTGGTCAAGGTGCTCTCCACCGAGCACCGTCGTCATCGATTCGAGATCGTTGTCAATCAGGTGGCTGACACGGAGGAAGGCGCGCGGGTATTCCACCAGTTTCAGATGGTGGCCGGCAGTTTCCTGGACGTGGACCTCAATCACCTGGGTACCGTGGTCAGCGATCCCCTCGTCGGCAAGGCGGTCCGCCGGCAGAAACCCTTTGTGCTGGCCTCCCACTTCGGGCCTGCCGCCCAGGCCGTGCGCCGCATCGCCGCCGACTTGGATCCCCGCGTGGTGACAGCCGCCGCGAGCGTTTAGCGCAACCCGGCGATGTTGGCTGTTTCCGCAGCCTCGTTGCCTTAAAGCCCTGTCCTTCGATCGACAATGCCCGGCGACCAACGCCACCGGCGCCCGCGTGGACCCGATTTGAGCATCTCTGTCTTCCCTAAAAATATGCGCCTGACCGGCGCAGGAAACCGCTTGAGAAGCGCCACCGCGTAGCGGAGAAACCGCCGCGTCATCTGTTGCGGCTTGGGGCCGCTTTTTTGGGTCTGGAGGATTTCTCTTCGGCCGATAGCAAGGTGATAGCGGTGGGGTAGGACCATCTTCGGCCGCCTGCAGGAACAGGCGGCGGGGTGGTCGAAGGGACGCATGGTGAACGGGATGGCGACGGCGGCCGGCCGGCGCCGGATCACCGCCCCTGCCCACTGGAGAGCCGTTGCCGCCGATGGGGGCGGCATGCCGCGAATCACCGGCCAACCCGGCGGCGGCACCGGTGCTGCTGGTTTGGCCTGCCGAAGGTGTCCGTCGCCACGGCCGGTGACGCCTACTTTCTCCTGACGACCACCAGAAAAGCCGCCACGATCAGCAAAAGGACCAGTGGACCGAAGATCTGCAGGTTCGCTGCGATGAACATCGCTTTGCCGATCAGCCGCATGTGTTCGGCATCGGTTTTGGGCACCATTCCCAGTGCATCGCCGACTTTGGCGATGATGCGGTAGACAAAACGTCCGTGTGGAATCTCCTGGTGACAGGAGAGGCAGACGCCCTGCCGCTCCATATTCTCCCGCATCTCCTTCGGCAGGGGACCATCCAGTGGCCAATGGTGACCAACGGTTTGAAGCTGGATATCTGCCCGGTTGACCACGTTGTCGAGGTCCATGGCCAGATCCCGTACCGGGCTGATCTGGTATTCGGCCGTCATCGTGACCAGCTCCCCTTTTTCGTTCATGATATCGACGAAAACCCCCTCGGCGTAGCCTCTGAGGTAGCGGCCGTCATGGGTACCGTAGCCAAGCGCTTTTGGTCTGGCGTGGCAAGAGGTGCAGTCCCGGGCGCGCCAGTCAACGGTGTGCGGTGCCGCCGGCGCCATGTCGAGACTGCGTTGACCGTTTTCATCGCTGCCCTCCAGCCCGCCCTTGGTGCGCCAGATTTTGTTGTGGACCAGCAACGTTCCGTCCGGTGCCACAACGGTGGTGATCTGCTGACAGCCGGGGATGATGGGACTCACCCGGCCTTCCCCATTGATGCCAAGGACGGGATCTTCCCAGCGCAGGTAGGATCGGTTCTCACTTGTTTTGCCATAGGCCACACCCGGGGCGACGGGTGGCTCGACACCCCGCATCGATTCGGCCGTATGGCCGTTCTCGAAGTGGGTGTTGCCGGCGGCAACCCAGTCTGTCGCCTTCTTGTCACCGGAAAAGTCCACCTTGACGTGGCAGCCATAACACTGCGGCGCCCAGGAGGAGTGGCAGCCGTAGCACTCGATCTTTGTCAAATGCTCTTTGGCCTGGAGTTTCGCCGCGACGGCCTTGGCGGGGTTGCGCCACTTGTTGGCCCTTGCCAGCGATTTTAGGGTGGGCACCTCGAAGTCGAGCCCCGAAGCGGAGTGGACCACCACCTTCTCACCGTCTCGAACGACATTGTTGAAGGGATTCCCCCGGGCCGTCAGGAGAAATCCATCCTGGGCTGGATAGGTCGTACTGAATTTGGCGTGGGTGGCGAGCGGTTCCTTGGAGAGGCCGCGGGCCGCCTGCCCATCGACGGCTTCGCCAAACTCGTCGCCCCATCCCAGAGGGAGTTCCCACGGGTATTGCGTGGCGGTCCCGTGGCAGTCTGAGCACTCAATTTCAACATTGGCCAGGAGCGTGCCGGTGATGTTGCCGTTGCCGTGCATGGAGGTGGTGGTGTGGCAGTCCTGGCAGAGAAGGCCGCCCTCGGGATTGCCCTCTCGGCTTTTGCGGCGATGATGCACGTCGTCCTTGATGAACTGGTAGTACTTCGTGTGAAGCTTGGGCTGTTTGTCGCCTTTCCCGGTAAACGGGCTGCCGTAGGGGAACTCCATCAGCCCCTGATAGGAAACCCCGATTCGCTTACCGCGGTTGTGGCAGGAAACGCAGGTTTCGTGGGGAATGCCCGAGTAGGCCTTGCCGTTGGCCACGACCTTCACTTTCCGGGAGGATTGAATCGAATGTACCATGGCATGGCCGGCTTCCTCCCGCTTGACCGTCTTATCACCGCCTTCGTAGAGACCGGCGTTATTGTAGGGTAGATGACAGGCGCTGCAGCCCATGCCCCGATAGTCACCGCGCCGGTTGCGCCCTTTGACACCCACATGGCACCGCTGGCAATCGGTCCGCAGATAGGTGTAGATCGCTTCCCAAGGTTTGTCCGCCAGCGCGTCCACATCGGTTTTGGGAACCTGTTTCAGCTCTGTGGGGAAGTTGTCGGGAAATTTATCCATCAGCGCCTGGGTGTAAGCCTTGTAAGCCGCGGTGCCGAAGATGGGTTCGCTTCCGTCCGGGTCGCTGACGTCATAATTGCCATAGCGCTTCGCATAGCCGGTGCTGGCGGGTCCCCACCCCCACAGTGCGCCTTGAATCTTCCCGGCTTCGGTCTGCATGATGGAGCGAAACTGCGCATAGGTCCACTCCTCATGGCATTGGCCACATATCTTCTCGTTGACCCATACCGACCCGGAATGGACCACGAAGGTTCTCAGCGTTCCCCCCTCCGGCGCCCCCGTGTGGGCGATTTTGGCGTCCTTTTCTTCCGCAGGATTACCGCCATGGCACACCACACAGCCGTTGGGATCCCCCAATGCGGCGCCTTTGGCGTATATCTGCTGGGCCATCTGACTATCGTGGGCCCGGATCGGTTCGATGCCGGCGTGGCATTTGTCCGTGGCAAGGCAGCCGACCGTCGGCGCTGGATAGCCACCCGGATCCATGCCCTCGATGGGTACCGAGGCCCAAGTAGTGGGCGTGATGACGGCCCAGAGACACCCCATCAACATGATCCAGAAGCAATCCACACAACGACCCCTCGGATATTTCGGCATGATATCCTCTTCTTGGCTATGGTGCGTTTACGGAATGGGTGGGCGGGAAAGCCAATTCAGGGGAGGTGAGAAGCGCACGACGGCAGTGGCAGCTTTGGCTTCAAGGAAATTGTTCTCTGGATGGGCAGTTTTGTCAAGCGTTTGTCAGGCGCCGCCAGCAGTGGACGCGCTCTCTGTAGGGGTGCTGCCAGCGGCGGACGACCGAACGCGATCTCGGACCGTTCTCCTGCGGTGCTGGCATTGCGGACGATCCGTCCAGGCGTCTCCAGCATGGGTCAAAAACGGGCAGACCACGCCACCCACGGCGTGCTGGCGGGTCATCGCATTTCGCAGGCGCAGCGCCACGAATGTCGCGGGTCCCCCAGCTCACCGAGTGTTATTCGACGTTACGTTTTACATCGCCGTTCTGACGTATTCAGCAGCAGTTGTTGGCCGTTGGGGCGTTCGATGGACCCGTTCTGCGGTGTCCCGAACCTTCACGGAAAGCCGGCGTGCCGGTGGTCAAGCAGGGCGACCCCAGTCCACCGTTGTGCGCCTTGGCGGAAAACCGCCAAGGGCGGCTATCCCCTCAGCCGGTCTACAGATCCAGCGCCATCACCCGCTCCGATTTTTGAACAAAGGCCGCAATAGCGGTGTGGGCGCTTTCAAGGCGCTCGAGCGCGCAGGAGAGGTGATCACAGAGGGGATCCTCAGGCCCCAGCGTTTCACTCGCTTCCGTCAACAGCCGCCTCTGGGCGGCAACGGCATTCTTCACCTTGGCGGCGATCCGTTTGCGCTGGGCAAGCTTGGCCTTCTCCTGGGCAATGACCGGCTTCAAGCGCTGGATGGACATCTCCACCAATGCATCGCGAGGCGCATCGTAGGTTTCGGCCATTTTCTGCAGAAGAGAAAGGGTGCCCCTGCTGATGACCAGGGTTTTCTGC
>JAAUYD010263155.1_pt1 | contig 74509 bp, 62 predicted proteins | sample 7278101 | NCBI WGS metagenome assembly JAAUYD01 (sample SAMN14350128, study PRJNA611818) | marine sediment metagenome | isolation source: surface marine sediment (0.6m) | place: French Polynesia: Moorea | collected 2018-08
CGTTGAAGTCCGCATCCGGCGTGTAGCGCAGCGTCCCGTCCGGGTTGATCGCGACAGACCCGTTCACGGCCGACGCCTCAACCACCGTCAGCGCATCGCCGTCCGGATCACTGTCATTGCCCAACACGTCGATCACCACCGCCGTGTCTTCTTCCGTCGACGCCGCATCATCGACAGCAACCGGCGCGTCGTTGAGCACGCCCAGCAGATCGAAATTGACCTCTTCGAAGTTGGTCGCCGAGAAGGCGATGCTCTCAAGGCTTAGTGACTTGCCGACAGGATCGTCGATGTAGTCCTCCAACGCCGCAACCTCGTCAGCGCTGAGCAAACCATACTCGTCGGTCGAAAGCGTCAGATTGAGGATATCGAAATGCTGTGCGCCGTCGGCCGTGTCGCCAGCGCCCGCGTTGACGATGTCATCGCCCGACCCGCCGTCAAGCCGGTCCGCGCCCGCGCCGCCATCCAGCACATCCGACCCCCGGCCGCCGCGCAGAACATCATCGCCGCCCGCGCCGCTCAGAATGTCAGCGCCCCGACCGCCGTCAATCACGTCGCCCGTCTGCGTCCCGGTGATCTCGTCAGCGCCTCTCAACGCCCGGATCGTCAGCGGGCCGCCCTCAACGACCTCAATGCCGCTCAGATCAATCCGGCTCGGGTTCGACACGCTGTCCAAGCCGTAGATCGTGAAGCCGTTCGTCACCAGCGTCTCAACGCCGCCCACCCCGCCGACGCCGGGCTCCAGCGCAGACGCGTCCGTGAACGCCGCCAGGTTGTCTATCCGAACGTTCGAGAGCAGCTCAATCCGGTCCGCGCCGACGCCGCCGTCGATCACCGTGTTGTATTCCGCGACAATCCCGCGCGACCCCGCGGAACCCAGAAGGAACACGTCATCCCCCGCGCCGCCGATCAGCACATCGTCGCCCGACCCGCCGTCAAGCCGGTCCGCGCCCGCGCCGCCATCCAGCACATCCGACCCCCGGCCGCCGCGCAGAACATCGTCGCCGCCCGCGCCGTTCAGAATGTCAGCGCCCCGACCGCCGTCAATCACGTCGGGTTCGTCTGTGCCGTCGATAACGTCTCCGCCTCGGGTTCCCGTAAGATCAGCCATAACCGCGTCTCCGAATGCATCGGTCAAAAAAGCAGCGGATTACAGGCGGATTAAAAACGTCGAACGCGACGGTCGTGCGCACCCCCCTGGCATCCCCCAACGCCACATACGCGCAACGATAGCAGTTCAGATATCGATGCGCTAGTACATACTAACGTACCATTATTCTCGTTTTTAAATTTCAAGTGGCATATATCCCGACCTGTGAAGTCGGACAAGGCTCGCCCGCTGATGCGCTCGAGAAAAGAATAGACCCAAAAAACCTATGGATTTTGCGCTTTAACGGCTTTTGAGTTGGAAACGGTTACGATTCCCGCTTTGTCGGGCAAGAGAAGACCGCAGCGTCGAAGGGCCATCCCGCTTTCGGGAAAAATCACGAATAAATTGTAAATTCGCCGCCACAAATCGAACCGTTGACCACGTGTCATATTCAAGAATCGCCTTGCGCACACCAATATTTCCGCTTTTCAGCTTTTTCAAAACGCAGGATTTGATGACATCCATACGATATTGTTCACGGCGGCGCCGATCGTAAGACTGATCTAATACCCATAAAAAGCAGAGCGTCTATTTTCGTCTTATGGCCCGGGCTCAAAGGCGCGTCGGATTTTCCTCGATCCGATAGTCGCACCGATTTTCTCCCGTCGAATAGCGGCGTTGTCTTGGGTCGAAAACGGCTATTCAGTCGGCCTCTTCCAAGGGAGCTGTTTAGAATTAACCACTGAGCAGAGTCAGATATTCATGGGCTACAGGTCTGATCAACAGCGACGTGACGTCGCACGAAATGACGCCGCAAAAGACTAGGCTTCCATCTGATTTCCCGCGATCCGGTTTGCATCGGCTGGTTGGACTTGAGCCGTTGGAGTGCGGCGCTTCAAAACAAGGTCCTTTCGGTCGGCGCCGCGCGATACCGAGTATCTAGAAAATCCGCTCAGAGATGACCTTCGTCGCGCTTGATCGACGTTGCGCCGCCAAAAAAGCCTGTCTCCGCCCGGGCGATTCGGGGCCTCCAATGGCGGTCTAGCATCCTAGGTTTCGCCGAGATGGACCGGTGCGCCCCGGAACGACCGTCTCTCTCTGCGTGTCTTGGAAGACCTTCCTTCGGGTGAGGTGGACATGGGCGCGGGAACCCGCCACACTGTGCGCCCTAATAAAGACAACAACACACCAACAAGCTCATCATTTCTTGGGAGGAACAGTTATGAGTAAAGTGAAAAGGGCGCTTTTGTCGTCCTTGGCTGTCGCCGGCGCGCTGACGATCGGCGCTCAGAGCGGGGTCGCGGACGAGTTCGACGGGGTTGAGGTGAATATCCTGACCCGTCCGGGCCCGGTGATCGCCCAGCGCATTGTCGAGCGCGGCGAGGAATTCACCGAGATGACCGGCGCCAAGATCAATGTCGCCGAGGTCCCGTTCGCCGAATTGTTCCAAAAGCTGCTGACCGACTGGTCAACCGGCACCAACTCCATCGATGTCGGCGTCTTCGCCTCGGGCTGGGCCGTCGAGATGGTCGATGGCGGGCTGCTGCAGGATCTTGACGCGTATGTCGCCGCGGATCCTGACATCAATATCGATGATATCGCGCCTTATTTCCGGGAGTATAACCAGAAGATCGGCGGGAAAACCTATCTGATCACGCTGGATGGCGATTTCCAGATGCTTTACTACCGGCGCGACGTTCTGGAGCAGTTGGGCAAAGAGCCGCCGCGGACCTGGGCCGAGTATATGGATGTCGCCGCGGCCGCGCACGGCACGGATATGAACGGGGATGGCGAGCCGGATTTTGGCTCCTGCATCTTCAAGAAGCGGAACGCGCAATCCTATTTCGCCGTGATGTCGATCGCCGCCGCCTATGTGCAGACGCAAGGCACCGGCGAAGGCATCTTCTTCGATCCTGAGACCATGGCGCCGAAGGTCAATAACGAAGCCTGGGCCGAAGCGTTCCGCGTCTATAAGGCGACCGGCGAGTACGGTCCGCCGGACGAATTGAACCACGATATCGGCGATACGCGCGCCTTGGTCCAAGGCGGCCGTTGTGCGCTGGCGATCGATTGGGGCGATATCGGCCCATTGTCGATCGACCCGTCGGGCGCGCCGATCAAGGATAAGATGGGCGCCGTCATCATGCCCGGCACGCCGCGGGTTCTGGACACCGCCACCGGAAAACTGGTCGATTGCGACGCGTCGCGCTGCCCGAACGCGACCGACGGGATCAACTTCGCGCCCTTCGCGGCGTTCGGCGGCTGGTCCGGCGCGATCAATAAGAACGCCGACGAACGGACCAAGGAAGCAGCCTACAAGTTCCTGTCCTACATGAACCAGGCGGCGCAATCGAATGTCGATGTGACGATCGGTTGGACCGGCTACAACCCGTATCGCAACTCTCAACTCGACAATCTAGAGCCCTGGGTCGAGGCGGGCTTCAGCCAAGAATTCGCCGAGAATTACCTGGGCGCGATCAAGCAGAGCCTGAACCACCCGAACATGGCGTCCGACATCCGCGTTCCCGGCGCGGCGCAGTATACAAGCCAGATCCTGGACCGTGAACTCGCCCGCTTCCTGGCGGACGAAATCACGGCGGAGCAGGCGGTCGCCAACATCGAGGAAGCGTGGGAGGAAGTGACCGAGGATTTCGGCCGCGACTCCCAGCAGACCATGTACAAACTGTCGCTCGGCGTGACCAACTAACGGGCGAGGGACAGACCGTATCGTCTGAAACTGTACCGTGACGACAGTCGACCCATCCGGCGCCGATCCGATCGGCGCCGGTCCGGTTGCGGCGGGCCGGCCGGCGCGTAAAGCCTCGGCCGCCCTGCCGCGTTCGTTCAAGGAGCGTCCGCCTGGTCCGGGCGCGCGCTTCTCTGAATGGCTCGATGCGCAGGCAAAGACCCTGTTCATCATGCCGGCCGTGACCCTTATTCTGATCTTTTCGGTGTTCCCGCTGGTCGCGAGCATCGTCATCGCCTTCGGCCGCGTGCGGCTGCGCGGCGGCGGCTACACCTATCGATTTGTTGGATTAAGAAATTTCGAGAAACAGCTTTTCGGCTCCGAGCAGTATCATTTTCTGGGCGTTTTCACTGAGATCTCCGTGTTCGGTTGGATGATGATCATCGGCGCCGCCGTATTTCTGATCTGGTGGCTGATCCGCTATGTCAGGCGCAAGTTTTGGTGGCTGGGCTTCATTGGAAGACTGATCACCGCCTCGCTCGCCTTCGGTCTGGTCGCCCTGTTCGCTGCCACCACGGCCAGCGGCAATCAATTCGGCACCCTCGGCGTAACGCTGCTCTATGTCGGTATCGGCTGTTTGGTGCAATTTTCGATTGGCTTGGGGTTGGCGCTGCTTTGTTCGCAGCCAATCCGCGGCAAAACCTTCTTCCGGGTCACCTTCTTCGTGCCGCTGATGATCACGCCGATCGGCATCGGCTACGCCTTTCGCATGCTGGCCGATACTCAGAAAGGCCCGTTCGCGCCAGCCTGGCAGTGGGTCGGGCTGGGCGATTTCTCGTGGGCGACAGATCCATGGGCGGCGCGCAGCATCATTGTGCTGGCGGATTCCTGGCAATGGATTCCCTTCATCTTCGTCGTGCTCCTGGCGGCGCTGGAGAACACGCCCAAGGATTATGTCGAAGCGGCGGAGGTTGACGGCGCCGGCGGCTGGCAAATCTTCCGCGAGATCACCTGGCCGCAGATCATGCCGGTCGCCGCCACCGTGATGCTGATCCGCGTCATCGAAGGGTTCAAACTGGTCGATCTGCCGAACATCATGACATCCGGCGGTCCGGGCATCGCCACCGAATCCATGACGCTGCACGCGCTGTTCGCCTGGCGCTCGCTCGATCTTGGTCAGTCGGCGGCGATTTCCTATCTGCTGCTCTTCGTGACCGTGGTGATCTGCGTCTCCTTCTTCAACATGGTGGTCTTGGCAAGGGCGCGAAACACATGAGCGACGCCATGGAACAGCATCAGCGGCGCTCGCTGCTGACCCGGTTGTTTGAGCCGCCGAGCATTGGGGTGATGGCGCCAGGGACGTCGCTGATCGTCTATGGTTTGTTGGCGTTTTGGACCGCGTTCGTCCTGTTCCCGATCTATTGGGTTCTGATCACCTCGTTCAAGGATGCGCTGACGGTCAATACCGGCCCGTTTTATCTGCCCTGGGTGGATTTCAAGCCGGGCCTTCACGCCTGGCGCGAGCTCTTTCAGATCGATTATGAGGACACGCTCAGCGCCTTCCTCAACTCGATCATCATTGCGCTGGCCTCGACCGCGCTCTGCGTACTGGTCGGTTCAATGGCGGCCTATGCGCTGGCGCGGATGGAATATCGGCCGAAATTCGGGCTGATCTTTCTCTTCGTTCTAATCATGGTCGGCGCCGCGGCCGCGGTCGGTTTTCTCGGTCAGGACTGGCGGCTGGCTTTCGCCGTCGCGCTCGCCTTGTTCGTGCTCTTGGCGCGCGCCGTCGGCCGCTATTTCAAACGCGCCGTCGGCAATGGCGACATCCTGTTCTGGATGATCTCGCAGCGCATCCTGCCGCCGGTCGTGACCGTGGTGCCGGTCTATATGATGTTCCAAGCGGTTGGGTTGCTCGACACGCACGCGGCCCTGATCATCGCCTATGCGGTGGTGAATCTGCCGATCGTCGTTTGGCTGATGCATGATTTCTTCGCGACCATTCCGATCGACCTGGAGGAAAGCGCGCAATTGGACGGGGCTTCGCGGCTCACCACATTTTTTGAGATCGTGCTGCCGCTCGCCAAGACCGGTCTGGCGGCGACCACTCTGCTGACGCTGATCCTGGCTTGGAACGAGTATCTTCTGGCGATCTTCCTCTCGACCACGCGCGCGCAAACCATGCCGATCCTGGTCGCGGCGATGAATGCGGGCGAACGCGGCATCCTGTGGTGGAACATGTCTGTCGTAATCATCGTGATGATCATCCCGGTCGTCTTGATGGCGATCGTTCTGCAGCGGTTCATTTCAAAAGGCATTTTGGTGGGAGCGGTGAAAGGATGAGCGACGCACGGCGCTTGCAGATCGAGAAGCTCAACAAATTCTACGGTCCCGTTCATGCGGTGAAGGATCTGTCGATCACGGTGGAGCCCGGCGAGTTCCTGGTCCTGCTCGGCCCGTCCGGCTGCGGCAAGACGACGGCCTTGCGGATGGTGGCGGGCTTGGAGACGGTCAGCGCCGGCTCGATCCGGCTCGGCGACGACGACGTGACCCATGTCCTGCCGAAATACCGGGATGTCGCGATGGTGTTCCAATCCTACGCGCTTTACCCGCATAAGACCGTCGCCGAGAATATTGGCTTTCCGCTAAAAGTGCGGGGCGTCTCGCCCGCCGAACGCGACGCGGCGGTGCGCGACGCCGCGGGCCAAGTCCATATGGAAACCTATCTCGACCGCTATCCCAGGCAGCTCTCGGGCGGTCAGCGCCAGCGCGTCGCCCTGGCCCGCGCCATTGTCCGCCGGCCGTCGGCCTTCCTGATGGACGAGCCCTTGTCCAATCTCGACGCCAAGCTGCGCGGCCATATGCGGGCGGAACTGAAACATATGCAGCACGAATTGGGCGTCACCACGATCTATGTCACCCATGATCAGATCGAGGCGATGACACTGGCCCATCGGGTCGCGATCATGTCGGACGGCGTGTTGCAACAGCTTGGGCCGCCGCGTGAGGTCTATAACAATCCCGCCAATCTCTTTGTCGCCGGCTTCATGGGCTCGCCGCCGATGAATTTCGTGCATGGCGAGATCAATAACGGCCGGTTCCGCTCCGACGGCGTCGATCTGGCGTTGAGCGACGCCAACGCGCCCTCCGGCGCCGCGGTGTTGGGCTTCCGTCCGGAAGACGCCGCTGTGGGCCCCGCCGGCGAAGGCCGGTTCGACGGCGGCGTCTACGCCTCGGAGCTAACCGGCGATCAGACCCTGGTCACAGTCGCGCTGGGCGACGAAACCACGCTGGCCGTGAAAATGCCAAAGGATTACGAGACCGAATATGACAGCGTCGTCTCGGTCCAGTTTCCCGCCAACTCCGCTTTTCTGTTTGACGCCGACAGCGGCGCCCGATTGTCGACGGGTTTGAAAGGGTAGACATTCCCGTCAATCGCCTCGAACTCTTGCTGCGCTGATCGTCCTGATGATCGGCTACACGATCGTTCAGGTCATCCAAAAAACCGGAGCCGTCCAGCCATCTCCGCCGACATGGGAGGCGCCGTGCGACGCGTGATCTGGGACGCCTACACGATCCCCCCGCCGCCGGGGCCGGAGGCGGGGCGGGCGGCCGCAACTTGGGCGCGATAGCCGGATTTGCGGTAGGTCGAGACCGGGTCGATGGCGGCGCCGGCCTGATGTCGGGCCATGGCGAGGATCGGCTCGACATCGGTGCGGAAACCCTGTTTCAAGGTCTGGGCCGCCATCAGCGCGTCATTCTCTTCCTGAAAGGCCGACAGGCAATCCCGGTCGACGCATAGCGCCTGCAGATAGGCGCGCTGCACTTCGACAGCGCTGGTCATCAAGCTTTCGATCGGGTCGGTTACATTGTGCGACTGGTCAAGCATATGGGCGGGATCGAATCCGGGCGCGTCTTTCAGTTCCGCATCCACCAGCTCATTGAATACCAGAAACAACCGAAACGGGTCGATAGAGCCGGAATCCAGATCGTCGTCGCCATATTTCGAATCGTTGAAATGGAAGCCGCCCAACTTTCGGAACTGAATCAGGCGGGCGACGATCATTTCGATATTCACATTCGGCGCATGATGGCCGAGATCGACCAGACAGAAAGCGCGATCGCCCAGCTCCGTCGCGATTAGATAGTTGGTGCCCCAATCCTGCACCACGGTGGAATAGAAGGCGGGTTCGAACATCTTGTGTTCGGTGAACAGCCGCCAATCCTCCGGCAAAGCCCCATAAATCTCACGCATCGAGTCGAGATAACGCTCGAAAGCAATGGTCATATTGACCTGGCCGGGGAAGTTCGAGCCGTCGCCGACCCAGACTGTCAGGGCTTTGGACCCAATCGCCTCGCCGAAGGTGATACAGTCTTGGTTGTGGGCGATCGCCTGGTCACGCACCGCCGGATCGCTGTGACTGAGAGAGCCGAACTTGTAGGAAAGCGGTTGGCCTGCCTGGTCTTGGAACGTGTTCGAGTTCATGGCGTCGAAGCCGAGATCGAGCGCTGCGGCCTTCTCGCGCAAGTCCGCCGGGTCGTCGGCTTTGTCCCAGGGAATGTGCAGCGACACCGCCGGCGTCGCCTTGGTCAATTGCTGGATGACCGAACAATCGTCAAGCTTGTCGAAAACATGGCGCGGTTCGCCCGGACCCGGAAATCGTGCGAAGCGTGTGCCGCCGGTGCCCACGCCCCAAGATGGGATCGCAACGCCGAACGCGGCGACCTTTTGCGTCAGCCCCTCGATATCCTTGCCGCGCCGCGCCAGAGCCTCGCCCAACGCGTTATAGTCCGCCTGTAGCGCCGCGAGGGACGCCGCGTTCTCCGCCTCGATCAGCCCGCCATCGATTTTCAGATCCATCACCGTCTCTCCGCCCTATTAAATGTCTCACGCGTGTTTCGCTGCGCTCAACCGCTCCGACAGGGCGGCGAACGATCGCCGGGCCGCAGTCGCGGCCTTGCGGAGAGTTCGAACTTCGTTTCTCACTCTCCGTCCCTAGCGCGTAAAACTCTGCACGTTGCCGGCGTCGACATTCAAGATGTTTCCAGTCGATTTCGCCGATTGTTCGGAGAGGAAGAAATAGACCCCGGCGGCGATATCTTCCGGATAGACGCTGCGCTTCAACAAAGAGCGTTTGCGATAATGCTCCTCCAACGCGTCGGGCGCCATATTATAGGCCGCCGCCCGCTGTTCGCGCCATTCGCCCTGCCAGATCCGCGAGCCGCGCAGGACAGCGTCCGGATTCACCGTGTTGACCCGAATGCCAAGCTCGGCCCCTTCCAGCGCAATGCACCGGGCCAGATGCAGCTCCGACGCCTTGGCCGTGCAATAGGCGGCCGCGCCGGGCGAGGCGGCGAGTGCGTTCTTCGACGCGATGAAGACCATGGACCCGCCGATCCCCTGATCCTTCATGATCCGGAACGCCTCACGTGAGGTCAGGAAATAGCCGGTCGCCAGGATATCCATGTTGCGCCGCCAGTCCTCCAGCGTCGTATCGACATAGTCCGACGAAGAGGAGATGCCGGCGTTCGAGACGAACAGATCGAGGCCGCCATATTCCGCCATGGCGCGTTCGAACGAGGCTTGCACCGCCGCCTCGTCCCGCACATCGAAGGCGACGGTGCGCAGGACATCCTTGGAATACTCCGCCGACAAGGCGTCTTGCGCCGCGTCGAGCGCGGCCTGATCGACATCGGCAAGGACAACGCAAGCGCCTTCCGACAACAAACGCCGCGCGGTCGCCTGGCCGATGCCGCCGGCGCCGCCCGTGACCAGTGCGATATGGCCGGCCAGACTCTTCGGCTTTGGCATGCGCTGCAGCTTTGCTTCCTCGAGCAGCCAATACTCGATATCGAAGGCTTCCTGCTCATCCAGCGCGATATAGGCGTCGACCGTCGAGGCCCCGCGCATGACATTGATCGCGTTGATGTAGAATTCACTGGCGATGCGTGCGGTCGCCTTGTCCTTGGCGAAAGACAGCATGCCGACGCCGGGGATTAGATAGATCACCGGGTTCGGGTCGCGCATGCCGGGACTGTCGGGGCGCCGGCAGCGTTCGTAATAGGCGGCGTAGTCTTGTCGATACGCCTCCAGCAGCGAATCGAGCTGCGCGGCTACAGGATCGACATCGTCGGCCCCGTTCAAGCCGGGCAGGACGAGCGGCCGGATCTTGGTGCGCAGGAAATGATCGGGGCACGAGGTCCCTAGGGCGGCGAGCGGCTCCAGTTCCTTCGCGTTCACAAACTCCATGACAGCGGGACTGTCATCGAAATGGCCCACCATCTTCTGATTCTGCGAAATCCGTCCGCGGATCAACGGCATTAGGCGCGCCGCCGCCGAACGACGCATTTGCGCCGGCAGCGAGTCGCGCACTGGGCCGCCAAACACGGGCGCGCCGGCGCTCTTCTCGTCGAACCAGGCGATGGCCTTGTTAATGACTTCCAAGGTCGTCTCATAACAGTCTTGGGACGTATCGGCCCAAGTGAATAAGCCGTGGCCTTCCAGCACGACGCCCTTGGCATTCGGGTTCGCTTCCGAAAACTGCCGCAACTCAACGCCCAGTTGAAAGCCTGGGCGGCGCCAAGGCAGCCAGCCGATGGCGTCGCCATAGACCTCGCGGGTCAGCGCCTTGCTATTGGACGTGGCGGCGATGGCGATCACCGCGTCCGGATGCATATGGTCGATATGCTTCCGCTCGATATAGGCGTGAAGCGGCGTATCGATCGACGCGGCGCGTGGGTTCAGATTGAAGGTGCAGTGCGGTAGATAGCCGACCATCTCATCTTCATGCTCAGCGCCGCGATAGAGCCCATGCAACGCATCGAGCTTGTCCTGATAGAGCGTGGCGAACCCGCTGAGATCCATCGAGCCGACATCGCCGCCGGAGCCCTTGACCCACAAAACCCGCGTGTCTGCGCCGCTGATCGGGTCGGGCGCGCTGACTTTGGCGGAGGTGTTGCCGCCGCCGAAATTGGTGATGCGCTTGTCCGACCCCAACAGGTTGGAACGATATAGCAGCAGTTCCGGTTCGGTCATTCCCGCCGCCTTATTCGTATCCCACAAGGACTCGAGCAGTCCGGTGTCCGGTGTGATTCGTTCCGCGACTTTCATCATCTCTTTCCTGCTTAGCTTGTGCCGAACCGAGAGCCGGCTCCCATGATCCCGATCGAAGCGCCGGTTCCGTCGCCCCAGATTTGGCCGTCCATGCGCTCGGCCGTTTCGGGTGGCGGACGGTAGGTGCCTCCAAAGCCCGGTGTCAATCACAATCTATCAAAATCCTTCATTTTGCGTCGCAATATGGCGTGTTGCGCTGCAATAATGAAAGAAAATGACATTTTTTGATTGACGGAAACGGTTTTCTGGCAGAATTGTCAAAACCGTAGGAGCGATTATGCACGAAATTGAACGGCACAGACTGATCCTGGATGCGGTGGAGAGCCAACCTGTGGTCACGCTTGTTCGGCTGGTGGAGCTGACCGGCGCGTCTGAGGCGACGGTCCGTCGAGACGTCAACGCGTTGCATCTGGAAGGGCGGCTGCGCAAGGTGCGCGGCGGCGCCGAGGCGGTGAATCCGCCGCAGCAATCCGCGATCCTCGGTCGCCCCTTCTCCATCAACCAGACTGAGAATGCGGCGGAAAAGCGCTCCATCGCCAAGGCCGCGGCGGCGCTCTGCAAAGATGGCGAGTCGATCATCATCAATGGCGGATCGACGACCTACCAGATGACCGAATTCCTGGCCGGTTCGCGGATGCAAATCCTGACCAATTCCTTTGCGATCGCCGAACATCTGGTGCGGCAATCGCGGAACACCATCACTGTGCCAGGCGGCGCCGTTTATCGCGAGCATGAGATTATCCTCAGCCCGTTCGACAATGACGTGACCCGGAATTTCTACGCCGCCCGCATGTTCATGGGCGCGCACGCGATTGGCCCACACGGGGTGATGGAGGCGGACCCGCTGCTGATCCAGGCCGAACAGAAGCTGATCAATCAGGCGGACGCGCTGATCATCATGGTCGATTCCGGAAAGTTCGCGAAACGATCCAGTCTGATTCTGTGCGGTCTGGAGCGGGTGCATACGCTGATCACCGACAGCGGAATCAGCCGGCGCGATGCGAAGATGGTCGAGGACGCGGGCGTGCGCCTGATTATCGCTGAGGACATTTCGGACGCGAAAGGCGGCGCGACGTCGGCGGCCTAGCGCCGCGATGTCGCGCCGTCTGAATGGTTTTCAATAGAAGCAACACCCAAGGGAGGACGACATGAAGCTTCTTAAAACACTGGCGGCGTCGACGGCGCTGGCGATCGGGCTCGGCGCCGCCGCGGCCCAGGCTGAGACGGTGCGCATTGGCCTGGTGGTCAAGGCGCTCGGCATCGGCTTTTTCGAGGCGGCGAACCAAGGCGCCCAGGATGCGGCCAAGGAATTGGGCGATGTCGAGGTCATCTATACCGGCCCGACCAGCACCACCGCCGAAGGCCAGATTGAGGTGATTAACAGTCTGATCGCCCAGCGGGTGGATGCGATCGCGATTTCGGCGAATGACACGGACGCCCTGGTTCCGGCCCTGAAACGCGCCATGGATCGCGGCATTACGGTGATCAGCTGGGATTCCGGCGTCGCGCCGGAAGGCCGCTCGGTCCATCTGAACCCATCATCCAACGCGCTGATCGGCAATATGTGCGTGAAGATGGCGGCCGACGTTCTGCCGGACGGCAAGGGCGATGTGGCGATCCTCAGCGCGACGCCGACAGCCACGAACCAGAATATCTGGATCGAGGAAATGAAGAAGGTCCTGCCGAACTATCCGGGCGTCAACCTGGTCACGACCGTCTATGGCGATGATCTGGCGGATAAGAGCTACCGCGAGACCCTGGGTTTGCTGAAGAGCCATCCTGAGGTCAAGGCGATCATCGCGCCGACCTCGGTCGGCATTGTCGCCGCCGCCCAGGCCGTGGCGGACGAGGGCAAGATCGGCGAGGTGATGGTCACCGGTCTTGGCCTGCCGTCCGAGATGGCCGGTCATGTTCAGAGCGGCGCGTCGAAAAGCTTCGCGATCTGGAACCCGATCGACCTCGGCTATTCGGCGACCATGATCGCTTATAACCTGGCGACCGGCAAAGCGACGGCCGAGCCCGGCGGGACGATCCCGATGGGACGTATGGGCGACCTGACGCTGGACGAGAATCTGGACGGCGCCATGGCCGACCCCTTCGTCTATGACGCGTCGAACGTCGAAGAATTCGCGAAAATCTTCTAAACCGAACTCCAGCCTGGCCGGCGCGCGCCACCCCCTGTTCGACGAACAGGCGCGCGCCGGCCGCTTTCTTGGGGCTCTCAAGAGGGCCCGGGTTCCAGGGATTTCCAACCATGGCCATGGATGAAGAAGACGGCGCGCCGGTCCTACGCATGCGCGGGATCGGAAAGCGGTTTCCGGGCGTCGTTGCGCTTCAGGAGGTTGATCTCGCGCTTTATCCTGGGCAGGTGACGGCGCTGGTCGGCGAGAACGGCGCCGGCAAATCCACGCTCGTTAAGATCCTCTGCGGCGTCTATCAGCCCGATTCCGGAGAGATCGAACTGGCCGGCGAGACGGTGCGACTTAACTCCGCCGAACAGGCGATGCAACTTGGCGTCAGCGTCATCCATCAGGAAACCGTGCTGTTCGACGAACTCTCGGTTACCGAAAACATCTTTCTCGGCCAACAGATGCGCAACCGGCTCGGCATGCTCGACTGGCCGACGATGAAGAAACGCGCGGTCGCCATCCTTCAGGATCTGGAAGCCGACATCGATCCGGATGCGAAGCTGCGCGATCTCGGCATCGCCCAAAAACACTTGGTCGCCATCGCGCGCGCGCTCAGCGTTGATTCCCGCATTGTGGTGATGGACGAACCCACCGCCGCCCTGTCCTGGAAAGAGATCGAAGAACTCTATGCGATCGTCGAGAAGCTGAAATCCGAAGGCAAGGCGATCCTGTTCATCAGTCATAAATTCGAAGAGATCATCCGTATCGCCGACAACTACACGGTGTTCCGCGATGGCGTTGTCGCCGGATCGGGCCAAGTCGCCGATACGACGCAGGATGCGCTGATCGCCCTGATGGTGGGCCGCAAAGTCGATCAGATCTTCCCGAAACAAATGGTCGAAATCGGCGAAACCGTGTTGGAAGTGCGCGGCCTGAGCCACCCGACCGAGTTCGCTGATATCAGCTTCACCGTGCGACGCGGCGAAATCCTCGGATTCTACGGCCTGGTCGGCGCCGGACGCAGCGAGCTGATGCAGGCGCTGTTCGGCGTGACCCGGTTCTCGACAGGCGAGGTCGTCCTAGACGGCGCGCCCGTCACCCTGAAATCGCCAAGCGACGCGGTGAAGCGGGGCATCGTCTATGTGCCGGAGGAACGCCAGCGCCAAGGCGCGGTCCTGCCTCTGCCCATTTTTCAGAACATCACGCTGCCGTCGCTCGGCCGGCTGTCCCGCAACGGACTTTTGGAACTCGCCCAAGAATTCGACTTGGCCCGCCAATATGCAGCGCGCCTGGAGTTGAAGGCCGCCAGCCTGTCGCATCCGGTGAACACCCTGTCTGGCGGCAATCAGCAGAAGGTGGTGATCGCGAAATGGCTGGCGACCGAGCCGCGCGTGATCATTCTCGATGAGCCGACCAAAGGCATCGATGTGGGTTCCAAGGCCGCGGTGCACGGCTTCATGAGCGAACTCGCCCGCCAGGGCCTGTCGGTCATCATGGTCTCATCCGAAATCCCGGAAATCCTCGGCATGTCGGATCGGATCGCCGTGATGCGCGAAGGGCGGATCGTCGACACGGCGCCGCGCCAGGAAGCCGACGCGGAGTCGCTGATCCGGATGGCGATCGGCGCGACGCAAGAAGCAGGCGTGGACGCAGCATGATGGCCAAAGCGTTGAAGAACCGCGATCTGCTGCTGGGCCTCGTCCTGATCGCCTTGGTGCTTGCGATCGCCGCCCGGTTTCCGGGCTATATCACACCGACGAACCTGGAGGGGATCTTCACCGACACCTCGATCCTGATCATTTTGGCGCTCGGCCAGATGCTGGTGATCCTGACCCGCTGCATCGATTTGTCGGTCGCCTCCAATCTGGCGCTGACCGGCATGATCGTCGCCATGGTGAACGCCGGCGCGCCGGACCTGCCGCTGGCCGCCCTGGTCCTGCTGTCGGCGCTGATCGGTTTGGGGCTAGGCTCTATCAACGGGGTCTTGGTCTGGACGTTGGGCATTCCGCCGATTGTCGTGACGCTCGGTACGCTGGCGGTCTACCGCGGCGTGATTTTCGTCGTCTCCGACGGCGAATGGGTGAACGCCCATGAGATGAGCGAGGTCTTTCTCAACACGCCGCGAATCCTGTTCCTCGGCCTGCCGATATTGGCCTGGGTCGCGATTCTGTTCGTTTTGATCGTTGCGGTGTTCCTGCGCTGGACCCGGACGGGACGCGCCTTCCTCGCCGTCGGCGGCAATCCGACCGCCGCCGTCTATGCCGGTCTCGATGTCGGGCGCACGCAATTCCTCGCCTTCAGCATTTCCGGCCTGTTAAGCGGGATTTGCGGCTATCTCTGGGTCTCGCGCTATGCGGTCGCCTATGTCGATGTCGCGCGCGGCTTCGAGCTCGAGGTCGTCGCTGCCTGCGTCATCGGCGGAGTCAGCATCGCCGGCGGCATCGGCACCGTGACCGGCGTCGTGCTGGGCGCGCTATTCCTGGGCGCGGTGAAGAACGCCCTGCCGGTGATCGGGATTTCTCCGTTCTGGCAACTGGCGATCTCCGGCACGGTCATCATCGTGGCCGTCGTCATCAACGCGCGCCAGGAAAAGACCGCCGGCAAACTGATCCTGCGCGATTCGCACAGAACCCATTGATGCGTGAAGAAACGAGCGGAACGACCCCATGACCATGCTGTATGACGCCACGCGATTTGCGGTCCCGGACCGGCTGGAGACGGGCTGGAAGCCCCGGCTGCTGCGCTGGGAGACATTGCTGCTGGCGGTGGCGGCGGCGATCTTCACCTTCAACGCCCTGTCCTCGCCCTATTTCCTCGACCCGTGGAGCCTGTCGGACGCGACTTTCAACTTCACCGAGAAGGCGACGATCGCGCTGGCCATGGCGCTGTTGATCATCGCCGCCGAGATCGACCTATCGGTGGCCTCGATCATCGCGCTCTGCTCGGTCGCCATGGGCGCCGCAGCGGAAGCCGGCGCCGGCACGGGCGTCCTGGTCCTGATCGGATTGGGCGTGGGGGCGCTGGCCGGGGCCTTCAATGGGGCGCTGGTCACCGGGTTCGGCCTGCCGTCGATCGTGGTCACAATCGGCACGCTCAGCCTGTTCCGCGGCCTCGCCTATGTGGTGCTCGGCGACGGCGTCTATAAGAACTATCCGGATTCCTTCGCCTTTTTCGGCCAAGGCTATGTCTGGTGGGTGCTGTCGTTCGAATTCGTGTTGTTCCTAGCGCTCGCCGTCGTCTTCGGCGTGGTTCTTCACAAGACTTCCTTCGGGCGCTGGATCTACGCCATCGGCAACAATCCGACCGCCGCGCGCTTCAGCGGCATTCGGGTCGAACGGGTCAAGTTCCTGCTTTTCGTTCTATCCGGCCTGATGGCGGGACTGGCCTCGGTCATGCTGACCAGCCGTGTCGGCTCGACCCGGCCGTCGATCGCGTTTGGTTGGGAGTTGGAGATCGTCACCATGGTCGTGCTCGGCGGCGTCAGCATCCTCGGCGGTTCCGGCTCGATTCCTGGCGTCGTCATCGCCGCCTTCGTGATGGGGTTGGTGACCTTCGGGCTCGGCCTTTTGAACGTGCCGGGCATCGTCATGTCCATCGTCATCGGCGTCATGCTGATCAGCGTCATCGCTTTGCCGATCCTGTGGCGACGGCTGCAAGGGAATTGAGGGGCGCCGGCATGATGGAGAAATACGCCTTCCGAATGCGGCTCTTCCCGGGCATGCGCGATGAGTACAAACGCAGGCATGACGAAATCTGGCCGGACCTGGTCGATCTGCTGCGACAGGCCGGTGTGATGGATTATTCGATCCATCTGGATGAAGAGACGGGCGCCTTGTTCGCCGTACTGTGGCGGCGCACGGACCACCGCATGGAGGATCTTCCATCCCATCCTGTCATGCAGCGCTGGTGGGCCCATATGGCCGACATTATGGAGAGTGACGAAAGCGGCGCACCTGTGGTGACGCCGCTGTCGACCGTATTTCATATGGAGTAGGCCTGTGGCCATCATCCAGCTCGATGTCGGCAAGACCAATGTGAAACTGGTCCTGGCCGATGCAGAGACCGGCGCGGTCCTGGATCAACGGTCGATTCCGAACCAACCGGACCAGTCCGGCGCCTATCCTTGTTTCAGGACCGAGGCGCAATACGAATGGATGGTCTCGGCGCTGCGCGACTTCGCTCAAGCGGCGACCGTCACCGATATCGTCCCGGTCGCCCACGGCGCCGCTGTCGCCGTTTTGGACGAGGGTGGCCTTGTCCTGCCGATCCTCGACTACGAGCATCCAGGACCTGACGAAGCGGCAGCCGCGTGGCGGCGGCATCGACCGGATTTCAACCGCTCCTTCTCACCGGAATTGCCGGGCGGACTGAACTTCGGGCTTCAACTGTTCTGGCTCGAGAAGCGCTTCCCCGACCAATTCGCAAACAGCCGCTTCATCCTGCCCCTGCCGCAATATTGGGCCTGGCGCCTGTCCGGCGTCGCCGCCTCGGAAGCTACATCCTACGGCTGCCATTCCGACCTTTGGGATATGCGCGCCGGCAGGCTGGCCGAGTTGACGGATCATGCGGGTTGGAGCGACCGCATTCCGCCGTTCCGCAACGCTTGGGACGTACTCGGCCCGATCACCCCGAAACTCGCCGACGCGACCGGACTGCCGCCGGATTGCCGCGTCCGCTGCGGAATCCATGACAGCAACGCCTCGCTGCTGCCGTGGCTCGATACGCAGGAAGCGCCATTCGCCGTGGTCTCGTCCGGCACCTGGGCGATCATCTTCGCGGTCGGCGGTTCCTTGGATGGGCTGGACCCAAGCCGGGACTGCCTCGCCAATGTCAATGTCCATCGCGACCCTGTGCCCTGCGCCCGGTTCATGGGCGGACGCGAATACGACCTGCTTGTCGGCCGGGATACCGCAGTCCGGTCGGACCCGGCCCTGATCGAACAGGTTGCGGCGGAGGGCGGCTATATCGAGCCGTCGCTGGTCGCAGGAGTCGGCCCCTTTGGCGATCGCGCCGGCGGCTGGACGTGCGACCCGGACACCCTCGACCCGGTTTTGCGGAAGACCGCCGCCGGCTATTACATCGCGCGGATGACCGCCGAGTGCCTAAGCCTCACCAGCGCCGCGGGGCCGATTATTGTCGAGGGGCCGTTCGCCGATAACCGAACCTATATCCCAGCGCTGGCGCGTTTGACCGGCCGCCCGGTCCTGCCCGCCAACTCGTCTGGCGGGACCCTGGCTGGCGCCCTGGTTCTCTGCCGACGCTGACGCGCACCTTGACAGAAAGCGGCGCTTGGCGCCGGTATCAGGCGTTCGACACGGCTAAGACGGCGACGCAAATGTCAGGTCAGGACAATCGGCGCAACAAGGGCGGGCGCGCGGCGGATGACGGCTTCCACCGCCGCATGGTCGACCGCATCACGATCGGTATCTTCCGGTCGACCCTTGACGGGCGCTATATATCGGCGAACCCGGCCGGTTTCCATATGCATGGCTACGAGTCAGAGCAAGCATTCCTGGACGCTGTCCAGGATATTGGCCGGGAAATCTATGTCGAACCCAGCGATCGGGAAAAGGCTCAGCGGGATATCGCTCGTGAGGGCCGCCTCGAGCCGTTTGAATGCGAAATCTACCGCCATATAACACGCGAACGAGTCTGGACCCGACAGCAACTCGCTCTGTACACCGACCCCGCGACCGGCGAATGTTGGCTTGAGGAGCATGTCGAGGATATCGACGCCCGCATGCGGGCCGAGCAGGAATTACACACGAACGAACAAAGATTCCGGGACTTTACCGAAGTGGCCGCGGATTGGTCATGGGAACAGGATAAGGATCTCAACTTTTCATGGATTTCCGACCGGTTTCGGGAATTGACAGGCACCGACCCGGCAAGCTCCTACGGCAAACCGCGCCGCGCCTTCCTAATTGACGATGTCGACGAAGCCGTCATCGCCGAGCATGAAGCGGTCCTGAACGCGCGCAAACCCTTCACCGATTTCCGCTATCCCCGACTTCTTGCCGACGGCAGAGAGGTCGTTCTCAGCGTCAGCGGCAAACCAATCTACGACGACGACGGCGCGTTCATCGGCTATCGCGGGGCCGCGCGAGACATTTCGGAAAGGGTCGAGGCGGAGCGCCGGGCGCAACAGGCGCTTGAGCAAGCGGAACAGGCGAACGCCGCCAAGTCGGTTTTCCTCTCCTCAATGAGCCATGAATTGCGCACGCCGCTGAACAGCGTGATCGGTTTCTCGCAAATCTTGCTGGCGGACCGGGACGCGCCTTTGAGCGCCGATCAAACGGCGGCTGTCGAACAGATTTTCAAGAGCGGCGCCCACCTGCTCGAACTGATCAACCAGGTGCTTGATCTAAGCCAGATCGAGCGCGGGGCCTTGAGCGTCAGCACGGATACGCTGGCGGTCGAGCCAATCCTTGAAGAATGCCTCGCCATGGTGCGCCGATCGGCTGAGGCGGCCGGACTGACATTCCGATTGCCGCAGCGCCCCATGCCGTCTGTGGTTGGGGACCCGGTCCGGATCAAGCAGGTCTTGCTGAACCTTCTGGCCAACGCCGTGAAATACAATCGCGGCGGCAGCCGTGTTGAGCTGTTCTGGGACGTGGCTCCGACCGCCCCCTCCGTCTTGCGTCTCACCGTGCGCGATGACGGGCCCGGCATTCCGTCGGAAAAGCATCGCGACGTCTTCACGCCTTTCAACCGCCTGGGGATTGAAGCGCTGGGAATCGAAGGCAGCGGCATCGGGCTCGCCATCTCAAAGGAACTGGTCGCGCTGATGGGCGGCGAGATCGGCTTTGAGAGTCAGCCCGGTCTGGGCAGCGCCTTTTGGTTCACATTGCCGCTGGCGGAAGCGCAGACGCTGAAAACGGTCGCGGCGCCGGCGCCGGCCTATCGCGACCGCGCCTCGGTTATGGATCGGCGCGTTCTTTATATCGAGGATAACGAGCCGAACATGCATCTGATGCGGATCCTCGTGTCTCAGATCGGCGGCGTCGATTTCCTCGGCGCAAGGACGGCTGAGGAAGGCGTGTCGGTCGCACGCCAGGCGCTGCCGGACCTGATCCTGATGGATGTTAATTTGCCTGGCATGCCCGGCGACTCGGCGCTGAAACGTCTCAAGGAGGCGCCGGAAACAGCAACGATCCCGGTCGCTGCGGTCAGCGCGGCGGCCATGCCATCCGATATAGAGGCCGGCCTAGAGGCGGGCTTCGACCGTTATTTCACCAAACCGATCGATGTCGCCGCCTTGCGCGCCTATATCACAGAAACTCTGGCGCCGCCTGGGCGCAGAGATCGTCGCGCCCGCTCCTAGTAGCCGATCGCGCAGCCGTCTTTTCTCGGATCGGAACCGCCGATCAAGGCCCCGGTTTCCGGGTCCCGGACGATGATCTGGCTGCCGCCGATCGGCGCTTTTGCCGCCGTGATCTTATGGCCGCGCGCCGTGAGCCCGTCGCGCACTGCGTCCGAGAAGCCGCCTTCCAGCTCGATCGCGCCGGAATCGTCCCAGAACAGGCGCGGCGCGTCGATCGCCGCCTGCGGATTAAACCCGTGATCGCGCATCAGCGACCAGACATGCGCGTGCCCGACCGACTGATACTGCCCGCCCATCACGCCGAAAGGCGACAGGATCGCGCCGTCCTGCAAGGCCATACCTGGAATAATTGTATGAAACGGTCGTTTGCGCGGGGCCAACATGTTCGGACGACCTTCTTCGAGGGTGAAACCACAGCCGCGGTTTTGCAGCGTGATCCCGAACTCGGGTGTAACGATGCCGGACCCGAAACCGGCGAAGAGCGAAGTGATCAGCGAAACCGCCATGCCGTCGCCGTCAATGATACAAAGATAGGTAGTATCTGACTTAGTCGCCGGCAATTTATCGGGCAGGCTCTCGTTTCGCTTTTCCAGATCGATATGATCGGCGATTTCGGCCGCAAGGGATTTCGCATTCAACGCCTCCGGCGCCGAGACCATGCTGGCGGGGTCGGCGATTTCCCGATCGCGTAGGGCGTAGCCCGCGCGCGCGGCCTCGATCAGCAGGTGAGCGCGTTCCGGCCCGTCCGGGTCGAGGGCGGCGATATCGAACCGTTCGAGAATGTTTAAGATGATCTGCGCGGTCAGGCCCTGGCCGTTGGGCGGGAGCTCCAAAATATCGATCCCGCGATAGGCGCATGAGAGCGGCGTGACCGCATCGGCGCGGTGCTCGGCCAGATCGTCCTGACTCATCAACCCGCCGAGTCCTTGCAGCGTTCCGACGATATCGTCGGCGATGGCGCCGCGATAAAACGCGTCGGGCCCGTCCTCGGCGATCACCCTTAGGGCTTTCGCCAAAGCCGGGTAGGCCATGAATTGGCCGGCGCCCGGCGCCGCGCCATCGCGCAGATAGTGACGGCGCCCGCCTTCGGTTTTCGCCAATTTCGAGACCTCGTCGGCCCAGTCCCGCGCCACACGAGGCGCGATCGGCGCGCCTTTCTCGGCGTAGTCAATGGCGGCGATCAGGGCCGTATCCAATCCCATCGAGCCGTGGCGCGCGGTCAAGACGCCCCAGCCGGCGACGGCGCCCGGCACGGTGACCACATGCGGCGAGGTTGGTTCCAGACCGCCCGCTTGCTCTGCGATCTCGCGCGTCAGACCCGCCGGCGACCGTCCGGACGCGTTCAACCCGTCCAGCGCAACGCCGCCAGCGCCGTCAGGCTTGGCCACGATAGCGAACAGGTCGCCGCCCAGCGCACTCATATGCGGCTCCAACACATGTAGAACGGCCGCTGCTGCGATCGCCGCGTCAGCCGCATTGCCGCCCTGACGCAAGATGTCCAATGCCGCCGCGCTGGCGCTGGGATGCGCTGTCGCGACCATGGCGGTCGGCGCCGTCGCGGGCGACCGGCCGGGCCGTTCGAAATCACGGCTGAACTGCATAATCGATCCTCCTGGTTTGGCGGCGCCGGCGAAGCTTGCGGGCCGATGACGGCTGAGGCCGGGTTTAGCCTGTCGCGGCGGACCGATCACGCGGAAAAACACGCCCACGAATAGACGCGCCCGCCAAGGACGCGCGCACCCCAGCACGTCCTCACGTTCTCGGGTCGCGACACGTTTTGCGGTCGCCAAGCGCCGACCATCCCGCGCATCGGTTGACAGCATCGGTTTGGCTGTCATGCTCCACCTTTAGGCGGGCTCATTGCTCTGAAGGCCGCCCACTGAAGAACGGGATAGTGACGTCACGTATGACCGAGCCGGCTTTTTTTGATGAGATGACCTTGGCGGACGGGGCCGTCCGACCGGCCTATAAAGAGCTCTCCGATTGGCTCACTTCGACACCCGCCGAGCAATTCCGACTGAAGCGCCGAGAAGCGGATATCCTGTTTCGGCGGCTTGGAATCACCTTCGCCGTCTATGGCGAGGGCGGCGACCCGGAGCGCCTGATTCCGTTTGACGTTATTCCGCGCGTCCTCTCCGCCCTTGAATGGGCCTATATGCAGAAAGGCCTGGAACAGCGCGTCCGGACCCTGAACGCCTTCATTTGGGACATCTATCACGATCAGGAAATCCTGAAGGCCGGCGTGGTCCCGGAAGCGTTGATCCTGAAGAACAGTTCCTACCTGCCTGAAATGCAGGGTGTTGACCCGCCGGGCGGGATCTACAGCCACATCTCCGGCATCGACATGGTGCGGGTCGGTGAAAACGACTTCTATGTCTTGGAAGACAATTGCCGCACCCCGTCCGGCGTTTCCTATATGTTGGAAAACCGCGAGGTGATGATGCGTCTGTTTCCGGCGCTGTTCTCGCAGCATCGCGTGGCGCCGGTCGACGAGTATGGCGATTATCTGGTGCAGACCCTGCGCGAATGCGCGCCGCGCCATGTCGAAGGCGAGGCCACGGTCGCAATCCTTACACCTGGGATTTTTAACAGCGCTTATTTCGAGCATTCCTTTCTGGCCGACCAGATGGGCGTTGAACTGGTCGAGGGCCAGGATCTGTTCGTCGAGGGCGAGTCCGTCTTCATGAGAACGACCCAGGGCCCGAAGCAGGTCGATGTAATCTATCGCCGGATCGACGACGCCTTCATCGATCCTTTGACCTTCAATCCCGAAAGCGCGCTCGGCGTGCCCGGATTGATGAATGTCTACCGCGCCGGCCGCATCACCTTGGCGAACGGCGTCGGCGCGGGCATCGCCGATGACAAGGCGGTCTATACCTATGTGCCCGCCATGGTGAAATTCTATCTCGGCGAAGAGCCGATCCTGAAGAATGTGCCGACCTATCGCTGCGCCGATCAGGACAGTCTGGCCTATGTGTTGGACAATCTGGCGGAGCTGGTGGTCAAAGAGGTCCACGGCTCCGGCGGCTACGGCATGTTGGTCGGCCCGAAGGCGAGCCAGGCGGAGCGGGAGGCCTACGCCGCGCGGATCAAGGCGGACCCCAGCGACTTCATCGCTCAGCCGACGCTGGCGTTGAGCACCTGTCCGACCCATGTCGAGGAAGGCGTGGCCCCGCGCCATGTCGATTTCCGCCCCTTCGTCCTCAGCAGCGGCGCGAGCATCCGCATGGTCAAGGGCGGCCTGACCCGCGTCGCCTTGAAGTCCGGCTCTTTGGTGGTGAATTCGTCGCAAGGCGGCGGCACCAAGGACACCTGGGTCCTGGAAGAATAGGCGGCCTTTCGAATGCTCTCCCGCACCGCGAACAACATCTATTGGCTGAGCCGCTATATGGAGCGGGCGGAGAATCTTGCGCGCATTCTGGAAGTCGCCGACCGGATGTCGAAGATGCCGAACTTGGAGGGAGAAGGACATTACAGCGAATGGCGTTCGGCGATGATCATCTCCGGCTGCGAGCCCCTGTTCGAGGAATCGGGCCTGCCGGCGGACGCGGTCGCGATCGTGGACTTCATCGCCCGAAGCGAGGAGAACCCGTCCAGCATCTATTGCTGCATACAAGCCGCAAGGGAGAATGGCCGCGCCGTCCGCACCAAGCTGACGACCGAGATGTGGGAGACCCTGAACGACACCTGGCTCGGCCTCGAACAGCGTTGGAACGACGCGAAGCGACGCGGTGAAATCCGCGCCTTTCTGGACTGGGTCAAGGAACGATCCACCCTGTTCCGCGGCACCTTGTACGGCACGATGCTGCGGGACGAGGCGTATTATTTCTCGCGACTCGGCACTTTTCTCGAACGCGCAGACAATACGGCGCGGATTCTCGACGTCAAATATCACGTGCTCCTGCCCGAAGGCGAGGATGTCGGCGGCGGCGTGGATCACTATCAGTGGATGACCGTGCTGCGCGCGGTCTCAGCGCTGCGCAGCTATCACTATCTTTATCGCGAGAACCCGAAACCCTGGAAAATCGCCGAGCTTCTGGTCCTGCGGCGGGAAATGCCGCGCTCGCTGATCAGTTGCATGGGCGAGATTGTGGCCAATCTGGAGGGCCTGGCGGAGCAATATGGCGGGCGCAGTCCCAGCCATCGGCTGGCTGGGAAGATGTTCTCCGAACTGAAATTCACCAGCGCCGAAGAGGTGTTCCAGGGCGGCCTGCACGAGTTCCTGACCAAATTCATCAGCCGGAACAATCGTTTGGGCGAAGACATCACGCGAGACTACATGTTCACCGGCTGACGCCGCCGCCCCAACCGCCCCGCCCGGCTCACTGCCTGGCCGCGCGCGCCGCAAAAAACGCTCCAACAGTGTTTTCAGATGCGGAATCGGGGGTAAATGCGTTCCCTAATTGAACAGAGACCGCCGTCGCGGCGACGCGGCGCGCGCTGATATGAGCACCCACCGCCGATGCGCATCAGCATCCACCATAGGACCGTCTACCGGTACGAACGGCCGATCGTCTACACGATCCAGAGCCTGAAACAGACGCCGCAGGAATATGCGGCGCAGACGATTCTGCGCTGGCGCCTGCGCAGCGCCGACGGGACTCCGATGCCGAGTTTTCTGGATTCTTTCGGCAACCGGACCCACACGCTGGTGATCAACAAGCCCCATGATGTGGTGGAAATTCTGGTCGACGGCCTGGTCGAGACGCGCGATTCGGCCGGCGTCGTGCGCGGCGCGCCGGAGCCGTTCCCGATCGCCGCCTATCTGCGCGAGACCGCCCTAACCGAGCCGGATGGCGCGTTGAAGGAACTGGCCGAGGGTTGTCGCGGGGCGGCGGACCTGGTCGGGACGGCCCATTGCCTAATGGACAAGATTCGGGCGCGCATCGACTATCGGGTCGGCGCCACCCATGTCGAAACCACGGCCGCCGCCGCGCTGGCGGCGGGGTATGGCGTCTGCCAAGACCATGCGCACGCCTTCATCGCTTGCGCGAGGCACTTGGGCCTGCCGGCGCGCTATGTGAGCGGTTATCTGGCGGCCGGCGACGGGTCGGAGGTCTATGAGGCGAGCCACGCCTGGGCCGAAATTTTTATTCCCGATCTGGGATGGGTCGGATTCGATCCGGCCAACGCCATCTGCCCGAACCAAACCTATGTTCGGGTCGCCACCGGCCTGGATTATCGCGAGGCGGCCCCGGTGCGCGGCTTGCGCAAAGGACTGGCTGAGGAGAGTCTGGATGTTGCGGTCCGGGTGATTCAGGAGGCCGAGCAACAACAGGCTTGAGTGTCAGCGAGCCGAGGTTAGTCTTTCCGCTCGGGCCTCGGCCCGCCCCTTCCAAGACGTCCGACCAACGGCCGCCATCGAGGATGACATGACCTATTGCATCGGTCTGTTGACGGACCGCAGTCTGGTAATGCTAGCGGACACGCGCACCAACGCGGGCGTCGACGCGATCTCCACCTTTCGCAAATTGTCGATCTGGGAAGAGCCGGGCGAACGGGTGATCGCCCTGATGACCGCGGGCAATCTGGCGGCCAGTCAGACCGTCGTGAACATGTTGAACGAAGGCATCGATTTCGGCGCTGAGAATGAGGAAATGGGGGCGCTGAACGGCCAGACCCTGATGACGACGCCGTCTATGTTCAAGGCGGCGCAACTGGTCGGCGCCGCGGTGCGGGAGGTCTATCGGACCGACGGCAAAGCGCTGGAGGCGCAGGATGCGAGTTTCGACGTCTCGATGATCCTGGGCGGCCAGATCCGCGGCCGCCGCATGCGCCTATTCCAAATCTACAGCGCCGGGAATTTCATCGAGGCGACCGAGGACACGCCGTTTCTGCAGATCGGCGAGACAAAGTATGGCAAGCCGATCCTCGACCGGGCCTTTTCCTATTCGATCGACAACGCCGCCGCCGTGAAGCTGGCCATGGTGTCGATGGATTCGACCCTGCGCAGCAACATGTCGGTCGGCATGCCGCTGGACCTGATGGTCTATAACCGCGATTCCCTGCAGGTTTCCGTGAATAAGCGGATCGAGACAGACGATCCGTTCTTCGGCGATCTGTCGCAGGGTTGGGCTCAGTCGCTGCGCGACGCCCTGTCGGTCACGCCGAACCCGCCTTGGCTGGATGGTTGCTGAACGAACGACAGCCCAGATAAGGGACGCCGCTCAACTCTGGAAATGGTCGTAAATTTTCTTCGCGATCGCCGCGCTGACCCCATCCACCGCTTCCAAGTCTTTCAATCCGGCCCGCGCCACCGCCTTGGCCGAGCCGAAGCGCAGCAGCAGCGCCTTCTTGCGCTTGGCCCCGATCCCCGGAATCTCGTCCAAGGGCGAGGCCCCGACCGATTTGCCGCGCTTCGCCCGATGGGCGCCGATGGCGAACCGGTGGGCTTCGTCGCGCATGCGCTGAATGAAATAAAGCACGGGGTCGCGCGGCGGCAGCAGAAACGCCTCCCGACCCGGCAGATGGATGCGCTCGCGCCCCGCCTCGCGCTCCGGCCCCTTGGCGACGCCGGCCAGGGCCACGTCATCAACGCCGAGCTCCGCGAAGACCTCTTCGGCGATTCCAAGCTGGCCCTTGCCGCCATCGACAATGACCAGATCGGGCCATTGCCCGCGATCGCGGTCGGGGTCTTCCTTGATCGCGCGGGTGAAACGCCGGGTCAGGACCTCGCGCATCATCGCATAATCGTCGCCCGCCGCTTCAGACTTCGCGGGGCCCTTGATGGTGAATTTGCGGTAGGCGTTCTTCATGAAGCCTTCCGGCCCGGCGACGATCATCGCCCCGACCGCGTCGCGGCCGCCGGTATGGCTGTTGTCGTAGACCTCGACCCGCTCCAAGCGTCGGTCGAGGCCGAGCTTTTCGGAGAGCCCGTCCAGCAGCCGCCGTTGAGTCGCGCTCTCTGAAAGCCGTCGGCCGAGCGCCTCGCGCGCGTTGGTCAGGGCGTGCTCGATCAATTGCCGCTTGGCCCCCCGCGCCGGCGCGCGCAGCTTGATGACCCGGCCCGCCTTGATCGACAACGCTTCTTCCAGCAGGGGCTGCTCATCCGGGACTTGGCTGACAAAGAGAGATTTGGGCGGCGTCCGGTTGTCATAGAATTGGCCGATGAAGGCGGCCAGCACCGCGCCCGCCGACTGATCCCGGTCATGGGCGGGGAAATAGGCGCGCGAGCCGTTATTGCGGCCGCCGCGGAAAAAGAAGACCTGTATGCAGGTCTGCCCGCCCTCCATATGCAGCGCGACGACATCGGCGTCGCTTACGCCGTCGACATTGATGTCCTGATGCGATTGGATCGCCGTCATTGCGCGGATTCGATCCCGCAAGGACGCGGCCCGTTCGAAATCCAACGCCTCGGCGGCTTCCTGCATCTGGTCGGCCAGATCGGTCTGCACCTGCCGGCTGTCGCCGAGCAGGAACCGCTTCGCCTGATCCACCGAAGCGGCGTAATCCGCCTCTGTGATCCGGTCGACGCACGGCGCCGAGCAGCGCTTGATCTGATATTGCAGGCAGGGCCGTTTCCGGGTCGAAAAGATCGAATCCGAGCAATTGCGCAGCAGAAACGCCTTCTGCAAGGCGGTCAGCGTGCGGTTCACCGCGCCGGCGCTGGCGAAGGGGCCGAAATACTCGCCCTGCCGGTTGCGCGCGCCCCGATGTTTCACGACTTGAGGGAAGGCGTGGTCGCCGCGGATCAGAATGTCCGGAAAGCTCTTGTCGTCGCGCAGCAGGATATTGTAGCGCGGCGCCAATTGCTTGATCAGGTTTGATTCCAGCAGCAGCGCCTCGACCTCGGTATGGGTCGTGACGAACTCCATAGAGCGGGTCTCGGCGACCATACGCTGGATGCGGATCGGCTGGCGTTCCGGATGGGCGTAGGCGGTGACGCGCTTGCGGAGACTGCGGGCCTTCCCGACATAGAGCGGCTCGCCGCGCGCGTTCAGCATGCGATAGACCCCAGGCCCTTGCCCCAAACGCGGCAGATAATCGGCGATAATAGCGGCGCCTGCGGTCAGCGATCGCACGGCGCCCGCCGGCGGGGACGCGAGATTTACGGCAGGGTCCTCGCCGGACTGGTCGAGCGCGCCCATCGAATCGGTCTTTTCGGTATGTTCCTCACCCGCCGTCATACTTATCGTTCACACTTTCTGGCCAAAAAACGGCGCCGAAAACCCCTTACTAGAATCAGGCATTATGCTAATCGGCTGAATTTCTTATGAGAAATTCACCTCCGCGAGACTATCCACTAAATCTGTGGAAAACTTTGTTGGCAGTTTCATATCGATTGGTCTCTCGGCCCGGATTTCCTAGCGTCCGATCATGTTGCACAAAATTTAAGCGAAAATCCTAACTTGCTGAAAAATATAGACTTTTTCGGATTGAATTGTGTCATTTTCGTGAAGTGGAGGGGTGATTCCCTAGACTCTCAAGTGTTATAGCCCGTTAAAACCGACTGTGAACAAAGACCAGCCTGTCAAGCGTGTTTTTTGCTCTCGGCGTCAATTCTGACCGCCGGATGACAGTTCCAAGAGCGCGCGCTAGGGCGGCGTGTTGAAATTTCAACATCTTATCACCCGGCGTTTCCAGGCACGGCGAAAAAGAGGAAGAAAAAATCCGTTCTCGCCGCCTGGTCGATTGGTCATGAGCACGGAAAAGATCGGATCACGATCGCGAGAATTTTTCTTGTCGGTCAAAACCGAGAAGCGGATTGGGTAAGCCTATTTGACCCGCACCGTCTCATATCCAACGCTATGACAGTCGTCGTAGATGTCGAGCTTGCTGGTGGCCACCCGGACGGCCGTGACGCCGGGTTGGGCGAGACACGCCTCCGCCAGAGCTTCGGCCAAAGTCTCCTGCAGCTTGATATGGCGGTCTTCGATCAGCGCATGGGCTTCATGCCGGATAAAATCATAGTCGAGCACATTGGCGAGCTCGTCATCGATCGGTCCGGTCGGGTTGGTCAGATAGACATCAACATCGACATTGACCCGCTGGGTGCGGCCCATTTCATGCTCATAGACGCCGATCTGCGCGTCCAGCACCAAGCCGCGTAGGAAGATCCGGCGCTGATTGGCGACCGGCGCGGCCTGAGGGCTCGGAGCGGCCGGGTCAACGGAGTCCGAACGCGGTGCGGGGTCTTCGGGCGCGCGCAGCGGGTGAACGCTCAAAGTGGTCATGCCGGGTCAACCTTTCTCATCAGCCGCTTCCGCAGCCCTAGTCGTTACGGCGTCCGGTTCGCATCGGACGTATCCAAAAACATTACATCGCGGTCCGACGACTGCAGGCGCTGGCCGCAATCCACCGGCAGCACCACGCCCGTCACGGCCGAGGCGCGGACCAGATAGCGCACAGCGTCGGTGATGTCATCCGCCGTCGCGCCGCGCCCCAGGGGCGTCATCGCATGGACGGACTCGAACTGTTCCTGCGTCTGGTCGCCGCTGCGCAGGATCAGGCCTGGGGCCACCGCATTGACCCGGCAGCGCGGCGCGGCCGCTTGCGCTAACAGTTCCGTCGCCCCTTTCAGCGCCTGTTTGCTGATCGTATAGGTGAAGAAGTCGGGGTTGAGGTTGAACAGTTTCTGGTCGAGCAGATTGACGACGCAGCCGGTTTCCTTCTCTGACAAATCCTCTGGCAGATCCGCGATCATCCGTTGGGCGAGCTGAAGCGGCGCCCGCAGATTGACCGCCATATGATGGTCGAACCCGTCTATTCCCCAATCCGCCGCCAAGTCATACTCGAAAAGCGACGCGCTGTTGATCAGAACCGTCGCCGGCCCAAGACGCTCGGAAATCGCATCCATCATCGCGTCGATATCCGCCGGCTTAGCAAGGTCGGCCTGAAAAGCGACGGCCTTTCCGCCGCGGGCCTGTATCTGCGACACCGTCTGTTCAGCGCCCTCGGCCGACGCGCGATAATGCACCGCGAGATCGAACCCATCCGCAGCAAGGGACAAGGCGATGGCCTGGCCGATGCGGGCGCCGGCGCCGGTGACGATCGCGACAGGCATCGCCCCTCTCCTTCCCTTCCGTCCAGCGACCCGGCCGGTCAGCGGCTTCTGCCGCGCCCTCGTCCGCCGCCGCTCTTCGATTTAGACTTTGAGCCGCCGCGCTTGCCTTTGGGCACGGCTTCCATCGGCGTGTTGGCGATCGTGGCGGCGATCTCCGAATTGATCGGGGCCGCATGCGCCGGCATTTCCAGATCGTAGGATTCCAGCCGCTTGATTTCGTCGCGCATCCGCGCGGCCGTCTCGAACTCCAGATCGGCCGCTGCATCGCGCATCCGCGATTCCAGCGAAGCGATGTAGCTTTTCAAATCGATCCCGACCAGATTGTTCTCGTCGGCGTCGCCGGTCTCGACGGTCAGGTGATCGCGCTCATAGACGCTGTCGAGAATGTCGGAGATGCCCTTCTTCACCGATTCCGGCGTGATGCCGTGGGCGGTATTGTAGGCCTGCTGCTTCTCACGCCGGCGGTTGGTCTCGCCGAGCGCGTAATCCAGCGACTCAGTCATCACATCGGCATAGAGAATGACCCGGCCCTCGACATTGCGCGCCGCTCGCCCGATCGTCTGGACCAGCGACGTCTTCGACCGGAGGAAGCCTTCCTTGTCGGCGTCCAGGATGGCGACAAGCCCGCATTCAGGGATGTCCAAACCCTCGCGCAGCAGGTTGATCCCGACCAGAATGTCAAAAGCGCCGAGGCGCAGGTCGCGAATAATCTCGATCCGCTCCAACGTGTCGATGTCGGAATGCAGGTAGCGGACCTTCAAGCCGGCTTCCGACATATAATCGGTCAGGTCTTCCGCCATTCGCTTGGTCAGGACCGTGACCAACACCCGCTGACTCGCCTCGGTGCAGGCGCGGCATTCGGCCAGCAGATCGTCGACCTGGTTTTCCGTCGGTCGGACGATGCAGACCGGATCGATCAGCCCTGTCGGCCGCACCACTTGCTCGGTGAAGACCCCGGCCGTGCGCTCAAGCTCCCAAGCGCCGGGCGTGGCGGAGACAAAGACCGTCTGCGGCCGCATCGCGTCCCATTCCTCGAACCGCAGCGGCCGGTTGTCGACGCAGGAGGGCAAGCGGAATCCGAACTCCGCCAAGGTGCTTTTGCGCGCATAGTCGCCCCGGAACATGCCGCCGATCTGCGGCACGGTGACATGGCTCTCATCGATGAAGAGCAAGGCGTTATCCGGCAGATATTCGAACAGAGTCGGCGGCGGCTCGCCCGGCTGGCGTCCGGTCAGGTAGCGCGAGTAATTCTCGATCCCGGCGCAGGAGCCGGTTGCGTCCATCATCTCAAGATCGAAGGTCGTCCGCTGTTCCAGCCGTTGCGCCTCCAAGAGCCGGCCGGCCTGGTTCAGCTCATCGAGCCGAATCTTCAGCTCTTGCTTGATCTGCGTCGCCGCTTGATTCAGCGTCGGTCGCGGCGTGACATAGTGGCTGTTGGCGTAGATCCGGACCTTCTCCAAAAGGTCGGTCTTCTCGCCGGTCAGCGGATCGAATTCCTGGATCTTCTCGATCTCATCACCGAAGAAGGACACGCGCCAAGCGCGATCCTCCTGGTGGACCGGAAAAATTTCGAAATTGTCGCCGCGCACCCGGAAGGTCCCGCGGACGAAATTGTTGTCATTGCGCCGGTATTGCAGCGCCACCATGCGCTGCATCAGTTCGCGCACATCCATCCGGCGGCCGGTTTCGACATCGACCACCATCTCGGAATAGGATTCGACCGAGCCGATGCCGTAGATGCAGGAGACCGAAGCGACGATCACCACATCGTCGCGCTCCAAGAGGGCGCGGGTCGCGCCATGGCGCATCCGGTCGATCTGTTCGTTCCGGGTGCTTTCCTTTTCGATATAGGTGTCCGACCGGGGCACATAGGCTTCCGGCTGGTAGTAGTCGTAGTAAGAGACGAAATACTCGACGGCGTTTTCAGGGAAAAAACTTTTCATCTCGCCATAGAGTTGGGCGGCGAGCGTTTTGTTCGGTGCCAGGATCAGCGCCGGGCGCTGCAATTTCTGGATCGTGTGCGCGACGGTGAAGGTCTTTCCGGACCCGGTCACGCCCAGCAGCACCTGATCCCGCTCGCCCGCTTCCAACCCCTCGACCAATTCCTGGATCGCTTGCGGCTGATCGCCGGCCGGCTCGAACTCGCTGGCGATCTGGAAGGCCAGGCCGCCCTCGCTACGCGGCCGTTCGGAACGCCGAACGATCGGCAAGTCGCCCCGGCTAATCGGATGCGCGCCGAGCGAATCCAGGCCGCCGCCTGGCGCGGCGGGCTTCAGCGACGGCATTGGGCCTTCCGCAAGGCCAGGCGGGCGGGCTGTCTTGGCGGTGGACATGGCGGCTCTCTGCTTTGGAGGCGGCTGACTAGTATATGGGGCGCGCCGAGCCGGTCCAAGCCGGCGATCGCGCGCTCCCGTCATCTTTTGTCGGGACGAACCAACCCGGCGCGCGCCCATTGGAGTCTTGCGCGGCGGCGGCAGGCGGCCTAACCCAGTATCCGGGACGCGCAGTAAGGAACTTCCAGCCTTGCGGCCCAGCGTTTCAGAACCTCAGCCGAAGGGTCCGGATATGTCGTTTCTCGCCGATCGCTTGAACCTGATCAAACCCTCCCCCACCGTCGCGGTCTCGACCAAGGCTGCCGAGTTGAAGGCGGCGGGCAAGGATGTCATCGGCCTCGGCGCGGGCGAACCGGATTTCGACACGCCTGAGCATATCAAGGAAGCGGCGCGTCGGGCGATGGCCGAGGGCAAGACCAAATACGCGCCGCCGGCCGGCATCCCCGAACTGCGCCAGGCGATCTGCGACAAGTTCGCGCGGGACAACGGGCTGACCTATGCACCGGACCAGATTCAGGTCGGCTGCGGCGGCAAGCAAACGATCTTCAACGCCATGATGGCCAGCGTGAATCCGGGCGACGAGGTGATCATCCCGGCGCCCTATTGGGTGAGCTATCTCGACATCACCATGCTCTGCGAGGGCAAACCGGTGGTGGTCGATTGCGTCCAGGAGGCCGGATTCAAAATCACGCCGGCGCAGCTTGAGGCGGCGATCACGCCGAAGACCAAATGGCTGCTGCTGAACAGCCCGTCCAACCCGACCGGCGGCGCTTACACCGAAGCCGAGCTGCGCGCCCTCGCCGATGTGCTGGTCGCGAATCCGCATGTCTGGGTGATGACCGACGACATGTACGAGTTCATCCTCTATGACGGTTTCAAATTCACCACCATCGCCCAGGTCGCGCCGGAGCTCTATGACCGGACGCTGACGCTGAACGGCCTGTCCAAAGCATATTGCATGACCGGATGGCGGGTCGGCTATGCGGCCGGCGACCGGGCGCTCATCAAGGGTATGAACAAGCTTCAGTCGCAATCGACGACCTCGACCTCGACCATCAGCCAATGGGCCGCCGTCGCGGCGCTGAACGGCGATCACGGCTTCATCGCAGACAATAACGCGGTGTTCAAACAGCGCCGGGATCTGGTGGTGTCGATGCTGAACCAAGCGAACGGTATCGACTGTCTGACGCCGGAAGGCGCTTTCTATGTCTACCCGTCGATCAAAGGCCTGATCGGCCGCAAGACGCCGTCAGGCGCGACCATCGAGACGGACGAGGATTTCGTCTCTTATCTGTTGGAGCACGAGGGCGTGGCCGCCGTCCATGGCGCGGCTTTCGGTCTGTCACCCTATTTCCGGATTTCTTACGCGACCTCGACGGAAGCGCTGGAGGACGCTTGCACCCGCATTCAACGCGCCTGCGGCGATTTGAAGGATTAGCGCACGATGACTGAAGACGCATCCGATCCCGCCGCCGCCGACGCGGCCGCCGAAACGGCCGCCGACATCCCGCCGCCGGACTTCTCGGAAGGCGCGCGGATTCTAGCGGAAGCGCGCGCGAACGACTGGCGTTTGGAGCAGGGTCCGCGTCCGGAGCCGTCCGACACCGAGCAGGCCTACGACTATCAGCGTCTGGTCACCGACGCTTTAGGCTATGATGTGATCGGCTGGAAAGTCGGCGCCACCAATCCGGCCGCTCAATCGCTTCTGGGCGCAAAAGAGCCGTTCGTCGGGCCGATCTATCAGGAGCTCACCCATACGGCCGAGCCTGATCAGACCGTTGAGATCGCCAGCGCGCCCAACGCGCTTAGGGTCACCGAGGCCGAATTCGCTTTCACCCTGTCGAAGGATTTGCCGCCGCGCGGCGCCGCCTATGGTTTCGATGAGGTCGCCGGCGCCATCGCCGGCGTACATCCGGCGATCGAGGTGGTGAACAAACGCCTGGACGGTCCTTTCGGCAATAACATCAATTGGGTGATCGCCGACGGCGGCGCAAACCATGCCTTTGTCATTGGGCCGGCCGCCGCCGATCTCGCCGCGTTCGATCTATCGGCGCACCCGGTGTCGGTTATGGTGAACGGCGTAAAAAAAACCGAAGGCTCCGGCGGGGCGGTCATGGGCAACCCGATCATGGTCCTGGCTTGGCTGGCGACCCATCTCAGCAATCGCGGTCTCGGGCTGCAGGCCGGCGACATTATTTCGACGGGGCTGACAACCCCGGTTTTCCAATGCGCCATCGGCGACACGGTGATCGCGGATTTCGGCGCAATCGGATCGATTTCTCTGAAATATGTCTGATTCCGGCCACGTCTCGCTGATGTCGCCAAGCCAGGGACGCATCGAAGAATAGCGCCGCGGCGCGCCAGAATCCTAGGGACTTTCGTCTCTGACACCCCTTGATCGTCTGCGGGAATCCACTACATTGTTGTTTCTAGAATTATTCTAAACTGATGACCGCAGGAGGGCAAGATGGAAATCAATATCGGGATCGACGCAGCGGACCGGAAAGAAATCGCGGCGGGCCTGTCGCGCGTGCTGGCGGACAGCTACACGCTGTATCTGAAGACGCATAATTTCCATTGGAACGTCACCGGCCCTCAATTCAACACGCTGCATACGATGTTCGAGGATCAGTACACCGAACTGGCGACCGCGGTGGATGAAATCGCCGAACGGATCCGCGCCTTGGGCGAACCGGCGCCGGGCAGCTACGCCCAGTTCGCCAAATTGACCAGCATCACAGAGGAAACCGGCACGCCGAACGCGGACGACATGATCCGGCAGATGGTCGAAGGTCAGGAAACTGTGGCCCGGACCGCGCGCTCGGTTCTGCCGCTGGCGGACAAGGCCGATGACGAGCCGACCGCCGATCTGTTGACGCAGCGCATCCAACTGCATGAGAAACACGCCTGGATGCTGCGGAGCATGCTGGCCTAGCCCGACACGCATCAATCGCCGGACCATCCCGCGCCATTCTGTATTCGTCGCACGGTCTCACACCGGTTTGACTGGAGTTGGGCGGCGCGGCTGCTTAGGTTATCCTAAGTACGGGCGCTGCGCGTCCCGATCAGACGCATCAAGGGAGGCGATCATGCTGATCAAGGTCAAACGCGGTTGGGAGATGCCGGAGCGCGCGGCGACGCCTGAATCAGTCTTCATGAACCGGCGCGAATTGTCGAAAGGCCTAGCGGCGGGCTCGATCCTGGCAGCGGGCGCCGGCCTGTTTGGCATGAGGCAAGCGAGCGCCTCGGTCGAAACCGATCCGACCGCCGACCTCTATCCCGTCGATCGCAATCCGAAATACGTTCTCGACCGAGACATTACGAACGAAGAAGACGCGATCACGTACAACAATTTCTTCGAGTTCGGCACGCATAAGGGCATCTACAATCTGGCTCAGGAAATGCCGCTGCGGCCCTGGACCGTGCGCTTCGACGGTCTGGTCGAAGAAGAGCGTGAAGTGGATTTCGATACGCTGGTGAGGGCCATGCCGCTGGAGGAGCGGCTGTACCGGCATCGCTGCGTCGAGGCTTGGTCCATGGCCGTGCCTTGGAGCGGGTTCACGCTGGCCGCGCTAATCGACTACGCCAAGCCCTTGTCCGGCGCGAAATATGTCCGCATGGAAACCCTGGCGGACGAGGAGACAATGCCGGGACTGCGCGCCTCCTGGTATCCCTGGCCCTATGTCGAGGGGCTGACTATGGAAGAGGCGCGGAACGAGCTGACCTTCATCGCCACCGGGCTCTACGGCAAACCGATCCCGAAACAAAGCGGCGCGCCGCTGCGTCTGGTGACGCCCTGGAAATACGGGTTCAAGGCGATCAAATCGATCGTCCGCTTCAGCTTCACCGATGAACGCCCGATCGGCTTCTGGGAAGAGACCCAAGGCGCCGAATACGGCTTCTGGGCCAACGTGAACCCGGAAGTGCCTCATCCGCGCTGGAGCCAGGCGACCGAGCGTGTGCTGGGCACGAACGAGCGGGTGCCGACCCTGCTCTATAACGGCTATGAGGAGTTCGTCGCCCATCTCTACGCCGACAAACAAGACGAACGGCTGTTCATGTAGGCCGCGCGGCGCGCCGCTACCCTTCCCAATCCAGCGCCCGTCGGATGGGCGCCATGGGCCCCGGATCAAGTCCGGGGCGACAGCCATCCTTGCCGTTACGCTTGCGGCGGACCTTGCCGAAGCCTCTCAGGTTTCAGACAAGAACGCGCGCATCATCTGTTCGACGGGTTCGGGCGAGATGTCGCGGGTGATCATGACGATTTTGGAAAGGCGGGTCCCGCCGTCGCCATCCATCGGCCAGTCGGACGGCCAGTCAGGCAGGACGGCGGGCGGGTGGAAGACATGTTGCACGCCATGAACCGCCACCGGCCCGTCGCTCTCGGCCACGTTCAAAATCCCTTTAAGCCGCAGCAGGCCGGACCCATGCGTCGAGATCAGCGCTTCGATCCATTCGACGAACGAGTCCCACGCGATCGGCCGATCATAGGTTAGGCAGAAGCTGCGCACCCGTTCGTCATGCCGATTCACGTCATGGTGGTGATGATGCCCGTGGTCATGGTGGTCTTCAGACCCGTCCTGGTAGGCCTCTTCGCTCAACCAGCGCCGGACATCGGCTGATTTGGTCTCGGGATTGTAAAGCCCGGCGTCGAACAGCAGGTCGGGATCGATCGCGCCCTTCACCGTCTCATAGAGTTTCGCGGCCGGGTTGAGCGCCCGCAACCTTTCCGGCAAACGATCCGGGTTCGGTCCCGACATCATGTCGGTCTTGGTCAACAACAATCGATCCGCGACAGCCGCCTGCTTCACCGATTCGATATTCTCATCGAGTTGCAGTGCGCCGTTGACCGCGTCCACCGTCGCCACCACGCCGTCCAGGCGATAACGCGATGTGATCACCGGGTCGGTCATGATCGTGTGCAGAATGGGGGCCGGATCGGCCAAACCCGTCGTTTCGATCACTAGGCGCTGGAATTTCGGGATCTCGCCGCGCCAGCGCCGCTTCACCAAATCCCGCAGCGTTTCCACCAAATCGCCGCGGATGGTGCAGCAGAGACAGCCGGAATCCATCACCACCGTGTCTTCGCTGCTATGCTCGACCAGCAGATGATCGAGCCCGACCTCGCCGAATTCGTTAATCACGACGGCGGTCTCGGCCATCTTCGGATGCTGCAACAAGGCCTTGAGCAAGGTCGTCTTGCCGCTGCCGAGGAAACCGGTCAGCACCGTGACCGGCAGTCTCTCAACGCCTGTCTCGGGAAGTTCGGGATCGGTTTCCGTATCGCTCATAGGCGCCTCTGACGCTTTCCTTGCCGTACCGGTGAGAAAGCAGGAAAACAGGGTCCAATCAATGCAAACAGGCTGACCAAGCGCCGCGAGAGACCCATGTCCGACCTGATCCGCCTAAGCGCCTGCGAGGCCGTCGCCCATCTCAAGTCCGGCGCGGTCACGCCGCTGGACCTGATCGACGCCATGGCGGCGCGCGTCGAGGCGGTGGACGGGCCGGTCAACGCGCTGCCCACGCTGTGCTTCGAGCGCGCCCGCGCGCAGGCCCGCGAGTGGGCTCAACCCAGATTAAAGGACACGCTGTTGGCCGGGCTGCCGATCGCGGTCAAGGACCTGAACGAAGTCGCAGGCGTGCGCACCACCTTCGGCTCGCCGATCTACGCCGACCATGTTCCCGAGCGATCCGACCTGATGGTCGAACGGCTGGAGGAAAACGGCGCGCTGCCGGCGGCGAAGTCAAACACGCCGGAATTCGGCGCCGGCGCCAACACCTTCAACGAAGTCTTCGGAAAGACCCGGAATCCCTATGACACCGCCCTAACATGCGGCGGTTCGTCGGGCGGCTCGGCCGTGGCGCTGGCGACCGGCATGGCCTGGCTGGCGACCGGCTCCGATCTGGGCGGATCGTTGCGCACGCCAGCCGGGTTCTGCGGCGTTGTCGGCCTGCGTCCCAGTCCCGGCGTCGTGGCGCGCAGCAGCCAATTGCCCTTCCACAGTTTGGCGGTGGAAGGGCCGATGGGACGCACGGTGGAGGATGCGGCGCTGATGCTCGACGCCATGGCCGGCCTTCATCCTGAAGACCCGATCAGCCGACCCCTGCCCGCGGTAAGCTATCGCCGCGCCGTGCAAGACCCGACGCCGCCGCGACGGATCGCCTTCTCCGCCGATCTCGGCTTCCTGCCGGTCGATCGCCGGGTTCGTGCGGTCGTTGAGGCGGCGGTCCCGCGCTTAGCGGAGATCGGCGCCGAGGTCGCCGAGGCCTGCCCGGACCTCTCGGACACGCCGGAGATATTTCAGACACTACGGGCGGCGGCTTTCGTCGCCAATCACCGCGATCATCTGGCCGAGCATCGCGACAGGTTAAAGCCGGACGTAATCTGGAACATCGAAAAAGGCATGGCGTTGACCGCAGACGACATCGCCCGCGCCGAACTTGCGCGCGGCCGTCTGTATCAGCGCGTCGCCGACTTCTTCCAGGACTATGACGCCCTGGTCTGCCCAACGGCCCTGGTTCCGCCCTTCGATGTCGAGCGGCGCTTTGTCGAGGAAATCGAGGGGCATCGATTCGCGAACTACATCGATTGGTTGGCGGTCACCTTCGCCATCACCTGCACGTCTTGTCCGGCGATCAGCGTACCCTGTGGCTTTATCGAGGACGGGCTGCCGGTCGGCCTGCAAATCGTCGGCAAGCCCCGCGAGGAGGCGGAATTACTTGGAATCGCCGCACTTTTTGAGCAGGCGTCCGGGCTGTCCACCGCCCCGATCGATCCGCGTTGATCCGTCGCGCAAGCGGCGCATGCCGGGGGCTGTTGCGGTCCTGATCATATCGTCTGATAGGCTTGCGCCCGCCGGACCGGCTGACTAAGCTGCGCCGCACAAAAATTGCGGCGATGCAAAAACGGTCGATCGACCTCGTCATGGCGAGAAAGCGGGGAAACATGGAACACACGCCGTCTCATGAAGAGATTCACGGCTATTTCTTCGAGGATATCCGGGTTGGGATGTCGGCGGTATTCGCCAAGACCATCACCGAGGCGGATATCGTCATGTTCAGCGGCGTGACCGGCGATATGAACCCGGTCCATGTGAACCAGGACTTCGCCCAGGATACGATCTTCAAAGGTCGGATCGCCCACGGGATGCTGACCGCAAGCCTGATTTCGACCGTGCTGGGCACGAAGCTGCCCGGTCCCGGCTGCATCTACCTCAGCCAAGACCTAAAATTCCTGGCCCCAGTTCGGTCCGGCGACACGGTTGAAGCGAAAATCCTCGTCACCGAGCTGATTCCGGAAAAGCGCCGGATCATCGCCAAGACGACCGCCAGTGTGGGCGCGAAGATTGTCTGCGATGGCGTCGCCAAGATGATGGTCAGTTCACGCGAGGATATGAAGCGCTAAGCGCGCTCTTCGTTTAAATCTCGGCCGCGGCGCGCATTGCCGCAGGGCGGCGACCCGCGTTAGACAAGTCGGGGGCCGCCATTAGTCGAGACTCTCGCCGCCATGCATCTGATCCGGACTCTTTCCGACATTCCTGACGCGCTGCGCGGCGGCGTGGTCGTGATGGGCAATTTCGACGGCGTGCATCGCGGCCACCAGATCGTCATCGGCGAGGCGGCGGATCATGCGGCGGCGCAATCGGCGCCGTTGGTGGTCCTTTCTTTCGAGCCGCATCCGCGCCAGTTCTTCGGCCGCGCTTCAGAGCCCTTCCGGCTGACCGATCTGCGGAACAAGGCGCATCACTTGGAAGCCTTGGGGGTCGACGGTCTGGTCGTGCTCGATTTCGATGCAGCCCTGGCCGGCACAAGCGCCGAGGATTTCATCCAGGATATCTTGGTCGCGGGCCTGAGCGCTGCGCAAGTCGTGGTCGGCTATGATTTCTGTTTCGGCAAAGGTCGCAAAGGCACGCCGGCCTTGATGAAATCGGCCGGTGCGTTCGACGTGACGACGATCGACCCAGCGGCGACCCATGACGGCGTGATCTATTCCTCGACACGGATTCGGGACTATCTCCGGCGCGGCAATCCGGCCCAAGCGGCGGCCTTGTTGGGACGGCCGTTCGAGATCGAAGGTCGGGTTCAACCAGGCCAAAAGCTTGGCCGCACCATCGGCTTTCCCACAGCCAATCTGAAACTGGGCGAGATCCTGCGTCCGGCCGTTGGGATCTATGCGATCCGCTGCGGCGTTGAGAGTGAGGACGGGTCGGAAACGACCTGGCACGACGGCGCCGGCTACTACGGGGCCCGGCCGACGGTCGACGGTACGGACGCCCTGTTCGAGGCCTTCCTGTTCGACTTCGACAGCGACATTTATGGCCGGTTCCTGCGGGTCGCGCTGATCGAATATGTCCGCTCGGACCGGAAGTTCGACAGTCTGGCGGATATGCAGGCCCAAATCGCTCATGATTGCGACGCCGCCCGACGAATTCTGCGCAGCCGCGCCGCGGGTGGCTAGGAACAATTCACACAACGGGCGACGGGCGGGCGCCTAGGATACATCCTCGAAACAGCCGCGCGCGAAGCGTACGAAGGCGTCGACCTTGCGGGAGGTCTTCAGAGCCGCCGGTCGAATGCTGGAGATCGGCGCGGCCGCCTTTGGCAAGACCCCGGGCAAGATCTCGACCAGCCGTCCGGATTTCAGCTCCGCCCGCACCGCCAGTTCCGATTTCATCACTATCCCCAAACCTTGCGCGGCAGCGTCCGTCAGCGTGTCCGAATTCGACACCGTGAGCTGGATGCGCGGCATGCGGTCGCCGAGCCCCCAATCCGTCTGCCAGGGCAGACAGACGCAGCAATGCGCGGCGAGGGCGTCGGGCATCTCCGGCAGGCCCACGCGATCGAGATAGGCGGGCGCAGCGCAAAGAATACGGCGGTTATCGGCGAGCTTCGCCGAAAGAAAACTGCTATCGGGCAGCGCGCCGACCCGGATCGCGCAATCCTGACGCTCCTCGACGATGTTCACGAACCGGTCCACGGCGAGGAAATCGTATGTCAGGTTCGGTTCCGCCGTCTGCAGCCGGTGAAAGTTCGGCAGGATGAAGCGCGACAGTATCCAGGGCGCCATCGTCACCCGCAGATGCCCGCGCAACTTACCGCCATGGCCGCCTATATCCATCTCGGCGTCGGCGAGATCGGCCAGAATCCCCCGCACCCGCTCGAGAAAGGCGCCGCCCTCGACGGTAAGCGCCACGGACCGGCTGCTACGGTGGAACAGGGTGACGCCCAAGAACCCTTCCAGCTTGTTCAAGCGATGGCTGACCGTCGCAGGCGACAGGCCTTGCGCCTGCGCCGCCGCCGTGACGCCGCCCCGTTCGGCGATCTGACAAAAGGTCTGGAGATCCTGGATCGAGTACATTCGAAAATTTCAAACGATACCTTCAGTACTTCGCGCTTTGTACCGGAATTTTTCGAACCATACTAGGGTCGAACCAAGAAAACCGCATCCCGGAGGTACACATGCTCAAAGCGATCGCCGCCGCCGCGCTGTTCTGCGCGGCCTTCGTCACTTCGGCCCCATTCTCTTCGGCCCTCGCCGAGATCGAGACCTACGCCGCCTTCGACGCCGACACGCCGCCCGGCAATCTGGCGATCGGTCCCGACGGGCGCATGTTCATGTCGGTGCATGAATTTTACGGCAAGGATCTGCGCATCGTCGAAGTCATGCCGGACGGTTCGACGAAACCCTATCCCAACGACGCCTGGGCGAACGCGCCGACCGGCGACGGGCCAGGCCTAAACGGCGTTTTGGGCCTGCGGGCGGATCGGACCGGCATTCTCTGGATGCTGGACGGCCAAGGCGAGGGCCGGACGGGCCGGATCGTCGGCTGGAACACCAACACTGAAACGCTGCACGAGATCCATTATCTCGGCCAGCCGGTCACGCTGCCGAGCAGCTTCCTCAACGATCTGGCCGTCGATCGCGAGCACAACGCGATCTATATCACCGACACCGGAAACGCCGAGACCACGGCCCTCATCGTGCTCGATCTCGACACGGGCCGTGCGCGCCGGGTGCTGCAGGGCTCCGCCTTCACGGCGCCGGAAGACATCGAGATGGTGATCGACGGCAAGACCGTGACGCTGGGAAGCGCGCCTGCAAAGATCGGCGCAAACCCGATCACAATCGATCCGACAAACGAATGGGTCTATTTCGCGCCGATGACGGCGACCGCCATGTACCGCGTGCGCACGACCGACCTGTTGGATGAGAGCCTGTCGGACGCCGATCTCGCGGCCCGGGTCGAACGCTATGGCGACAAGCCGATCTCGGACGGGTCAACCGTGGACGCGGCGGGCAACGTCTATATCACCGCGATCACCCAGGACGCGGTGGGCGTAACCAGGCCGGACGGGCGCTACGAGATCCTCTATCAGCAGGACGCGATGTCCTGGCCGGACGGGTTCGCCATCGGCGCCGACGGCTATGTCTATGTCACGATCAACGAGCTGCACCGCTCGCCAGTCTTGAATGGCGGAGTCGACGCGACGCAAGGCGAGTTTAAGATCATGCGCTTCCCGGCCCTGGGGAACGCAGTGTCGGGACGCTAGCCGCGACAAGAGCGCTCAAACCCGCGCGCCGGCGGGTTTGAGCGATATCCGGACCCATCGGCGCTTGACCCGAAACGGGCGCGGACCTAGGGTGCGCGCCGGTCAACGCATGGGTTCGACAACGGTTATGCCGCATCCGTTTTTGATTTTGACAGACCGAATTATCGGCCCGGCCGGGACGCCTTTGGAAGGCCTCCCCAAGCCGGGATTCTGACGCGCGCCGCGCGGGCCGGCCGTAAAATCGGCTTGCGCGCCTGCGCAGCACGGACCGCGTCCCGAAACCGCAAACGCGACCGAAGACGATGATGACCGCGCTTCTCCGACACGGACGCGCGCAAAGGTGAAATCCAGTGAGCGACAGCACCCGACAGGCCGATCTTCCCGACTATAAGGACACGATCGCCCTTCCGAAGACCGACTTTCCAATGCGCGGCGGCCTGCCCGCGAAAGAGCCGGAGATCCTCAAGCGCTGGGCCGATATCGACCTCTGGCGCCGTCTGCGCGCGCAAAGCGCGGGGCGCGAGAAATTCATCCTGCATGACGGACCGCCCTACGCCAACGGCCACATCCATATCGGCACGGCGATGAACAAGATCCTGAAGGACGTGATCAACCGGTCGCAGCAGATGCTGGGCAAGGACGCCCACTATGTGCCGGGTTGGGACTGTCACGGCCTGCCAATCGAATGGAAGATCGAAGAGGACTACCGCGCCAAGGGCCTGGACAAGGACGAGGTGCCGGTCGTCGAGTTTCGTAAGGAATGCCGCGACTTCGCCGACAAATGGCTGAACATCCAGCGCGAGGAGTTCAAGCGCCTGGGCGTGCTGGGCAATTGGGACGATCCCTATCTGACAATGGCCTACTCGGCCGAGGCTCAGACCGCGAAGGAGATCGGCAAGTTCCTGATGAATGGCGGCCTGTTCCGGGCGCCGCGGCCGGTCTGGTGGTCGGCGGTCGAGAAGACCGCGCTGGCCGAGGCCGAAGCCGAATACATGGAGCACAAATCGACGACGATCTGGGTGCGTTTCCCAATCGTCGCAACCGACAATCCGGCGCTCGAGGGCGCGGACGTGGTGATCTGGACCACGACCCCCTGGACCATCCCCGGCAACCGTGCGGTCGCCTATAGCGCGGAGATCGATTACGGCGTCTTCGAAGTGTCGGCGCTGGGCGAGAACGCCAAGGGCGCCGCCGTCGGCGACCGGATCGTCATCGCCAAGGCGCTGCAGGCCGACGTCGAACAGGCGGCCCGGCTGACCCTGTCGCTTGTCGGCGATGCAGGCGCGCTCGACGGCGTGCGCTGCGCCCATCCTTGGCGCGGCCATGAAGAGGCGGATGGACATTACGATTTCGACGTACCGGTCCTGGAAGGCGATTTCGTGACTGACGAGACCGGCACCGGTTTCGTGCATATCGCGCCGGGCCACGGCGCCGATGACTGGCGACTGGGCATGACGCATGGGATCGATGTGCCGCAGACCGTCGGCGAGGACGGCGCCTTCTATGACTTCGTACCGTTGGTCGCCGGCCACTATGTCATCACACCGACCGGCGAGCAGGGCGACGCAAATCCAACCGTGATGCGCGCCTTGGCAATCGCCGGCAAGCTGCTGGCGAAAGGAACGTTGCGGCATCAATACCCGCATTCCTGGCGGTCTAAGGCGCCGCTGATCTTCCGCAACACGGCGCAATGGTTCATCTCGATGGAGACGAACGCTCTGCGCAAGACCGCATTGCAGGCGATCGACGACACTGAATTCTATCCGGTGCGCGGTAAGAACCGGCTCTATTCGATGATCGAACAGCGCCCGGACTGGTGCCTTTCGCGGCAACGCGCCTGGGGCGTGCCGATCCCCGTATTCGTCCACAAGGAGAGCGGCGAGCCGCTGCGCGATCAGGCGGTGATTGACCGTGTGGTTGCGGCCTTCGAGGCTGAGGGCGCCGACGCCTGGTTCACCTCGCCGCCCTCGCGGTTCCTGGGCGACGGTTACGATCCGGACGACTATGAGCAGGTGACGGATGTCGCCGATGTCTGGTTCGACAGCGGCTCGACCCACAGTTTCGTTCTTGAACAGCGGGAAGAGCTGCAATGGCCGGCCTCGCTCTATCTCGAGGGCTCGGACCAGCATCGCGGCTGGTTCCATTCCTCGCTGCTGGAAGCCTGCGGCACACGCGGCCGCGCGCCCTACGAAGCGATCCTGACCCATGGTTTCGTGATGGCCGAAGACGGCCGCAAAATGTCGAAATCCTTGGGCAACGTGGTCGGGCCCGAAGAGGTCAACAAGAAGTACGGGGCTGACATCCTGAGGCTCTGGGTCGTCTCGGAAGACTATACCGGCGACATGCGCATCGGCGACAAGATGCTAAAGCAAATGACGGATTATTACCGGCGCTTCCGCAATACCTATCGCTGGTTGCTGGGGAATCTGGCCGGCTTCGACCCGACGCGGCGCGTGGCCGAGGCGGACATGCCGGAGCTTGAACGGCTGATGCTGCACAAGCTCGCGGTGCTTGACGCAACCGTCCGCGAAGCCGTCAACGGCTACGATTTCCATCGCGTGTTCCGAGAATTGCATGAGTTCTGCGTCACCGATCTTTCGGCCTTCTATTTCGACATCCGCAAGGACGCGCTCTATTGCGACGCGCCGGATGATCCGAAGCGGCTCGCCTGCCTCACGGTTTTGGACAGGCTTTTCAATTGCCTGACCGTCTGGATGGCGCCGATCCTCTGTTTCACGACCGAAGAAGCCTGGCTGTCGCGCCATGGGTCGGAGGACGGGCAGTCGGTGCATCTGGAGCTGTTCCCCGAGATCCCGGCGAACTGGCGCGACGACGCCTTGGCCGAGAAATGGGCGCATGTGGCGGCGATCCGCAAAGTGGTGCTCGGCGCGCTCGAGATCGAACGGGCGGAGAAACGCATCGGCGCCTCGTTGCAGGCCGCGCCCTCGGTCACGGCGCCAGGGGATGTCGTGGCGGCGGTCGCGGATGTCGATATGGCGGAGGTCTGCATCACCTCCGCGCTCAACCTGACGGCCGGTGAAGCGACGGACGGCGCCTTCACACTCAGCGACATTCCGGGCGTTGGTGTGGTCCCAGCGCTGGCGCAAGGCGCGAAATGCGAACGCTGCTGGAAAGTGCTGCCGGAGGTCGGTTTGGCGATGGACCCGCCTATGGTCTGCAACCGCTGCGCCGAGGCGATCCGGTCGATGCCGCGGGCGGCGGAATAGGCGCGGTTGGAGGCCAACCGCATGTCGCGCCCCCTATCGCGCTCCATGACCCGTCTAGGTCTGGCCTTGGCCGCGGCGATTTTTGTCGCCGATCAGATCGTTAAATGGATCATTCTGACCCAGGTGATGGTCCCGCCACGGATCATCGAGGTCACCGGGTTTTTCAATCTGGTGATGGTCTGGAATCGCGGCGTGAGTTTCGGCCTGCTCTCAAATGACAGTCCCCTTGGCCCTTGGCTGCTCTCCGGCCTCGCCATCGCGATCTCGATCGGGCTGTTCATCTGGCTGCAACGCGCCGAGAACCGCCTGCTCGCCGCCGCGCTGGGCCTTGTGATCGGCGGCGCCCTGGGCAATGTGGTCGATCGCGTCCGTTTCGGGGCGGTCGCGGATTTTCTCGACTTCCACCTCGCCGGCTGGCATTGGCCCGCCTTCAACATCGCCGACGCGGCCATCGTCACCGGCGTTGCGCTGATCCTGATTGACGGTTTTCTGCCGAATTCGCAGGAGAAAGGGTGAATTTCCCGGCATTTCCGTGTAGACTGGCGGGGCTTGTAACTATGACGACGCGGCATCACATTCAGATTATGCGATCAATGGCGCAAAAACTCATGGCGGCGAGCCTGTGCGCCGCGTTCTTGGCCGGATGCGGCGGCGAGGTCGGCGAAGTTCTGGGCTTTGAACGAGACCCGGGCGGTCCCGATGAGTTCGCCGTGGTCAAACGGGCGCCGCTCACTCTGCCGCCGGATTTCGGCCTCAGGCCGCCGTCGGAGGGCGACGCTGACCTGAACGCTGTTTCGCCGCGCTCGACCGCCAGACGCGCGGTTCTGGGCGAAGAATTGACGCCCCGCCAGCAGCAGCGGGTCGCGCAGGCGCGAATCGAACAGGGCCAGGCGCCCAGCGAAGTGGCGCTGTTAAGCCAAGCCTCCGCTCTAAACACGGACCCCGAAATCCGAAAAATCGTCGATGAGGAAAGCGACGCAATCGCGCGCGAGTCGGACACATTCGTGAACGATCTGGTCTTCTGGCGCGATCCCCCGGAGCCGGGCGCGATCGTCGACGCCGACGAGGAAGCGCGGCGTCTTCAGGAAAACGCCAGCCTGGGCCGGCCCGTCACCGACGGCGTCACCCCGACGATCACCACCGAGGATGAGGGCATTCAGTTCAACTGGCCGTTCGATTAGAGCGGAACGGCGGCAGAGACTCCTTTGCACGCTTCACAGCGGCCCCATCGATCCCCATATCGTCACAAACAATCAGCGGCGCCCCGCTATGGCGTCTACACACGCATGACCAACCGTCACGCAGGCAAAGGCTCAAGCGCATGGCACTATTCTTGAGAACCATTACGATTCTGGCGGCGCTGACCGTCGCCGCGCCGGCGTCGGCCAAAGCGGGTCTGTTCGAGCCGGAGACGGCGGTCCTCGACAACGGGATGCAAGTGATCGTCGTCAGCAAAACGCGCGCGCCCATCGTCACGCATATGGTCTGGTACAAGGCGGGTTCGATCGATGAGCCGCTCGGCAAGTCCGGCGTGGCGCATTTCCTCGAACATCTGATGTTCAAAGGGACGACCAACACGCCGTCGGGCGAGTTTTCCTCGACCATCGCGCGCAATGGCGGGAACGACAACGCCTTCACCAGCTACGACTACACCGCTTATTTCCAGAATATCGCCGCCGACCGTCTCGAACTTGTGATGCAGCTCGAAGCGGACCGGATGACCAATCTGATCCTCGACCCCGCCGAGATCGAAACCGAGCGGGAAGTGGTCCTGGAGGAACGGCGCACCCGCACCGATAACTCGCCCGGCGCCCGGCTGCGCGAACAGGCCATGGCGGCCTTCTATTTGAACCACCCCTATCGCCGCCCGATCATCGGCTGGGAATCGGAAATCCGCGCCATCACGCAACAGGATCTCGAGGATTTCTATGGCCGCTGGTACGCGCCCAACAACGCCGTACTGGTCGTCGTCGGCGACGTCACGATGGAAGAGGTGCTGCCGCTGGCCGAAAAGACCTACGGCGTCATCCCGGCGCGCGCGGTCGAACCGCCGCCGGTTCAGCTCGAGCCGGAGCATATCATCGATCAAGAGATCTCCATGCGGGACGCCAATGTGCGCGAGCCGTCCTGGTCGAAACGCTATCTCGCGCCGAGCTATCTTTATGGCGAGACCGAGCACGCCTACGCCCTGCAGGTCCTGTCGGAAATCCTCAGCGGCGGCTCGACCAGCCGGCTCTACAACGCCCTCGTCGTGGAAGACGAAACAGCCTCCTCCGCCGGCGCCTGGTATTCGCCGAGCAGCCGCGGCCCGTCGTCGCTTGGCTTCTGGGTCGCGCCGGCGCGCGACGGCGATCTCGATCAGGCGGTCGCCGCGATGGAGGCGCAAATCGCGCTGTTGCGCGACGAAGGCGTGACCGAGGACGAGGTCTCCCGAGCCATCATTCGTCTTCAGGACTCGGCCGAACTCGCCAAAGACAGTTTCCGCGGGATCGCCCGACTGCTCGGCGCGGCGGCGACAATCGGGCGCGACCTCGATGAAGTCGAAGCCTGGCCGGAGCGCATCGGTTCAGTCACCGCTGAAGATGTCAATGCAGCGATCCAGGCTGTTCTTGTCGACGCCGGCTCTTTGTCGACCCGTCTGCTGCCCCTGGAGAACGGCGACGTGACGCCGGCAAGCGGAGACAGGTCATGAGTATAGTACGCACGGCGGCGTCGCTCTCGGCCCTCATCGGCCTCCTGATCCTCGCGGCCGCGCCGGCCAAGGCGGTCGACATTCAGGAGATCACCACGCCGAAAGGCGTGACGTATTGGCTCGTCGAGGATGACACCGCCGATCTCGTCTCCATGTCGTTCCTGTTTCGCGGCGGCTCGACGCTCGATCCTAAGGGCAAGGAAGGGTTGGCCGAACTGGTCGCCAGCACGATCGACGAAGGCGCCGGAGAGATGCCGAGCCAGGCCTTCCGCAGGATCTTGGACGATCAGTCGATCACGCTTAGCTTCTCTGCCGGCCGCGACACGTTCGGCGGCAGTTTCTTGACGCTCAACCGCTATCGCGACCAAGCGTTCGAACTGCTGCGGCTGGCGCTGGCCGAACCCCGGTTCGATGAGGACGCGGTCGAGCGAATCCGTTCGCAAATCTTGATCGGCAAGAGCCGCGAGAAGACCGACCCGAATTCGCAAGCCGGCAAGGCCCTGTTCAAGGCTTTGTTCGGCGATCACGCCTATGGCGCGCCTGGGGATGGCACCAGCGCCGGCATATCGGCGATCACGTTAGACGATTTAAACGCGTTTCCCGGAGACCGGTTCGCGAAGGACCGGCTGCTGATCGGCGTGGTCGGGGACATCGACGGCGCAACCCTGACGCCCCTGATCGACCGCGCCTTTGGCGATCTGGCCGACAGTGTCGGGCCGGTTCCCGCAACGGCGCCGCCCACCCCTGAACCGGGCGGGCTCTTCGTCATCGATCAGGACGTCCCGCAAAGCGTCGCGGTCATGGCGCAGCCGGGATTAGGCCGGCTCGATGAAGATTATTACGCCGCCTATATAGCCACCTATGTTCTGGGCGGCGGGGGGTTTGAATCGCGTCTGGTGAACGAGGTGCGGGTCAAGCGCGGCCTCGCCTATTCGACCTACGCCTATATGCTCGATCTCGCTGACGCGCCCTTGATCCTCAGCGGTGTACAGACCCGCAACGACGGCATGGCCGAGTCCTTGTCGGTCATCCGGGAACAGTTCGGGGCGATCCGCGACGCCGGCGTCACGGAAGACGAACTGACCGACGCAAAGACCTATCTTACCGGCTCCTACGCTTTGCGCTTCACCACGGCCGGCCGGATCGCACGGGCGCTGACCGGGATCCAGTACTACGATCTCGGGATGGACTATATGGATCGGCGGAACGGCTATATCGAAGCGGTGACGCTGGAAGACGTGAATCGGGTGGCGAATCGGCTGTTTGATCCGGACGCTTTGACAACAGTCGTGGTTGGCCGTCCTTCCGGCGTCGAGGCCACCGGCCCCGCCCCGGAAGTCCCAGGCTGACAAGGATTTAGCCGATCCCCAGATGCCGAGCGCGGGAAACGGCTCGGTCCAAGCTTGCGCCGATCAAGGGCCTGTCCGACACTGCCGCTTCGCCCGGATCGACTCCGCGCGCGCCAGACGTCGAGTGTCCAATCCGGCCGACCCATGTCCTATCATCAGAACACCGATCAATGCATGGCCGACGCGATCGGCCCGATGGGGCTGGACCCAGCGGATATCGACGCGCATGCGCCGGCGCTGAACGCATCGCGCGAGAGATTGGCGCTGGCCCAAGCCGATGGCTCGCTGCCGCTTCTCCGCTTACCCGCACGGCGGGACGACATCCCGGAGATGCGCGTGATCGCCGACGCCTATCGCGCCCGTTTCACCGACGTGGTGATCCTCGGCACCGGCGGCTCCAGCCTGGGGGGGCGCGCCCTCTATTCGATGGCCGATCCGGCGCGGCAGGATCGCGGGCCGCGCCTGCACATCGTCACCAATGTCGACCCTTTCGGCTTCACCCGGGTGATGCGCGGCTTGAACCTGGAGAATACCGGCTGGATCGTAATTTCGAAATCGGGCGGCACGGCGGAAACGCTGATGCAGTTCCTGACGGTCCTGCCGCTCTTGCGCCGCACCGTCGGCGACGCCGGTCTGGCGCGCCATGTCACCCTGATCACCCAACCCGGCGACAGCGCCCTCCGGCGGCTGGCGGCGCAATTCAGCCTGCCAGTCCTCGATCACGATCCGAATGTCGGCGGGCGCTATTCCGTTCTGTCCTCGGTCGGCCTGTTGCCGACCCTGATCGCAGGCCTCGACGCGGAAGCGGTGCGCAAAGGGGCCGGGGAGACGCTCGAGCGCTTTTTCGGCGCGGCGCATATCACCGCCGATCCGCCGGCGCAGGCGGCGGCGATCGCCGTCGCGCTGAACAAGAAACGCAGCGTCTCTGGCAGCGTCATGCTCGCCTATAGCGACCGGCTCGGCTCCTTGAGCCGTTGGTACCGACAGCTTTGGGCCGAGAGCTTGGGCAAGGACGGGGAAGGCACGACGCCGATCTATGGCACCGGTCCCGTCGATCAGCACAGCCAGTTGCAGCTCTGGCTCGACGGGCCGAGCGATAAGATGTTCACGGTGCTGGGCGGGCCGACCGAACCCGTCGGCGACGCGTTGCCGCCGGTCGAGAGCGGCGTGGCGACCCTAACCGGACTCGACTATCTGGCGGATCGAACCATGGCCGATCTGATGGAATGCTCGCGCCGCGCCACCGCCGAGACCCTGGCCCGATCCGGCAAGCCGGTGCGCTTGATCCGGTTCGACGCGATCAATGAAGAAAGCATGGGCGCGATGATGATGCATTTCATGCTGGAGACCATCCTCGCCGCAGATTTGCTGGGCGTCGACCCGTTCGATCAGCCCGCTGTCGAAGAGGGTAAGGTCCTGACCCGCCGCTATCTGGCGGACCTGTCGGACGGCCCTGGCCACGCGACCGGCGCGGCGAGCGCCGCTCTCGGTTCCGCATGACGATCCGGCGGCTCCCCGAAACGACGGTGAACCGGATTGCGGCCGGCGAGGTCGTCGAGCGGCCAGCTTCCGCCGTCAAGGAACTGGTCGAGAACAGCCTGGATGCGGGCGCGAGCCGGATTGACGTCTCCCTGCGCGAAGGCGGCAAGAGCCTGATTGTGGTCAGCGACGACGGCTGCGGCATGAACCGCGATGAGCTGCTGTTGGCCTTGGAGCGCCACGCCACCAGCAAATTGCCGGATGACGATCTGATGGCGGTGCGCAGCCTGGGGTTCCGGGGCGAGGCCCTGCCCTCGATCGCCTCGGTCAGCCGCATGACTCTTACAAGCCGCATGCGAAGTCAGCATGGCGGCCAGGATCAGGCCCAAAATCAGGGTTGGACCATCCGCGTCGAAGGCGGCGCGGTCGGCGACCCACGTCCCGCCGCCGGATCGGTCGGCACGCGGGTCGAAGTCCGCGACCTGTTCTACGCCACGCCCGCAAGGCTGAAATTCATGCGCGGCGACCGGGCCGAGAACGCCGCGGTTCTGGATGTGCTGAAACGGTTGGCCATGGCTCATCCGTCGGTCGCCTTTTCCCTGCATGACGGGACCCGCGAAAAACTAAGGCTCGAGCAGGAGCAGGGCGACCTATTGGACAGCCGCTTGCGGCGTCTAGGCGCGATTATGGGCCGCGACTTCATGGAAAACGCCCTGCCGATTGACGCGGAGCGCGAGGGCGCGGGGCTGACCGGATTTGCAGGCCTGCCGACGCTCAACCGGGGCGCGGCGGACATGCAGTATCTGTTCGTGAACAACCGGCCGGTGCGGGACAAGCAATTGATCGGGGCGGTCCGCGCCGCCTATGCCGATTTCCTGGCGCGCGATAGGCATCCGCTGCTGGCCCTGTTCATCGATCTGCCGGCCAAGGCGGTCGATGTGAATGTGCATCCCGCCAAGACCGAAGTGCGGTTCCGCGATCCCGGCGCCGTGCGCGGTCTGATCGTCGGATCGTTGAGGCACGCCTTGGCCGAGGCCGGACATCGGGCGTCGACCACGGTCTCGAATGCGGCGCTTGGCGCCTTCCGGCCCGTCGATCCGGCGACAGCGCAGCAACTTCATTTCACCGCCCGAGCGCATTCAGGCCAAGCCATTGGCGGATACGGCGGCTATACAGCGAGCGCGCCGAGCGCGGCGCAGCGAGACGCAGCCCACGCTTTCCACACGCCGATCGATCCGGGCGGCGCGATGCGCGAGCCGGCCGCCGCCTATCGTGATCCGGCCTTTGCGCCGGGCGCGCGGATCGGACCGGAAGAAGGATTTGCGGAAGCGCCCGCCGACGCGGAGGCGCAAGGGTCCGTGTTCCCGTTGGGCGCAGCACGCGCGCAAGTGCACGAGACTTACATCGTCGCACAGACACCAGACGGTCTGGTCATCGTCGATCAGCACGCAGCCCATGAACGTCTGGTCTATGAACGCATGAAACAGGCGCTGGAACAGACCGGCGTGGCGCGTCAGGGTCTGTTGATCCCGGAAATTGTCGAGTTGGACGAAGACGATGCGGCGCGGTTGCTGGCGCGCGCCGAGGAATTGGCGGAGCTCGGGCTCGTCGTTGAGGGGTTCGGGCCCGGCGCCGTTGCGGTGCGCGAAACGCCAGCCTTGCTTGGCGAGACCAACGCGGCGGGGCTGGTGCGCGACCTGGCCGACGAGCTGCGCGATCTCGGCGACGCGTTCACGCTGAAAGAGAGGCTCGAGGAGGTCTGCGGGACCATGGCCTGTCACGGCTCGGTCCGGTCGGGCCGGCGGCTTTCCGGCGAGGAGATGAACGCGCTCCTGCGCCAGATGGAGGCGACGCCGCATTCGGGCCAGTGCAATCACGGTCGGCCGACCTATGTCGAGTTGAAACTGGCCGATATCGAACGCCTGTTCGGGCGGCGCTAGGCCGTGATCGACGGCGCCGCCTCCGGTTCGGCCGAGCCTGCGGGTCTCGGTCCCCCGTCGGATTTCAAGGCGCTGTTGCCGGTAGCGATCGCAACCGGCCTATCGATTGTCGCCTTAGGCATCGTCATCCCGCTGCTGCCCTTCATGGTGATCGCCAATGGCGGCGACAATTTCCAGGCGGCGGCGATCTTCTCGGTCTTTTCCGCCTTCGCCTTTCTCGGCGCGCCGATCTGGGGCCGCCTATCGGACCGGGTTGGACGGCGTCCGGTCATGATCCTCGCGGCGGCGGCGACCATCGCCGCCTATTTCTGGCTGATGACGGCGGACGCCCTGTGGGAGCTATTCGCCAGCCGAGCCTTCGCCGGCTTCATGGCGGGGTGGTTGGCCGCGTCGCAAGCGTTCGCCGCCGACGTGACCCGGCCGGAGGATCGGGCCAAGGCGATGGGCATGCTGGGGGCGGCGTTCGGCGTCGGCTTCACGATCGGACCCGCCATCGGCGCCATAACGGTCGGCGGCGCGGGTCCGGACGGCGGACCGCCGAATTTCGCGCTTCCGCTGTCGATTGCGGTTGGCTGCGCCGCACTGACGCTGGTCGTCGCGGCGATTTTCATCCGCGAGCCCAAGAAACATGCGGTGGACGACCCAGACGCCATGCGGCTGTCGGTGTCAGCCATTCTACAGCGGCCCCGATTGGCGGCGTTGTTCGCGCCCTACTTTCTGGTCTCGCTGGTCTTCACGGCGGTCGAGGGCACCTTCGCGGTCTGGGGCGAACAGACCTTGGGGCTGGGTCCGCGCGAGGTTGGTTATTTCCTGGCCTTCGCCGGGATCTGCAACGCGCTTGTTCAAGGCGGATTAGTCGGCCGGGCCGTCGCCAAGTTCGGCGAGGTGCGGACCGCCTTCGTGGGAGCAGCGGCGCTCAGCTTGGGATCGGCCTGGCTCGGTTTCGCTGAGAGTCCCGGCGGCGTGGTTGTCCCGATCGCCCTGGTGGCGATCGCCATGGGGCTGCATAACCCGGCCATGCAGGGAATGATGAGCATCCTGGCGCCGACCGCTTGGCGCGGCGGCGTCATGGGGGCGGCGCATTCGACGGCCAGCATGGCGCGGATCATCGGACCCGCCGCCGGAGGATTGGCGCTGGAGCATATCGGGATCGCCTCGCAATTCTTCATCGGCGCGGTCATGCTGCTGCCGGCGCTGTATCTGATCACCCGCTTTCAAGGCGTGGAGCGCGCCGCGACGGCGAAAGCGGATGGCGAGACGGGCCGCTAAAAGGGCGCCGCGCGTTCGAGGATTAGAAAGCGCGCGGCCCCATAGCGTCGGTCATCCCGCTCGATAAAGCCGCTCGGCGGCGAGACCGGCGTCTTCGGATGCGTCTGGACCACGACGAAGGCTTGATCGTCGAGCAGGCCGGGCCGGGCCAGTCCCGCCAGGGCGCGCTCCACCGCGCCTTCCGCGTAGGGCGGGTCGATTAGCGCGAGATCGAACGGCGCCGCGCTCCCAGGCGGCTTATCGGGCGCGTACGCGTCGGCCGAACGGATGATGCTGAGATCGCCGGCTTGGCATTTCTCAATGTTCCGGCGCAGCGCGTCGAGCGCCGCGCGATCGATCTCGTAGTGATGGCAAAGCGCCGCCCCGCGGCTGAGCGATTCGAGGCCCAATGCGCCGGTGCCGGCGAAAAGATCCAGCACCCGTCCACCGCGCAGCGCGGCGCTGTAGGGCGCGTTGGCGAGGATGTTGAACAGCGCCTCGCGAGCGCGGTCGGAGGTCGGCCGTGTAACAGTCCCCGCCGGGGCGTCCAGCCGCACCCCGCGATATCGGCCGGCGACGATGCGCATGCCCTACCGCCCCTGTCGTGGCGCGCCGCCGCCCGCGCCCGCACGCCGGCTCTTGCGCCGGTTCGGTTTCACCTTCTTCGCCTTGGCTTTGGCGCCCTTATGGCTCTCGCCCAACAGTCTTCGGACAATCCCCGGCGGCACTTCCTCGATCTCGCCGCGTCTGAGATTGAGCAGCGTGATCGGTCCGTAGGCCGTGCGCGAGAGCCGGTTCACCGGATAGCCGAGATGCTCCATGATCCGACGCACCTCCCGGTTCTTGCCCTCGCGTAAAGTGACGATCACCCAGGCGTTGCTGCTTTGTTGATTCTCCAAACGGGCTTCGACCGCGCCATACTGCACGCCCTCGACCGTGACACCTTCCGCTAAGGCGGCCAGCTTGTCCGGCTCGACGCGCCCCCGTACGCGTACGCGGTAACGGCGGCGCAGGCCGGTGCTGGGATGTTCGAGCTTGCGTGCAAGACCGCCGTCATTGGTGAAAAGCAGCAGACCTTCCGAGTTGATGTCGAGCCGTCCGACGCTGACCAAACGCGGCAGGTCGCCAGGCAAGGCGTCGAACACGGTCGGCCTTCCTTGCGGATCGCTGCGCGTCGTCAACAGACCGGCGGGTTTGTTGAAGCGCCACAATCGCGGCCGGTCCGGCGCCGGGAGCGGCTTGCCGTCCACGGTCACGGCGTCGTTGTCGCCGACCAGGGTCGCCGGCGTCTCGATGATGACGCCATTGACCGAGACCCGGCCCTCGGCGATCCATTTCTCCGCCTCGCGCCGCGAGCACAGGCCGGCCCGCGCCATGCGTTTGGCGATTCGCTGCGTCTCGCCTGCCTCGGTGGGTGTAGAACCGGCTGTCTGGTCGGCAGGGTCGGACATTCGGACGGTTCCCGGTTTCGCTATCAGTCGGGCTGCGCTACAGCACGAGCGCGGCGCGAGAATAAGCCCTGTGGCGCAGACTGCAATGGAGCGATGAATCTATGGAACCGATGAGCCGCGCCTTGGACTTGGCGCGCCAGGCCGCCGACGCCGGCGAGGCGCCGATCGGGGCGGTCGTCGCTGACGCGTCGGGGGAGGTCGTCGCCGAGGCGCGCAACCGGGTCGAGGAACTCTCGGACCCCACGGCACACGCTGAAATCCTGGCGATGCGGGCGGCTGGTGCGGCCTTGGGTTCGTCGCGGCTGACGGGTTGCGACTTGTTTGTCACGCTGGAACCCTGCGCCATGTGCGCCGGGGCCATCGCCCACGCTCGGCTAAGGCGCCTGATCTTCGGCGCCTATGACCCGAAAGGCGGCGGCGTTGAGCATGGCGCGCGGGTGTTCGACCGACCGACCTGCCATCATCGACCAGAGATCATCGGCGGCGTCCGAGAAAGCGAAAGCCGTGTCTTGCTGCGCGCCTTTTTCCAGGAGCGCCGTTGAGCGACCGGTCTGAAAACGCCTCTCATTCCGAGCCGCCGCCGCCCAGACCGCCGCCAAGCCCCGCTTCGGCGATCTTCTTGTCGGTATTGTACTGGCTAAGCGCATAGACCGCCCAAATCGCAGCGGGAATCCAGCCGATCAGCGTCAGTTGTAGCAGCAAACAAATGATCCCTTGGATCGGTTTTCCGATGGTGAAGAACACCAGCCATGGCAGCAAGAGGGCAAGGATGAGACGCAGCATTGCTTTTCCCCGTTTTGGCTTTTCCCGTTTGTATGAGGAGAAAGCTATCGGCCTGTCCGACAGTCCGCAATGGCGTTGTTCGGCGATTTCCGCGTCTTTGGCCCTGTGCTCATGCGTCCGCCGCCGGCGCAAATTGAAAGAACTCCCACGGCTTCTTCTGGGGGGTACGGGAGGCGAAGAAACCGCGGGAGCCCAGTGTACGGCGACCAAAACGGACCGCCGAACCTCGTTCCGATTGTCCCCGCCCGACCCTGTCCACGGTTGGAGGGGGGTCGTCTCAATCGGGCGGCGCACGCCGCCAGTGCAAGTCCCGACCAAGCTGGCCGAGCGCGTCTTACGAAACGGAGGGCTACGGTCCCCGTGGCTCAACTGGGGGGTACGGGAGGCGTTGAACCACGGAGACCAAACCCTCGGACGTCGCCGTCCGAAGCTTCGCCGTGCGGTTATCTCTCGAAGAAGATCACCACGCGTCTGTTCCTAAACTCTTTTGCGTCTTCACCCGCGTCGACCGCCGGCTGCGTCTCGCCCATCGACAGCGTCTTGATCGAATCGACGGCGATGCCGTTGATCGACATTTCCTCGCTAACCGCTGTCACCCGACGTTCAGCAAGCGCGCGGTTGTAAGCGGGATCTCCGGACGTGTCGGTGTGCCCGACGATGCGGGCCGTCTTGGCCCCGCCCTGGACGAAGGCCTTTACCGCTTCCAGCACCTTCTCCGCGGCCGCATCCGACAGGGTCGCGCTGTCGAAACCAAAATAGATCACCACCGGCTCTGGCAGATCCGGGTCCGGCGCCGGAGCCGCCGCCGGCGCGGGCTCCGTCGGCGGCGCGCCCGCCAGGGCCGCTTCCAAGGCCTCCATGTGAAAGATGAAATCCTTTTGACAGGCTTCGATATCCTCGGGCTGGCGGTTCTCCTCCAGCTCCTGCATCCAACATTCGAAAGCCGCTTGAGCCCCGGCGGCCTGCGCCGGATTCGCCTCGCGTCCGCCCGCTTCGAAAGCGCGCATTAATCGGGCGCGTGCGCCCGTCATCAATCTGACGCGGTCCTCCGGCAGCGAACGGGCGGAAATCTCCTCAGGGTCGGGCGAATTGCCCGCATGCGCCGCCAGGGCGCGCGCCGCGAACGTATCGGCGTCTCGCCAATCGAACTCGTCCGCTTCGACATTGGACAAGGCGATATACTCATTCCGCAAGAAAGTGTCGAAAGCCGTCCCCGACGACTCCGTCTCAGCAATATCGGGCAATTGGGCCGTATTCACAGCGCAACCCGTCAACAAGAAGCCCGCAATAACCAGCGTCGACATCGACGATCGTTGTTTTTTCATGACTTTCCCCCAATTCAATCAAGCGGCGTCCCGCACAGTCATGCTACTGCTGTTTTCTTCGACAGTACAAAAACAAGTTCCATGCCAGCCGGCATTTAATCGCAGTATGGCGGCGTAGAGTTCGGTAACTGTATGAATTCTCTTTTATTTATCTTCTCTAATGCTCGATGATCTTCACAGCCGCCCTGTTTTTCGCTGTGAGAACGCGGTTTGAGCGCCTCGAGAGTTGCTCTTTGCGTTGCAAATTGCAAAGCGTCGGTTGCTAATCGCAATTTCGGTCAACCGTTGATCCGCCGTCCCCTGACGCCGGCGCGCAGTTGAAATGAGCGGCGCAAAAGCGGCACTATGGGCGTCGGTGAAGCGCCGGGCTGACGATCAAAACGCACAGGGTTCAGGAAAACGGGGGGTCACATGGACAGAGCGGACGGGGCCCCTCTTTTTCAGTCAAGCGATGAAAGCGCCCGATCCACGCTTGTCCCGACGCGCCGGCGCTTTCTGTCGGGTCTGGGCTGCGCTTGCGCCGCCGGGGCCGCGACCGGTTGCCTAAGCCAGAACCGCGCGACCGGCCGGCAGAGCTTCACCGGTTTCTACTCGCTCGAAGACGATATCGAAATAGGCACGCGGGAACACCCGAAGCTGGTGGCGCAATTTGGCGGCGTCTATGAAGACCGACGCCTTCAGCGCTATGTCGATGAGATTGGTCGCCGAACCGCCGCCTTCGCAGAGTACGAGTTCCCCTACCGGTTCACGATCGTGAATTCGCCGATTGTGAACGCCTTCGCCCTTCCCGGCGGGTACGTCTATGTCTCACGCGGCCTTATCGCGCTCGCCTCGAACGAGGCGGAACTGGCCAGCGTCATCGCCCATGAGATCGGACATATCACCGCGCGCCACACCGCCGAACGGATCAGCCAGGCGCAATTGGCGCAAGTTGGGGTCGGCCTGTTGGGTGTCTTGTCCGGGAGCGGCGAACTCGCCAGCGGCGCGGGGCAGGTCGCGCAGCTCGTGCTGCAAGGCCATTCCAGGGACCAAGAGCTGGAGGCGGACCGCCTTGGCATTCGCTATATGACACGTGCGGGCTACGATCCGGACGGGTCGGTGACGTTCCTGGCGACGCTGCGCGAACATTCGATGTTCCAGGCCGAGTTCAATGGGCGGCCGCCCGGCTCGGTCGACGAATTCGATATTCTGGCGACCCACCCGCGCACCATCGAACGCGTACGTCTCGCACAGGAGCAGGCGGACGCGGTGGTTATCGACAACCCACTGGTCGGGCGCGACGCGCATATGAGCGCCATCAACGGCGTCCTTTACGGCGACGACCCACGAGAGGGCGTCGTCGACGGGTTAAGCTTTCGGCATCCGGATCTGCGATTCGCCTATGACGTGCCGTCGGGCTTCGTCCTGCGCAACAGCCCACAGCGCGTCATCGCGACGAACGGGGATGGCGGCGCGATCGTCTTTGATATGGCGCGGTCGCGGGCCGGTTCCCCGATGGACGCTTATCTGACCCGGAATTGGGCGGCCGGCGTATCGCTGTCGGAGGTGGAGCGGCTGCAGATCAACGGGGCCGACGCCGCCACAGCGTCCGCGCGCGGCCGGGGCGGCGACGGCCAGTTGGTGGACGCGCGCTTCGTCGCGATTCGCGGCGACGGCGACCGGGTCTTCCGGCTGCAATTCATCTCGCCGGTGGATCAAACCGCCGCTTTGTCGGAAGCATATCGACGCACGACTTACAGCTTTCGACGGCTGTCGCGCGCCGAGGCGGAGGCGATCCGGGGCAAACGGCTGATCACAGCGCGCACTCAACAAGGCGACACGGTGCGCGCCTTGGCCGGGGCCATGCCGTTCGGCGAATTCAACGAGCGCGCCTTCCGCGTGCTCAACGATATGACGCCCGGTCAACCGCTGCCGATCGGGGAGTTGGTCAAGATCATCGCAAGCTAGACCCTGTCCGGATCGCTTAGCGAGAACCGCAGCTTTAGTGCGCCATCAAGACCGGCGCCGTCATCTCGCGCAGGATGCTGCGGGTGACGCCGCCCAGCACGAATTCCCGCAAGCGGGAATGGCCGTAGCCGCCCATAACGATCAGATCCGCCTTGGTGTCGGCTGCGTGGTTGAGCAGCGTGTCATGGACCGAGGCGCTATCGGTCACCGTGCGCGAAACATTCGCCGACACGCCGTGTTCGGACAGATACCGACCGATATCCGCGCCGGGGATATCCGCCTCGCCTTCCGGCGCCGGTTCGGGATTGATCGTCAAGACGTCGACATGCTCGGCCTTTTTCAGGAACGGCAAGGCGTCCGACACGGCGCGGGCCGCTTCCCGGCTGTCATTCCAGGCGATCATCACCCGCTTGCCGACGGTGCCGGAGACCCCGATATGAGGCGCAATCAGGACCGGACGGCCGGCTTCCAGCACGACCCGATCCGGCGCTTCCTCGTAATAGGCGCTTTCGCCTTCCGGCCCCTCTTGTCCGATGACGATCAAATCAGCGAGCCGGCCGAAGCGGCCGAGACAGGTGGCGACATCGCCGGTCGTCTGCCGCCAGTTGGCGCGCGCCTGACGGCCCGCATTCGCCACGGCGCGCTCGAAGACGCCCTTCGCCGCTTCGATCAGCCGATTCTGATCCTGATCGTAGATCTCGAACACTTCCGCCGGCATCTGATAGGCCGCATAGCCGGGCATCGACATTGGCGGCTTGACCCCCAATCCGGTCAGATGGGCGTCATGGGTTTCCGCCAGCGCAGCGGCCAGCACGGCGCAGCGGTCGCCGCGATCGGTGTCGTCCACATGGACAAGAATGGTGGCCAAGCTCATATCAACGGTCCTTTCCCGCGCCGAGTGTCGCGTGCGACGGCGCAAAAGAATGCGAGAGGAATTTTGTCTTCCTTCGACAATGGGACCAATATCGCCACATCGCCTTGACTTCGATCAAACTGACCTAGACGGCGAGGAGAGAGAACGCATGATCGTCGAGCACGGGTTTCGGCCAGGGGCCCTGGGCCGGATTGTCGCTCTGCACGGCGCCTATTACGCCGAGAATTGGGGGTTCGGTCTCGAATTCGAAAGCCTTGTCGCCGCGGGGATCGCGGAGTTCGCCCAGCGCTATGATCCGAAGCGCGATCTGGCGCTCTGCGCCGTCTCGGACACGGGCCAAGTCGAAGGCTCGCTGATCATCGACGGCCAGGCCCAAAAGGACTCCTTCAATGAGGCCAAGCTGCGCTGGTTCATCTTGTCTGACGCGACGCGCGGCCAAGGCCTTGGCGGCGGCATGATGCGCGAGGCGATCGATTTCGCCGACCGGACCGGCTATCGCGAAATCGTCCTGGACACGTTCGTCGGATTGGACGCCGCCGTCCGGCTCTACGATTCGTTCGGATTTAGGCTGGAGCGAGAGTCAGCGGCGGATATGATGTTCGGGACGCCGGTGACGGTTCAGCGCTATCGTCGCACGCGACCGACGGCGCTGTGAGCGACACCGCGCCCCTCACGCCGCCCGCAGCGCGTTCTGGTTTTCCAAGAACCAGCGATAGGTCGCTTTCAACCCTTCCTCGAAAGGGATCGTCGCTTTCCAACCCAGTGCGTTGAGGCGCGACGCGTCCGAGAATTTGCGGGGCGTTCCGTCCGGCTTGCTGCTGTCAAACCGCAACTCGCCCGAGAAACCGACTGTCTCGCATATGGCTTCGGCGAGCGCGCGAATGCTCATCTCCTCGCCGGTCCCGACATTGTAGAGCGCGTCCGGCCCGCCCTGGATCTTCTCGAGCGCAAAGACCGCCGCGTCCGCGAGATCGTCAACATGCAGGAACTCCCGAATGGGCGTTCCGCTGCCCCAGACCGTGAGGTGATCCGCGCCGGCCTGTTTCGCCAAGTGCGCGCGGTGCATTAGCGCCGGCAGCACATGGGCGTTCTCGAGATGGAAATTATCGCGAGGCCCGTAAAGGTTCGTCGGCATCAGACAGACCGCATCCAAGCCGAATTGCTTCGCATAGGCCTGGGCCATTTCGACCCCGGCGATCTTGGCCAATGCATAAGCCCGGTTGGTCGGCTCCAACGGGCCGGTCAGCAGGGACTCTTCCTTGATCGGCTGCGGCGCATGTTTCGGATAGATGCAATTCGACCCCATGAAGATCAGCTTCTTCACGCCGTTCCGGTAAGCGGCGTCGATGACATGGGTCTGAATCAGCAGGTTGTCGCGGATGAAGTCGCCGCTGAACCGATCATTCGCCTGAATGCCGCCAACGCGCGCAGCGGCGAGAATCACCGCCTCGGGACGTTCGGCTGCGAAAAAAGCGTCGACCTCGGCCTGCCGCGTTAGGTCCATTTCGGCCCGGCGTCGCAGGATCAGGTTGGCGTACCCGTCTTCGCGCAGCCGCCGCTCAATCGCCCCACCCACCAACCCGGTGTGCCCAGCGACAAAAACTCTCGCCGATCGGTCCATCGCGCGCTACATCCGCCGCCGTGAAAGGATACGGCCGGCATAGGCCGATGCGTTTTCGCTTTTGTTTCGATCCATGTCGCAACCTACCGCCATCACCGTCCGTTTCTCGACCCTGGTGCACGGCCTTTGTTTGGATGTATCGCCGAACGACGCCCAGACCCGGCCGCCAGCTTGGCCGGACAATCGCTCTCCCATTCGGCGCCAACCCACGATATAACGCGTCGAACTAACCAATCATATCGCAACCGCCGTTACAACGGACGCACAGGGGCCGCGCCGCCGTCCCCGATATCACTGGAGCCGCAGACATGTCTTTTCTAACCCTGGATCGTCTAGATCTCGCCGGGAAAACCGTCCTGGTTCGCGGCGACCTGAACGTGCCGATGGAGAACGGCGCGGTCAGCGACTCAACACGGATCGACCGGCTGATCCCCACACTGCAAGCGATCCTGGATAAAGGCGGCCAACCCGTCGTGCTGTCGCATTTCGGCCGGCCCAAGGGTAGGCGCGTCGCGGAGATGTCGTTGAAGCCCGTCACCGAGGCCCTTCAGGCGGCGCTGGCTTCGGACGTGCGCTTCGCACCGGACTGTATTGGCGAGGCGGCGGCGTCGGTTATTGCGGCGGCCCCAGGCGCGGTGTTGCTAGAGAATCTGCGGTTCCATGCCGGCGAGGAGGCCGACGATCCGGGTTTCGCCGCCGACCTCGCCGCCTTGGGCGAGATCTATGTCAATGACGCCTTCTCGGCCGCGCATCGCGCGCACGCCTCGACGCACGGTTTAGCGAAACTGTTGCCCGCCGCCGCGGGCCTCAACATGCAGGCGGAGCTGGAAGCCCTGGAATCGGCGCTCGGCGCCCCGAAGCGGCCGGTCGCGGCGATCGTCGGCGGGGCCAAAGTCTCATCGAAACTCAGCGTGCTCGAGAATCTCGTGGGCAAGGTCGATCTACTGATCATCGGCGGCGGCATGGCCAACACATTCCTGTTCGCGAAAGGCGTCGCCATTGGCAAGAGCCTGTGCGAACCCGATCTGGCCGAAACCGCGCGCGCGATCATCGCCAAAGCCGAGGCGGCGGGTTGCGCCATCGCCTTGCCCACCGACGCCTCGATCGCGCCCGATTTCGGACCCCGCGACGACGCCGAGATCGTCGCGATCGACGCCGTGCCGGCGGATCAGATGATTCTGGATATCGGTCCCGACAGCGCCCGCGACCTGGCCGCACAGTTGCAGGACTGCGCCACCTTGGTCTGGAACGGCCCGCTGGGCGCCTTCGAAATCGCGCCGTTTGATCAGGGCACCACCGCCGTCGCGCAAACCGCCGCCGCCTTGAGCCGCGCCGGAAACCTGATCTCGGTGGCCGGCGGCGGCGATACGGTCGCGGCCCTGAACCATGCCGGCTGTTTGGCGGATTTCTCCTATGTCTCGACGGCCGGCGGCGCCTTCCTGGAATGGATGGAAGGCCGCGAACTGCCGGGCGTCGCCGCCTTGCAGCAATAGCCGGCCGGGCGCGACGACTCTCCGACAGGACACAAAAAGACGCCCGGGACCTCCGAAGAAGTCCCGGGCGCCGTTTCGAGGGGCAGGCCCCTCTGCGTCAACACACCCTCGCGTCCCCGATCGGGGGCCGTCATGAGGCCGGTGTCTCGGTCACCCTGGCAAAGCACCTTGATGCCGAACCCCATACCGTGTCGCGCCGGTCCCACCAATCGAGCCCGAAGGCTGGCCGGAAGGCCCTTTTGCGCGACGACGAGGTGAAAGCCGCTTTCCCGATCCGCACCCGGAGGACGCCCCGCAAGACGCCGCCCGTCGCACGCACCTTCGTTCGCTGCTTCGCCACGACCCGCCGCAGTCGCTCTCGACCATTGCAAGCAATCGCCGACAGAACCCGCTGCATGCCGCCCAGTCTCACAACGATCAGTCCGCAGTCGCCTGCCGTCCAACCATTCCGAAACCGGCCCTCCTCAAACGCCTGGGCCGCCGAAGCAAACCAACCGTCCGTGGAGCGGCTCCCATCGAAAATCGAGCCAGGGCTGTCGCCAGTCCCCACCCCGCCTGAGCCTTTCGGCCCCGCGCCGCCAACACCTCGAAAGGCGCGGCAGAACGTCGACAGGCGCATCGAAACCGCCTCCGGCGCCGCTTCAGTCCGGCAGGTCTCCCCGCCCGACATTCGCGCCGCCCCCAGTCCCCATCTCTTCGACCGGCGGCTCGAACATGACCCGGAGGTCCCATCCAAGCGCTCAGGCCGTCGCCGGTTGACTGGCCCAAAACAGTTTGGTCGTCGATCCAGCGGCGAACCGCCTTTTCGCGCCGCGCTGTCTTGGGAATGCGCTTAACGCACTCAAACTGTCCTCCATGAAGACGCATCCTGTCTAGAAAAAAGTGACGGCGGGGCGAATTTTTTTGTGCAATATCAGATGGTTACCGCACAATTTGCGCACAAGTTATCCACAGAAACACGCACACCCGCTCGATCTTGGGGGTTGCCGGCGTCGCAGCCCCACGATCTTGTGAATGCGGCGCAATATGAGAATCTGGACATTTTGTTCCCTGGCCTGACTGCAATTTCAGGTCGGCGTGCGCATCGGTTGGGGGCGACCAAGACAGGTTCGGCGCGATCTGCCCGGCCGGGGTCCGCAATCGCCCGGCGCGGGTTCACTGGGCTCAAACGCGCTCAACAAGTCTCGACAAGGGTCTTTGTAAACCGATATGCATAGTGCGGCGCAGCAGAAGGCGTGAGACCCGCCGTTTAGCACGCCACGCCTCCATGGTCGGCGACGATATAGCACATGGTTTCGACGGCTGCGCTCAGGCGTGATGCGCGTGAAAAGAGGGGATGATCGATGAGCATGGATGAACGGCCGCTGTCGCCGCATCTCCAGGTCTACCGGTTCCAATGGACGATGGCCTACTCCATCTTCCATCGCATTACCGGGGTCGCGCTCGGCGTCGGGACCTTGTACTTCGCCTGGTGGCTGCTCGCCTTGGCGAGCGGCCCGGAGGCGTTCGCGACGGTGCAGAGCTTCTCCGGAAGCTGGCTCGGGCGTTTGATGTTGTTCGGCTGGACCTGGGCCTTGTTCTATCATCTCGGCGCCGGCGTTCGGCACCTGTTCTGGGACGCCGGAATGGGTTTCGAGTTGGACACGGCGGAAAAGAGCGGCCACGCCGTGGTCGGCTTCTCCATCCTCGCCACGCTGGCCCTCTGGGTCGTGGCGTATAGCGTACTGTAAATGGAGGGCGCGTCATGAGACTGCAGACCCATTTGGCCCGTGTGCGGGGCCTCGGATCGGCCAAAGACGGGACTCATCATTGGTGGGCCCAGCGCGTCACCTCGATCGCCCTGATCCCGCTGACCGTCTGGTTCGCGATCAGCGCCGCGACGATGGCCGGCCTTGACGCCGGGGCTGTCGCGGCCTGGGTCGCCGCGCCGTGGAACACAGTGCTGCTGCTGCTGTTGATCGCCGCGACCTTTCACCATCTTCATCTCGGCGTGCAGGTTGTGATCGAAGACTATGTCCACGGCGAGGCGGCGAAATTCGCCGGCATCCTGGCCGTGAAATTCGGCAGCGCGATCCTGGCTGTCGCTTGCGGCTACGCCGTTCTGAAAGTCGCCTTTGGAGGTTAATCATGGCCGAGGCCTATAAGATCGTCGATCACACCTATGACGTCGTCGTCGTCGGCGCCGGCGGCGCGGGGCTGCGCGCGACATTTGGTCTTGCGGAACAGGGGCTGAAGACCGCGTGCGTCACCAAGGTCTTCCCGACCCGCAGCCACACGGTTGCGGCGCAGGGCGGCATCTCGGCCTCGCTCGGCAATATGGGGCCGGACGACTGGCGCTGGCATATGTATGACACGATCAAAGGGTCGGATTGGCTCGGCGATCAGGACAGCATCGAATATATGGTGCGCGAGGCGGTCCCGGCGATCGTCGAACTGGAGCATTACGGCGTGCCCTTCAGCCGGACCGAGGACGGCAAGATCTATCAACGGCCTTTCGGCGGGATGACCACCGAATATGGCGAGGGCCCGGCCGCCCAGCGCACCTGCGCCGCCGCCGACCGGACCGGCCATGCGATCCTGCACACGCTGTATCAACAGTCGCTGAAACATTCGGCCGAATTCTTCATCGAATATTTCGCCATGGACCTGATCATGGACGAGGACGGCGTTTGCCGCGGGGTCATGGCCTGGAACCTGGATGACGGCACAATCCATCGTTTCCGGTCCAAGATGGTGATCCTGGCGACCGGCGGTTATGGAAGGGTGTATTTCTCCGCCACCTCAGCCCATACCTGCACCGGCGACGGCGGCGGCATGGTCGCGCGCGCCGGCTTGCCACTGCAGGATATGGAATTCGTTCAGTTTCATCCGACCGGCATTTACGGCGCCGGTTGCCTGATCACCGAAGGCGTGCGCGGGGAAGGCGGTTATCTGACCAATTCAGCCGGCGAGCGCTTCATGGAGCGCTATGCGCCGTCCGCTAAGGATCTGGCGTCGCGCGACGTGGTCAGCCGGTCGATGACAATCGAGATCAATGATGGACGCGGCGTCGGCGCCGACGGCGATCATATTCACCTTCATATCGAGCATCTCGATCCGGCGGTGATCGAGGAACGTTTGCCGGGCATCTCCGAAAGCGCGAAGATTTTCGCCGGCGTCGATGTTTCGAAAGAGCCGATCCCGGTCGTGCCGACCTGTCACTATAATATGGGCGGCATCCCAACGAACTATCATGGCGAGGTGCTGACCAAGCTGAACGGCGATGCGAATTCGGTGGTGCCCGGCCTGATGGCCGCGGGCGAGGCGGCCTGCGTCTCGGTCCATGGCGCCAACCGATTGGGATCGAACTCGCTGCTCGATCTGGTGGTCTTTGGGCGGGCGACGGCCCTGCGCTGCGCCGAGGTGGTGGATAAGGAATCCTCGCACCGGCCGCTGCCCAAGGATGCGGGCGACGCGGCGTTGGCGCGGCTCGACAAGGCGCGCTTCGCCAAGGGCGACACGCCGACCGCGGCGCTGCGGACCGACATGCAGAAGGCCATGCAGTCTCATTGCGCGGTGTTCCGCACCGAGGATTCGCTGCAGGAAGGCATCGGCAAGATGCGTCAGATCTGGTCCGGCAAGGATGATATCCGGGTGTCCGACACCTCGATGGTCTGGAACTCCGATCTGGTCGAAACGCTCGAATTCGAGAATCTGATCGAACAGGCGATGCTGACCATCGTTTGCGCCGAGGACCGCAAGGAAAGCCGCGGGGCCCAGGCGCGCGACGATTATCCGGACCGCGATGACGAAAATTGGATGAAACACTCCTTGGCCTGGATCGACGAGAAAGGCGCGGTTACGTTGGACGATCGCCCGGTCTCGATGCAGCCGATGACGAACGAGGTTCAATCCTTCCCGCCGAAAGCGCGGGTCTACTAAGACGACCGTATCCACGCACGCGATCGGCCGGCCCCGGGGGAATACAGGAATGGTGGAATTTACGCTTCCGGCGAATTCGAAAATCGGCAAGGGCAAGACCTGGCCGAAACCGGAAGGCGCGACCCGCGCCAAGACCTTCAACGTCTATCGCTGGAACCCGGATGACGGGAAGAATCCGCAAGTGGACAGCTATCAGGTCGATCTCGACGAATGCGGCCCGATGGTGCTGGACGCGCTGATTAAGATCAAGAACGAGACTGATCAGACGCTGACCTTCCGGCGCTCGTGCCGTGAGGGGATTTGCGGCTCTTGCGCGATGAATATCGATGGGACCAACACGTTGGCCTGCACCAAATTCATCAGCGACGTGAAGGGCGACATCAACGTCTATCCGCTGCCGCATATGAAGGTGGTCAAGGACCTGGTGCCGGACCTGAACACGGTCTACGCCCAATTATCCTCAATCGAGCCTTGGATGAAGGCGCAGACCCCGCCGCCGCCGGATCAGGAGCGGCTGCAAAGCCCGGAAGACCGAAAGAAGCTGGACGGGCTCTATGAGTGCATCCTGTGTTTCTGCTGCTCCACCTCCTGCCCGAGCTATTGGTGGAACGGCGACCGCTATCTCGGGCCGGCGGTGTTGCTACAGGCCTATCGCTGGATCGCCGACAGCCGGGACGAATATACCGGCGAGCGATTGGACAATCTGGAAGACCCGTTTCGGCTGTACCGCTGTCACACGATCATGAATTGCTCGAAAACGTGCCCCAAGGGCTTGAACCCGGGCAAAGCGATCGCCGAAATCAAAAAGCTGATGATCCAACGGCAAGTCTAGAGCGGGCGGCACTCCAAGTCATGGAGACCAAACCCTCGCGCGCCTAACGGGCGATATAGCCCATCGGGTAGGGCGCGCCGTCCGGCCGGAACAAGGTCAGCGCTGGCGGCAAGTGAACCGCTGGCGCATCGTCCGACGCCGCGCCTAAAAGGCGATCTCTGCTTGGGCCGGCTGCGGTGGCGATATCGGTCAACATGGCGGGATCCGAAAGCGCTTCGGTCGACATGGCGGGGCCCTGCGGATCGAATGCGACCGGTTGACCAGATCGCTGGCTGTCGACCATGGCGACGCCCGCGACCAAGATCACGATCAAGGCGCCAAAGGCCGCCGCGCCCCATCGACGCTGGGCTTGGATCTGTCTTTCAGAGGGGCGCGAACGCGATAAGAGCGGAGGGACCCAGCGATCGCGTCGGCGTTCCCTTCGTGGCGGCAAGCCAAGGTCGTCAGACGTCCAGCCTGTGTCAGCAAGCGCATCGGCCAAAGACCGGCGCGGTCTATCAAGATACGGGCTGCTCATCGTCGCCCAGCCAGGGCGGTCCCCTTCCCATTGATTGCAACCGTCCTGCAAGCGCGCGGGCCGAAGCGCCCTTGTCCCGTCGGTTCGAGCGCGCGCATTCCGGCTGGTCCGCAGCTACATCGACGGCTGGTCCGCAGCTACATCGATACGGCGCGCGTGCGGCGTCCTTCACTTCTGTTCATATTGAGAATTAATACCAAAAGAGCATAAGGCGGACTACAGTTTCAAAAACGCATTTGACATAAATTCCAGGTCGAATGGCTGTCCAACACCATCGTGTCAAAGCCGACCCTGACCACGAGTATTTCCTCAGGGCGGAGCCGCCAGCAAGGCCGTCGGCGCCGCGTCACTCGCCGCCCCTTGCACGAATGACAGCGCGACTCCGAAGAGCGTGTCGGCGGCGACCGTTAAACCGGCGCGCGACCAGGTCGCCGCCACGTTCCGGGCCTTCAAAAGCGCTTCCGTTCTCGCTACATCGTCCACGATGACCCGAAACGCGGCGCAATGCAGGCCGTCCGGGCGCGAGGCGGGAAAGGCGTCCGGGCCGAACCAATCGGCCGCCGCCTCCGGGGTCATGATTGTCACCCAGCCACGGGCGGTGGCGACACGCAAACAGCCCGCCTCTTGGTCCGACTCGAGGGCGTCCGGTTGCTGTAGACCAGCCATCAAGTCGCGCCAGCGGGTGGGATCGCGGTCGATCAGCACAACCTCGCCGACGCCGCGCGCGGTGTTCGGGTGACGTTGATAGTCGGCCTTCCAGAAATACGCCGGGGCATGCTGCTGGCAGGTGAAGAAAGCGACGTCCGGCGCCTCGGGCCGATACACAAAGGCGAGCGAGAATCCGACCGTCGCCGCCTTTCCGTCCGGCTGAACCGCGCGGCGCTCGAAATCGAACGGTTCGAAGTCTGACAGGCCAGCCGCCGCGAACGCGTCCCGGTCGGCGCGCGCGTCAGCGCTTTCGAACACCAACATCGCCAAGCCTTGTCGCTTGGCGAGCGTGTCGCGAACATACATGCCAAAGCTGAATTGCCTTGGACCCGGTTCAACGATTTTCGGCGGGTCCGAGACCGTAATGATCTCAAGAAACGATCCCTGCAACTGAACCAGCCGGTTGGCGGTGCCCCAGGGATGGTCGCCTTGGGGCGTCACGGTGAAGCCCAGGCTCTGATAGCGCGCCGCCGCCTCCTCAAGCCTGTGCACCGCCAACACCAGATGATCGATGCCACGCCCGGGCATTGTACTCGCTGGCATTCCTCGCTCCTCCGCACGCCGTTCGACAACGCGCCCGTATTTCGCAGGGGTGGGCGGTCGCTGGCAAGGGTCGGGCCCGGCCCTTCCGCAGAGCGCTGCGGCGGCGCCAGGAGAATGAGCGATCGCGCGCCGTCGAGCGTCTGGTCCGGCGCGAATCGAGCCCTCGGCGCTGTAAAGTCACAAGATTAGGACTCCCCCTTTCATGTCTTATATGACACATTCGTGATGTCTGGATTGGTTCCGAGGGGGTGCGATACAGGAGCGGACAGTGACGGTTCCGCCTTCCACGTTGTGTGGAGCCCGCTGTGCATTACGGAATTCGTTTTCTCCTATTATTTTTCAGCGTCTGGTTCGCGGCGCCAGAACGCCATAGCCATGCAACCGACTTGACGAAGCCGACCGGTGCGGTGGTGCTGACCATCAGCGGAGCGATCGAGGTCGGCAACAACACAGGATCCGCCGAGTTCGACCTGGCCCTGCTGGAGTCGCTGCCCACCGCCACGCTGGAAACCACCACCCCATGGACAGAGGGATTGCAGGTCTTTCGCGGCGTCCTGATGCGCGATCTGTTGCAGGCCGTGCAGGCGTCGGGCACGGCGGTCAAGGCGACGGCGCTCAACGACTATTTCGTTGAAATCCCGATCGAAGACTTCGCCGCCGATCCGGTTCTGCTCGCTACGCGGCGCAACGGCGAGACCATGACGGTCCGGAACAAGGGACCTCTCTGGATCATCTATCCTTCCGACTCATCCAATCCCAGGGCGCAAGAACGCATGGTTTGGCAACTCTCGAAATTGGAGATCCTACCGTGAAACCAGACGGGATGAGGATTGAATGGTTCTTCATCGCCGCGGCCGTGCTTGTGGCGACGGCCGCCGGCTCGATCGTCTTTGTGGTCAAGCAGATCCATACTTTGGGCGGCGCCCGAAACGCCAGTCATTGGATCGCGACCCAAACTGAAACAGATTATCTGCGGCTTTCCAAGGATCTGGAATTGTACATCGCCGGCGCGCCGTCCGTAGCCCACGCGGATGTACGGCGGCGACTAGACCTGTTTTACGCCCGGTTCGACACCCTGACGTCGCCGGAAGCGTCTGGCCTGATGACCCTGTCTTCGCACGGCTCGATCGTTGATCGGCTGGCGTCGATGGCGGCGGAACTGGACCTGTTGACGAAAAACCCGGATTTTCGGCACGGGGCGGAGGCGCAACGCGCCGTAGCGGCGATGCAGGACGTCTGGCTGCCCTTGCATGGCTGGGTCCGCGAGGTGGTCAGCGGCGAGCTGCTGATGGATGAAAGGCTGGGCCTGCAACAGGACCAGCGATTGATTCTGTTCTCCAACATCGTCTTGCTGATCGTCAGCGTCGTTGTCATTTATGGCCTCTATCGACGCAGTCTGGCGAACCGGGCCTTGGCCCTGGCCGAGCGCAAGACGCGGATCAAGGCGGAACTCGCCAGTTCGGCGCAGGACCGGTTCATCGCCGCCATGAGCCACGAGTTGCGAACGCCGTTGAACGCGATCGTCGGCTTTTCCGATCTGTTGGCGAGCGAACTTCCGGGGGAGATGAACGAGCGCCAGAGAGAATATATCCGGGACATCGCCAGCAGCGGCCGCGTCTTGTTGGGCGTGATCGGCGATATTCTCGACTATTCGAAGCTTGAAGCGAAAATGCACGAACCGCAGATCGAGACCGAGGATCTGTGCGAAATCGTCGAGGTCGCAGCGCGCATGCTGAAACCGACCTTTGTCGCGGACGGCGGCGAGGTCGCGGTCGACGCGCCGGATCGTCCGGTGGCGATCCGTACGGACATGCGTTTCGCGCTGCAGAGCATCACCAATCTAATGGCGAACGCAGCGAAGTTCAGCCCGCAGGACGGCGTGATCGAGGTGGCGGTCCGGCGCGACGGCGACGCTGGGGTCGTTGCGATCCGCGATCACGGACCCGGTATGACCGAAGCTGAGATCGAACAATCCTTTCAGCCGTTCAAACAGTTCCAGGATCCGTATGTCGCGAACCAAAGCGGGACCGGGCTGGGCCTGACCCTGACGCGGTCATTTTGTGAGATCATGGGCGCGCGTTTGACATTACGGCCGGCGATTGGCGGCGGCCTTGAAGCGGAGATCCGCTTTCCGACTCGCGTCGGCGCCCCTTCGGACGTCGTGTCGGACGCGCCGGTCGACACCCGGGACAGGGCGGCTTAAAGCGCCTTGCGTTCAGGCGGCGCCGGCGCCTGGGTCTCGTCCTGTCGTCCGGTTTGAACTGTCCCAATCTCTAGATCCGGTCGTTTTGGGGCGCCGGACGGTCGGTTCCCCATGAAAAAGGACAGACGCTAAAAAAACACTTGCTATAGTTTCGAGTAAAAACTATATGATCCTTGTGCTTCTCTAAAAACCGCAATCGCGCGCAAGGAGACAAATCATGAGCGACTGGCTGCCCAGCCTGATCACCGAGACGCCCGAGCAGGGTTACGATCTCGCCATCAAACTTTCGCGCGTCGCGGTCAAGAAGACGCAACCGGACGCGGATATCCGAGAAAGACTACGCGAGGCATACGAAAACGACGCGGGTCAGTTGATCGCTGTTTCCCACGTTGTCGCCGTGCATTTCAGCACGATCGCAAAGGCGAACCACTATTGGCGCGACGCCACTGGAGATGAAACATGATGCAAGAACCCGCCTTCCAACGCGCACCGGAGTTGCGCGTATCGACCTGGCTGAACACCTCAGAGCCGCTTTCCCTCGAAGCATTGAGAGGCCGCGTCGTCGTCATCGAAGCCTTTCAGATGCTGTGCCCGGGCTGTGTCAGTCACGGCTTGCCGCAGGCCCAACGGATCGCGGAAACTTTTCGATCCGACGATGTCGTCGTTATCGGGTTACACACGGTGTTCGAACACCACGCCGCGCAAGGGACCGAAGAGGCGCTGGCCGCGTTTCTCCACGAATACCGCATCGGGTTTCCCGTTGCGATCGACGCCCCCGGCGCGGCGGGTTCGACGCCGCAGACGATGGCCGCCTATGGGTTGCGGGGCACGCCTTCGCTCCTGCTCATCGATCGGGCCGGGCGATTGCGGGGCGACCACTTTGGCCATGTGTCGGACTTGCGGCTTGGCGCTGAAATCATGGCGCTGTCAGCGGAAACAGCCGAGCCTCTGATACAAGCGCCGGACAAAGACCCGGTTCCCGCGGGAAAGTGCGACGAAGTCGGCTGCCTCGTTTGAGGGCGGCGCAGAGACTGGGCTTCAATCGACGGATTCGACCGGCCCGTCCATCTGCAGCCAGGCGCCGTACCCGCCCGCCAGGCTGACGGAGTCTTCGATGCCCATCTCCTTC